>ERZ1740067.1725-NODE-1725-length-14512-cov-6.967421_pt1 | contig 14512 bp, 19 predicted proteins | sample MGYA00581736_ERZ1740067 | MGnify/ENA primary metagenome ERZ1740067 (study PRJEB43018, sample SAMN04849236) | marine metagenome | isolation source: floating plastic debris | place: Pacific Ocean | collected 2008-08-27 | study: EMG produced TPA metagenomics... | reverse complement strand
ACATCTCGAGCACGTCGATATGCTCGGTCCCCTTGATCGGGTCGCCGCCGATGCCAACCGCCGACGACTGGCCAATGCCCAGATCGGAGGTCTGCTTGACGGCCTCATAGGTCAGCGTGCCCGAACGCGAGACCACGCCACAGGATCCACGCTGGTGAATGTGGCCGGGCATGATGCCGATCTTGCAGGCATCCGGCGTGATCACCCCGGGGCAGTTCGGCCCGATCAGGCGGCTTGCCGAACCTTCTAACGCCCGCTGCACCTTCATCATGTCGAGCACCGGGATCCCTTCGGTGATGCACACGATCAGCGGCATCTCGGCGTCAATCGCCTCGAGGATGGAATCCGCGGCAAAGGGCGGCGGGACATAGATCACGGACGCGTTGGCGTCGGTCACATCCATCGCCTCGTGGACCGAGTTGAAGACCGGCAGATCCAGATGCGTCTGACCGCCCTTGCCGGGTGTCACGCCGCCGACCATCTTGGTGCCGTAGGCGATGGCCTGTTCGGTGTGGAACGTGCCTTGCGACCCTGTCAGGCCCTGGCAGATCACTTTGGTGTTTTCATCGATGAGTACGGCCATGACAGGTCCTTTTCACGTCTCGGAAGTTTGGATTGGTGCGCCCGTTCGGGCGGCATAGGGGACGGGGGCCAGAACGATCTGACCGGTGAAGAATTTGAAGTAGGTGGACGGCGGATAGGCAATCTCGTTCCAGCCGCGCTTGACCTTTTGGACGGTAAGCGCCCAACCTTCGGGCCGTTTGCGGTGGCTGAGGCTGGGTGCGACGCCCTCGGGCTCATTGCCCTGTTGCACAAGCGCGGGGCTGACCTGGTAGGTCACCACGCTGCGCGCGGCAGGTGAGGCATTGCGGTTGAAGAGGTAATTGTCGATCGACACCGCAAAGGGCCGGTGCGCCAGCATTCTGCGGGCCCCTTCGCGATTGAGGATGTAGCCTGCGGATCCCACGTGGCGGCCAAAGAGGCGGCGCAGCTCGCGCCCCAGATGCGCAGGCCCATCCTTGGCCAGCAGCACCTTGGTATTGCGCCCATTCCAACGCTCGATCTTGATCAGCTGCGCTTCGGCGGGCCACCATGACATATCGCTCAGCCACGCGGCGATGTCGGGCGAGACAAAGACGTCATCCTCGAGCACAACGCAGTAGGTCGCATCCGAGGCCATGAAACGCTCCCACGCCATCTCGTGACTGATGGTGCAGGCCATGTTGCCCGGCTGAAACGTGCCCCATGGACCCGTTGGCTTGCAGTGCTGCAGCATGACGTCCGCCGCATGCTCTTTCATGTCGAACGCGGGCGGAAAGTTGGCCGTGATCCCGGCCTTGGCCAGTTCGGCTTGCATGTGCGCGCGACGCTCGCCTGCGCGGGCCAGATTGATCACCTCGACATAGACGCTCATCCGCCGAACCCCGTGCCTGCGGGCAGGCGGTCGACCCGGATGAACGTCCTCGCACCGTCATCCCGGACGCCGATATGCACGACGGCCACGCGCCGCCGCAGCAGTTCGCGCGCCTCGATATACGCCGTGCCCGGTGTCGCCTCGAACGGGGCGGGCAAGGGCAAGGGTGTGCCAAAGACGGGCGGCATGGCCATCTTGGCCTGCACCGCGCGCGTGGCGCGTGCAGCCGCGTCGCCGTCAAAGATCACTTCGCAGCGACGCTCGGCATAGGGGGGTGTGTCGGGTGCAGGCTCCAGCGACTTGTCCCAGAAGACGAACTGAAAGGGCAGGGGCGCGCCCGCAACGGTTTCCATGTTGGCCTGCGCGTCCGCAGCGGTCTGACCGGCCTTGAAGCAATAGCGCGTAAACGCCTCGATCGCTGGATGCGCCGAAGCGGGCACCGCGGTACAGGCGCAGAGGGCCAGGATATGCGGGACGCGTTTCATCGTGGCCCCAGAAAGAAACCTGTGAGTGTGAACACACCCTGGCCGGTGATGGCTTGCACCAACGATCCGGCAGGCTCCGTCGCGCCATAGATCAGGTAGCCCGCGCGCGGGCGGGTGATGTTGCCCGTCCCGCCCAGCCGCATGGCCCCCACGGCGGGCACCTCCTCAAGCACCTCGCCGCCTGTCATCACGATATCCGGACCGGTCCAGCGCGCGGCTTGAAACGCGGCGTCGACGGTTTCGTAAGCGATCGGCTGCGCGACCAGCTGCTGCACAAGACAGTTCCGCGCGACGAAGCCGGGGCCATACCGAAACTCCGCCACGATGATGAAATCGTCCTGCGCGGTCTGGACGGTGATGTAATTGCCGTCCGGCGACACGGCATAGACCTTTTCCCCGGCGGGGCCGGGCACCGTGAGCACAGCCTTCATCTGCTCGAGCCCCTGCAGCGCGGGACGGCAGAACCGGTCGAACACGGAAAAGCTCTTGGGCACATCAAGGTTTTGCGCCGACACGACAGAGCCCAAACCGAGGCCGCACAGGACTGCGCAGGCGCACAAGCCGCGCCGTGTGATATGTCGGGCGCTCAGCGCCATGACAGCGTCGCCCCGGTGCCGAGCGCATTTCGACGGATGCTCAGGACGGTACCGTCGGGTGCGCCGACCACGCGAAACCGTTCTTCCCGGCGTTGCTGGGACGCGATCCGTTGCAGCCCGAAACCGGCGGCTGTCACCGCGTCGGCCTTGGCCTGCGCCGTGGCGCGCCCGTTCGATCCGATGGTCGAGATCGCGCACAGCGCGCGCCTGTCGGCGCCGTTGGGGTTCAGGCCTACGAGAACCCGTATCGGGCCATCATCGATCCCGCCGATCAGCAGCCGTGCGCCGGTGTTATCTGAACTGACCTGTGCGGGTTCGTCAAAATCGCGGATGTTGACGGCACGCATACGGCTTTCGATACCCGCGAGATCAGAGATCGACGCCACGCACACATCGGCAAACGCCTGCACCGCACGCGCGCCGCGCGTGGTTGGGCGGGCGCGCTCGGGCACGGTCGTGCTGCTGGCCGACGCCTGCTGCGCGCTGATCTGGCCGGAGGCCACGGCGCGGATCTGCGATGTGGGGATGTCCTGCGACACCGGGCGCGGTGCCACCAGCGCCTCGCGCTGCTCCAGCCAGACAGCCGTGGCGCCAAGGCCCAGCGGCGGCAATTCCGGCCCGGTCGGGCCCGTTGCGTTGGTGATCGGACTTTCGCATGCCGCGAGGCTGATCACGGCGATGGCCGCCAATATCGTTGTTCTCATGTCACTGCTCCCCCCAGAGGTCTCTTCTGTTCTTGTGTGTCATGGCCGCTGACCCGCCATCCGGGTCACACAGGCGCTTGGGCGAACGTCCGCGACCATGGCAAACGCGCCTGCGGTTTTGATCATGACCCCTGGCACCGCGTGTCGCTGGGGCATCGGCAACAGCGTGTCACGGGCGGCAATGCGCGCGAGCGCGGTGCGGGGCATGAGCGCACGGGTGAACAAACGCGCAATGATCCCAGCGGGATCTGGCATCGCCATGCCGCCCGCTGTCACATGCGAATGCCAGAAGGCAGCGAACCGGGACGCCGCACAACGTGCCCGCGCAAAGAGCACACGCACCGCATAAAGCGTCGTCTGCATCAGGCGTCCCATGTCGTCCTAGCCCTTCACGGCCTGCACAATCTTCTGCGCACCGTCCTTGAGGTCATCGGCTGCGATGACGTCGAGGCCGGACGTGTTGATGATGTCCTTGCCCTGCTGCACGTTCGTGCCTTCGAGCCGGACGACGAGCGGCACTTGCAGGCCCACTTCCTTGACCGCGGCCACCACGCCTTCGGCGATGACATCGCAGCGCATGATGCCGCCAAAGATGTTCACGAGGATACCTTTGACGTTGGGATCGGAGGTGATGATCTTGAACGCCTCGGTCACCTTTTCCTTGGTCGCGCCACCACCCACGTCGAGGAAGTTGGCAGGCTCGGCACCGTAGAGCTTGATGATGTCCATCGTCGCCATGGCCAGGCCCGCGCCGTTCACCATGCACCCAATCTCGCCATCCAGCGCGATATAGTTCAGGTCGTATTTCGACGCTGCAAGCTCCTTGGGGTCTTCCTCGGTCTCGTCGCGCAGTTCATTGATGTCGGCGTGGCGGTAGATGGCGTTCCCGTCGAAGGACACTTTGGCATCCAGCACCTTGAGGTCACCGCCATCGGTCACGATCAGCGGGTTGATCTCGAGCATCTCCATGTCTTTTTCGGTGAACGCCTTGTAGAGCAGGCTCATGAGGCCCACGCATTGCTTCACCTGCTTGCCTTCCAGACCCAGCATGAAGGCGATGCGGCGGCCGTGATATGCCTGATACCCTGTCGCGGGATCGACGGAAAAGCTCAGGATTTTTTCGGGAGTATCGGCCGCGACCTCCTCGATGTCCATGCCGCCCTCGGTCGAGCAGACAAAGGATATCCGGCTGGTCACGCGGTCGACCAGTAGGGCCAGGTACATCTCGGTCTCGATGCCCGAGCCATCCTCAATGTAGATGCGGTTCACTTGCTTGCCAGCGGGGCCCGTCTGATGCGTGACCAAAGTGCGGCCCAACATCTTTTTCGCCTCTTCGGCGGCTTCTTCCACTGACTTGGTCAGGCGCACGCCGCCTTTCTCGCCCGCGTCAGCCTCTTTGAACGCGCCCTTGCCGCGACCACCGGCGGGGATCTGCGCCTTGACCACCCACTTCGGGCCGTCGAGGGCACCGGCGGCGGTTTTCGCCGCTTCCGCGCGCAAAACAACGCGTCCGTCCGAGACCGGAGCCCCATAGCTGCGCAAAAGGGCTTTGGCCTGATATTCGTGGATGTTCATGACAGATCGGTCCCGTGTGGTGGTGCAGGTTCCTGCCTATTCGACCGATGCTTAGCGCGACGTAAACGGGTAAGTTGTCGCAGGGTGGGGAATTTAGCGCATATTCCGAATTTTGTGATCACACGCTCAAAAAGTGTGATCACATTAGCGCGGTGGTGGTCGTGAGATTCGCTGCCGGACGCTTGGGAAGCCATCCTCACATGCATCCGTTGCTGCGGCCCGCGCCATGTCTTCTCTGGCGGAGTGAGAGCCATGTTTGTCAGGGCGCGCAGTGCGTTTTGGGTGATTGCTCGGGACCGGTCTGACGCGCGGTCGCAGAGATTGCGGACCGTGCGCCCCAGGGCTCACCCCGTCAGGCGAAACCACGCGAATTGCACCCGATGCCAGAGCGACTTGAGTAAAAATCCGCGCGCTTTCTTGCGTCGGATCTCGTCTGTTTTGACGGTAGGATCAAACCCGATATGGATCACGTCGCCTGCTTCCAGATAGGCGAGGCGAAACCCGCGCAATTTGAAATAATGGCTCAGATCCCGTTCTGGCCCGATCCGTGCATAGGGCGCGTGCGCGGTGTAATCGCTGGTACGGCGCAGACCGGGATTGAAGGAAAAACTGCCCCATCTGCGATGCGCCTTGGGGCCCGCCAGGCGGACGGCAACACCGGCCACCCTGGCCGGGCAGGCCTGGTTCTGTGCATCCGTCGCCTCGCCCCAGGCGCGCAGCATCACGGCATGCACATCGGGCTGCGCGTCCAGAACGGCGCGGCTTTCCTCAAGAAAAAGCGATGTGGGAAACAGCCAATCATCCTCGCAGTGAAAGATGTAGGCCGTGTCGACCAACGCATAGGCCCGGTCGATGGACGCGATCTGCCCGCACGTCCTGTCGTTCTGCAAAAACACATGTGGTACATCTGCCAGTCTGTTCGACACGATCGGCCCGATGCCCGGATGATCGCTGTCCTCGATCACGATGATGCGCTTCACAGCGCTCAGGTCACGTGCTGCGAGGGATTGCAACGTCTGGTCCAGCAGATCCGGACGTTTGCAGGACGTCAGGACGATTGTCGTGTCTTTCGTCATGGTCTGGGTCTGCGCACCGCGGTGAAGCAACGGCCCGTCCTATCAGGCGGGTTCGGGCAATCGGAATATCAGCAGTGCTTTCACAATGGCCTTAAGAAATGAGAAACGAAGGTGGCCCGCCCCCGCGCAACAGGCGGGGACGCGCCGGAATTCCAGGATCAGGCGAGGCTGTCGTCGATCCCCTTGCAGGCCTCGACCAGGCCTTGCACGGCCTTGACGGAGGCGTCGAACATCTCCTGCTCTTCCTTGGTCAGCTTGATGTTCACAATGCGCTCAATCCCGCCGGCACCGATCACCGTGGGCACGCCGACATACATGGTCTTAAGGCCGAACTCGCCGTCGCAATACGCCGCGCACGGCAGGACCCGCTTTTGGTCCTTGAGGTAGGCTTCGGCCATTTCGATGGCGGATGTCGCAGGGGCATAGAAGGCGGAACCCGTTTTCAGCAGGCCCACGATCTCGGCGCCGCCATCGCGGGTGCGCTGCACGATCGCGTCCAGCTTTTCCTGCGTGGTCCAGCCCATGTCGACCAGATCGGGCAGGGGGATGCCCGCCACGGTCGAATAACGCACCGACGGCACCATCGTGTCGCCATGGCCGCCCAGCACAAAGGCGGTCACATCCTTCATCGACACGTCGAATTCCTCAGCGAGGAAGTGCCGGAAGCGCGCGCTGTCGAGCACCCCGGCCATGCCGCAGACTTTGCCGGTCGGCAGGCCCGAGAACTTTTGCAGCGCCCAGACCATTGCGTCGAGCGGGTTGGTGATGCAGATCACAAACGCGTCCGGCGCATTGGCGGCGATGCCTTCGCCCACGGATTTCATGACCTTGAGGTTGATGCCCAAGAGATCATCACGGCTCATGCCCGGCTTGCGCGGCACACCGGCGGTGACGATGCATACGTCCGCACCCGCGATGTCGGTATAGGACTGCGTGCCCTTCAGCTTGGCGTCGAACCCTTCGGACGGGCCGCTTTCCGCGATGTCGAGCGCCTTGCCCTCGGGCGTACCCTCGGCGATGTCAAACAGGACGACATCGCCCAGTTCCTTGAGCGCTGCGAGGTGGGCGAGCGTGCCGCCAATCTGACCTGCGCCGATCAGCGCAATCTTGGGTCTGGCCATGGGTGAAATTCTCCGCACTTGGGGTTTTCGTTGGCGCGGTGCCTAGCGCGGGCAGGCCTGTCACGCAAGCCTGCTGCATCGCGGCACGTGGGCCGCAAAGGGCTGGTGGCACTGCGCTCCGCGCGGTAAGGGAACGGGAACGCTCAGTTTTTACGGACGAATTCGCGATGCTCGACCTGTCTTGGGCCTTTTTCGCCATTGCCGGGCCTGCCGCGATCTTTGCCGGTATCTCAAAGGGCGGGTTCGGATCAGGTGCGGCCTTTGCCGCGTCATCGATTCTGGCGCTGGTGGTCGACCCCGGTCTGGCCTTGGGCATTATGCTGCCGTTGCTGATGCTCGTCGATGTTGCCACACTGCGCCCCTATTGGCGCAAGTGGCACTGGCCCACGGCGCGCGTGATGATCCTGGGCGGGGTGCCGGGCGTTGCGCTCGGTGCCGCGTTTTACGCGCAGTCGAACCCGGACGTGCTGCGGGTGCTCATCGGCGCCATCTCCATCGGGTTTGTCGTCTGGCAACTGAGCCAGGCGCGCGGCTGGATCCGGATCGCGGCATCCGCCCTGCCGCGTTGGGTGGGCGGTGTGGCCGGGATGGTCGCAGGGTTCACCAGTTTCGTGAGCCATGCGGGTGGTCCGCCGGCGGCGGTCTACATGCTGTCGCTCAAAACGACAAAGACCGAATACCAGGCCAATTCCGTCCTGATCTTCTTTGCGATCAACATCGCAAAATTCTTTCCCTATGCCTTTCTGGGGCTCTTCACCGCGCAGACGGCGCTGGCCAATCTGGTGCTCGCCCCCTTTGCGCTGCTGGGGGCGTGGATCGGTGTCAAGGCGCATTACATGATGCCGGAGCGCGCGTTTTTCCTGCTCACCTATGTGCTGCTCACCGTCACAGGCACCAAGCTGATCTGGGACGGGCTGACATGATCCGCGCTTTGACGGCAGCCGATACGGAGGCTGCGATGCGCCTCTATGGCGATCTCGCGGGTGAGGGCGCGTTGGCGGAGCCGCAGGCTTTTGCCACGCTCCTCTCCCATCCTGGCACGACGGTTCTGGGGGATTGGGACGGGCCGGTTGCGCGGGCCATGCTCACCCTGCACATCCTGCCCAACATGACGCAGGCCGGGCGGTCGTATGCGCTGATCGAGAATGTGGTGACCCTTGCCGACCACCGCGGCGCGGGGCACGGGCGGCGGGTGATGGAGGCGGCCGTGCAAATGGCCTGGGGTGCAGATTGCTACAAGATTATGCTGCTCACCGGGCGGACAGCGCAGGCCCGCGGATTTTACGAGGCGCTGGGGTTCAGCGCAGAGGAGAAATGGGGCATGACCCTGCGCCGCGTGCCGGTGCGCGGCCCATGAGGCAAAGGGCGCGCCCATCGGCGCGCCCGTTTTTCATTTGGTTAAACGAGTGTTCAGGCGTCGTTGCCCTTGGCTGGCAATGCCTCGGCCAGCGCCTCATAGGCCTGACCGGATGCCACAAGGCATGTCAGCCCATTGGGCGTGGTCACCGTGATCGTCCAGCTGCCCGTCTCTTCGGACGCAAACACCTCGATCACGGCATTGTTGGCGCCAAGGCCCATCGATTGGCGCGTCTCGCCATAGCCATCGGCCAGCCGATCTACGACCACCTCGCGCGGCCCGCAATTGCGCTGTTGCGCCTCGATCGCGCCTGCGCCGATTGCGTTGAAAAGGGTCACCGCCGCCAGTGCGCCCATCGTCTTGAAAACCCGTGTCATCACGCATCACCTTTCCCAAGATTGTGGCAACACCACTGGTCATCTGGCCCATCCGGTTCCCCGGCGATGACCGGGCAGCCCCGGTTGTCTCGTCCCGCGTCTCTCTCCCGCAAAGTCCTCGGCGGCCCTGCCGAAACGGCCCTCCCGAAGAGAGCGGAACGTGGGTCAGCCTGCGTGGGGAGGTTGAATTAATGGTTAACGCCCCGCGCGCTGTTTTGCGCAATTTGAGCAATGCTGCCGGGCAGCACAAAATTTGCGCAGAAATTTCTGCGCTGCAGCGCAATTTCCCTTGAACTATCTGCAAAAAAATGGCCAGTACCGCGCAACTTTATAACCTCAGGAAACCAGCCATGGCCACTGCCCGCCCCCTTCGCTCCGTGCTTTACATCCCCGGCTCCAAGCCGCGCGCGTTGGACAAGGCACGGGGGCTGCCGGTCGATGCGATTATCTTCGATCTCGAGGACGCGGTGTCGACGGATGAAAAGAACAGCGCGCGCGACACCTTGGCCGAAGCGTTGGCCACGGGCGGTTACGGTCAGCGGATGAAGGTGATCCGGATCAACGGGCTCGACACCGCATGGGGTCTGGCGGACGCGGTTGCAGCCGCCGGCATGGGCGCGGATGCGATCCTGCTGCCCAAGGTCGATAGCCCTGCGGATCTGGATGCGCTGGCGGCGCATACCGGTGACATGCCCCTTTGGGCGATGATGGAGACGCCACTTGGCATGCTGAACGCCGCTGACATCGCGGCGCATCCCCGGCTTGAGGGGATGGTGATGGGCACCAACGATATGGCCAAGGAGCTGCAAAGCCGCTTTCGCCCGGATCGGTTGCCGCTGCACACCGGGCTTGGCCTTTGCGTGCTGGCCGCCAAGGCGCATGGCGTCGCGATCATCGACGGGGTCTATAATGCGTTCAAGGACGCCGACGGGCTGCGCGCGGAATGCGAACAGGGCCGCGACATGGGGTTTGACGGCAAAACGTTGGTCCATCCGGCACAGGTCGATATCGCGAACGCGGCGTTCTCGCCATCCGAGGATGAGGTCGACCTGGCCCGCCGCCAGATCGCTGCGTTCGAAGAGGCGGAGGCCGCGGGTCAGGGCGTCGCGGTTGTGGATGGACGGATCGTGGAAAACCTGCACATCGTGACCGCGCGCGAGACCCTGGCCAAGGCCGAGGCTATCGCGGTCATGGCAGAGGAATAGGCACATGTATTGGATCTTGCTCATCGTCGGTGTGGCCCTGTGGTGGGCGGCGCATCTGTTCAAACGCGTGGCCCCTGCGCGCCGCGCCGCGATGGGCGATCCCGGCAAGGGGGCGGTGGCCGCGGCCATCGCAGCGGGCATCGTGCTGATGATCATCGGCTATCGCGGGACGGATTTCGTTCCGGTCTGGCAGCCGCCGAGCTTTATGGTGCATATCAACAACCTCGGCATGCTGATCGCGATCTACATGCTCAGCCCGGCGCCAAAGCGGGGCAAGCTGCTGGCGGGAATGCGGCACCCGATGCTGACCGGCTTTTCGATCTGGGCGGGGGTGCACCTGCTGGTGAACGGTGATCTTGCATCGATCATCCTTTTTGGCGGGTTGCTGATCTGGGCCGTTCTGACGGCGCGTGTGATCAACAGCGCGGAGCCCGAATGGGCGCCGGTGCATGGCGCGCGATCCTATGCCAAGGACGGCATGTTCCTTGTTGGATCAGTGATCCTGCTGGGCGTCATCGGCTGGATCCACAATTGGTTGGGCGTCTGGCCGTTCCCGGCCTGATCGCAAGAGGACCCCACATGAAACTCTATCGTTTTCTGTCCGAAGAGGACACGAGCGCCTTTTGCCACAAGGTCACAGCCGCACTGAACGCGGGCTGGGAACTGCACGGCAGCCCGACGCAGACATGGGACCACGCGGCGGGTGTGATGCGCTGCGGCCAGGCGGTCGTGAAGGATGCGCCCGGCGCCTACCACCCCGACATCAAGCTGGGAGAGCAGTGATGGCCAAGACGAATGCGGGCCGCTTTTTCGAGGATTACCGCGTGGGCGAGGTCATCGACCATGCCGTGCCGCGAACCGTGGGCGCGGGGGAACGCGCGCTGTATCACGCGCTTTACCCGGCGCGGCACGCGCTTTATTCGTCTGACGTGTTTGCACAGGCCTGCGGTTTGCCCGCTGCACCGCTGGATGACATGATCGCCTTTCACACGGTGTTTGGCAAAACCGTGCCGGACATCTCGCTGAATGCCGTTGCCAATCTGGGCTATGCCGAAGGGCGTTGGCTGGCGCCGGTGTGGCCCGGAGATACGCTGTGGGCAAGCTCGGAGGTGATCGGGCTCAAGCAGAACTCCAACGGCAAGACCGGCGTCGTCTGGGTGCGCACCACGGGACGCAACCAGCATGGCACGGCCGTGCTGAGCTATGTGCGCTGGGTGATGGTGCGCAAGGGCGACGTCGATGCAGCAGCCCCCGAGACGGTGGTGCCGGAACTGGCAGGCGTGGTGCCTTCAGGCGACCTGATGGTACCGCACGGGCTGACATTCGGCGCGTATGACTTTGGCCTGGCCGGAGAACCGCACCGCTGGGCTGACTATGCGGTGGGCGAGCAGATCGACCACGTCGATGGCGTGACGGTCGAAGAGGCCGAGCACATGATGGCGCCCCGGCTGTGGCAAAATACGGCGAAAGTGCACTTTGACAGGTCGGCGCGACCCGATGGAACGCGGCTGATCTATGGGGGCCACGTGATCTCGATGGCGCGGGCGCTGAGCTTTAACGGGCTGGCCAACGCCCAGATGGTGGTGGGGCTGAATGCCGGGGCCCACGCCAATCCATGCCTCGCCGGTGACACCATCCGCGCCTGGAGCGAGGTGCTCGACAAGACCGAGACGTCGGTACCCGGCGTGGGCGCGCTCCGCTTGCGGCTGGTGGCGACCAAGGACGCCCCACCGTTTGCGCTGCGCGGTGAGGATGGCAAGTACCTGCCCGGTGTCTTGCTGGACCTCGATTATTGGGCTTTGATCCCGATGTGAGGATGTTGGGTGACGTGCGTTCTGACGAACGACACCCCACCCACCATCCCTTGTGGCGCGAGGAGGCTGATGATGCGTTTTGTCCTACCGTTGATCTTGATCCCGTCGATGACGGTGGCGGACAAGGCTGAGGACCAGTTTGTCGAGGCCAACCTGCTGAGCGTCTTTTATCACGAGCTGGGCCACGCGATGATCGACGTGCTCTCGCTGCCCGTCTTCGGACAGGAAGAGGATGCAGCGGATGTGGCTTCGATCCTCATGATCGACGCGTTCTACGATGATGATGTGGCGCTCGACCTGGCCTACGACACTGCGTTTGGGTTCTGGGCCGAAGCTGAACTGGCTGACGGCGCGGTCTATTGGGACGTGCATGGGCCGGACGCGCAAAGGTTTTTCAATACCGTTTGCCTGTTTTACGGCGCTGATCCGGAGGGGCGATCGGAGTTTGCGGAAGACATGGATTTGCCCGAGGCGCGGGCAGAGACCTGCCCCGAGGAATACGATCTGGCCATCGACAGCTGGGGCGCGGCCCTGGATCAGATTGCCGGAGCGGGCGACAGCCTGCGCTTTGACGCGGTCACCGACACGTCGCTGACGGCAGAACTGATCGCGGCAGAGGTCATGGGGTTGAATGCGGATTTCACCTTTCCGCACGTGATTGGCATCATCGTCGCGCCATGCGGGGAGGCGAACGCGTTTTACGATCCAAACACGGTCGAGATCACTATGTGTTCGGAGTTCGAGGATCATCTGCGCGCGCTCTACGCCGAGATCGAATGAGCGCAGAAATGTGATCGACGGCGGCCGCACAGCACCGCTAGGGTCACGTCATGGTGCGCTGTCTTCTCTTTCTGCTGTTGTGGCCCACGGCCATGCGCGCCTGCGATCTCGCACTGCTTCTGGCGGTGGACGTCTCGGGCTCCGTCGACCGTGACGAGTACCGCATTCAGATGGGTGGGCTGGCCGCCGCGTTGCGCGACGGGATTGTGGCCGACGCGTTGGTAAGCCAGCAGGCGCAGGTGGCGCTGGTCCAATGGACCGGTGCATCGCGGCAGCGGCAAACGATCCCGTGGACGCCGATGCTGAGTTATGCGGACGTCTTGCGCCTGGCCGAACGGGTCGATGGGGATGAACGGGTTTGGCGCAATTACTCGACCGCGATCGGTGAGGCCGTCGCGGTATCGCGCGCGGCGTTCGCCGAGGTGCCGCACTGTCGGCGCCGGGTGATCGATGTGTCAGGCGACGGCGTGTCGAACGAGGGCATCGCGCCCGCAACGCAACGCGCCGCTCTCGAGGCCGATGGCATTGTTCTGAACGCGCTTGCCATCGAAACGGACGACACCGACCTTACCGCGTATTTCTTTGAAAATCTGATCAGTGGACCCGGTGCCTTTGTCATGACAGCCGATGGATTCGCCGACTATCCGGTTCAGATCAAACGCAAACTCCAGCGAGAGACGACGAAACAGGCGGTTGAGAAGCGCCAATGAGCCGTTTGTGATCACGGCAAGGATTTAAGTGATCACATTTCACCCAGAATCGTTCTAATGCGCCAAAAAACCGCGCCCGATGTGATCGCACGGGACGTGACTTGCCAGCAGAATTCGCTATCACTGGGACGACCGGATAAAGGAAACGCCATGGCCGACGTCAATCGAGGCAATCGCCCGCTCTCGCCGCACCTGACCATCTACCGACCCCAGCTGACGTCGATGACGTCGATCCTGACGCGGATCACCGGCAACGCGTTGCTGATCTCGTCGCTGTTGGTGATCTGGTGGTTGTTGGCCGCGGCCACGTCGGCCGAATACTTTGCCGTGGCGGACGGCGTGCTGACGAGCTTTTTCGGCGATCTGGTGCTGTTCCTGTCGCTCTGGGGGCTTTGGTATCACACCCTGGCAGGCGTTCGGCACATGATCTGGGACAATGCAATCGGCCTTGACCTCGAGACAGCGGAAAAGATGGGCTGGGCCGTGATCGGCGGGTCTGTCCTGCTGACCATCTTTACCGTCATCGTGATTTGAGGAGCCGATCATGCGTTATCTGACCGACCGCAAACGCGCCGTGGGCATGGGGTCTGCCAAGACCGGCACGGACCATTTCTGGCGCGTGAAGGTCCAGAGCTTTGCTTTGTTGATCCTCATACCTCTGTTCATCTTCACCTTCGGTCCCATGCTGGGGGAGACCCATGCCGTGGTTGTTGCCTACTTTGCGCAGCCTTTCCCGGCGATTGTGGCGGCGCTGACCATTGCTGTGACAATGATGCACTTCAAAGACGGTGTGCAGGTGCTGATCGAAGACTACGTTCACGGAACAGCGCAGAAAGTGGCGATCCTCGCCATGATCTGCCTAAGCTATGCCGCGGCTGCGACGGGCCTTTTTGCCATCGCACGGATCGCGCTGTAAACTGACGGAGCACGTGCACATCACGATGCTTTGAGAGCCGAGGGAGGCAAGTCCATGGCTGCTTATGACTATGAGACACATGAATACGACGTCGTGGTGGTGGGCGCTGGCGGCGCTGGCCTGCGGGCAACCCTCGGCATGGCCGAACAGGGGCTGCGCACCGCCTGCGTGACCAAGGTGTTTCCGACCCGCTCGCACACCGTGGCGGCACAGGGTGGCATCGCCGCGTCCCTGTCCAACATGGGCCCCGACAACTGGCAGTGGCACATGTATGACACAGTCAAAGGCTCCGACTGGCTGGGTGACACGGACGCGATGGAATATCTGGCCCGCGAAGCGCCCAAGGCGGTCTACGAGCTGGAACATTACGGCGTGCCGTTTT
>ERZ1740067.1724-NODE-1724-length-14515-cov-6.612863_pt1 | contig 14515 bp, 14 predicted proteins | sample MGYA00581736_ERZ1740067 | MGnify/ENA primary metagenome ERZ1740067 (study PRJEB43018, sample SAMN04849236) | marine metagenome | isolation source: floating plastic debris | place: Pacific Ocean | collected 2008-08-27 | study: EMG produced TPA metagenomics... | reverse complement strand
GTCAATTGATAATAATACTGAAGTTTTTGTCGAATGCTTTCAGGCGAGAGCAACTGCTTACGCCAACTTTTTATTTGTTGATTGATCTCGGTGGCGTGTTCGCTAAAATACTGAGATTTGGTAAACTTGGCATTTTTTGATGTTTGAAACGAAATAGTATCCAATAGCATGTCCCAAGCTTGCTCTTGATTAATTCCCTTCACTACCAAACGGTCGACTACTTCCAGGTGGCTTATATTCTGGTCAAGACACTCTTGAATCCATTCGTATAAACTATTGACGGGGAAGTTTTCTGAGTTGGATTGCCCCAGACTTTGTTGTGCTTCCTGTACAATAAGAGTAGCGGCTGCTTTGCGAATTTTCTCGAGGGCTACCAATTCTCCTATAATTCGTTTTTGACTGACTCCTTCTGTTATTTTTTGTTTTGCATAGTTGGTGGCCCGGGTAAGTTTGGCCTTATCAGAGACTTGTTTCATTTTGTGCTTTCCTAAATTTCTGGTCTGAGAAATACTATTTTCTCACTTGAAGACAATATTAGATAGAAATTCATTTCAATACAGCATAGCATACAATCACATACAACTTGACAAGACAGATGATACGTTTTTTATAAGCAACTAAACTGTGTATAAGATATTACTACCTAACTTAGTACGCTGTAAATTAAGCCGTTGATTGGTTTTAGTTTATTCAATGGTGATCTTCAAAAAACGGTCCCGTAAGGGGATCTGAAGAAATCATAAGATATTTGGTTTACGATGTACCGAACAACAGCTTCAAAATAAGTGTCTGGTTTAGTTAAAAACAGTGCTTGGGCTTTGTCCTACGACTTTAGTTGGATATTGGCCGAGCCTGAGCGACGGATTTCAAAACCTGTCCTGTAAGGAAGCAGGGCAAGCGAAATTAACACAGACAATTACTACGCAACTGTTACTTAATATATGCAAATTATTTAAAAATCTCTATATTACACAACAATACTACCCATTAATCTAATGATGTCATTTTTTATAAGAAATAAGTACTTTTTGTTGGTGTGTATATGGCTGTATACGCCCAGTGTTACAGCTCAAATACAATCCATCAAGGCTTTGCAGGATCAGACTCAAAATCAGCAACAAACCCTGCAAAACCAGGCCAAAGCGATGCTGGATCAGCAAAAAATGATTTATGATCTGAGAGACAAGCTAGCCACCCAAGAGACTGCGCTCAAGGTACTGGAGTCTGAGCTTACTTCTAAAGAACAAGCCTTACAAGATCAAATCAGGTGGAATATCAACATTATTGGAGTCATTGCTGGTTTTATCATCTTTGGGTTAGCAGTAGTAATTTGGCAACGTAATTTTTTAGGACGTAACTTACTGGGGGTTTGGATTGAAGATAATTTCAAAGAATCGATTCGTTATTATCTCAAAGACATGATTCAGCGTAAAGTAAGGGACCGCGATGTGCGGGAAATTGTACGGGAAAAAGGAAAAGATGCGGTAGAGACGATGGTAAATAAACATATCAAGGAGGCCGATTTGGCCAGTGTCATTGCTACCAATACGCGCCCCGAAATTGAAAAAGCTTTGACAGCCTTGGATCAAGAGGTGGCCGATAAGCTAAAAGGAAAAGTACCTGCTTGGGAGCAAGATTTTAACCGTTACCTTACTCTAGGACATAAGCTAGAAGCCAAAACAAGTACATTGAACGAGACCCTCAGCTTTCCTGCTGAAATCAAACTAGAGTTGCAAGAATTTAAAAAAGTATTGTTTAAGGTGAAGAATCCTCCTGATTTCACTCCTGAAGACTGGTACTTGAAAGGCATAGAAGAGTACAAAACAAATTCGCTCAAAGAAGCGCGAGAATCGTTTACTCAAGTATTGTATCAAAACCCTGGTGATATCAATGCGATGTTGTTTCGAGGGGCAATTCGCAAAGACTTGGCCGAGTATCGTTCGGCGCTTAAAGTACTCGGTCAGGTACTACAAGAGCAGGCCAATCATAACATTGCCAAAGTTTTACGAGCCGAAACTTATTTCAAAATGAGAAAATACGATAAGGCCATCGAGGATTACGACCAAATTCTGGAAACATCGCCTGAGTATTCATTTGGTTACTATGGCCGGGGAAATGCCTACAAGGAAAAATTTGAATACAATGAGGCCATTGAAAACTACCAAATAGCCATAGAGAAAGATCATCAGTTTATGCCTGCCTGCCTCTGCTTGGTAGAATTATACATCATTATGGGTAATTATGAAGCTGCTCAAAAGTGCTTGGATGAGATAGATGATTTGCCAGAGTTAAAGATAAGAGAGCAAATTATGGCCAAGTACTTTTGGATTTTACTCAGAAACCTACGAAACCAAGGGACTGCTGAAGCCGAATTACAGTTTGATGAAATCCTGGAACAGGATATAGAAGTAAACTGGGATTTGAGCAAAATAGAGAAATGGCTCAGCTCAGAGAATAAATTAGACAAAGATACGACCTTGTTTATCAGTCAAAAAACCAAACTTCTTAAAAAGAAAATGGGGAAAGGCGAGGTACCCGAAGTATAAAACAGTGTGTCAGGAATGGAGAGCAACTACTAGGAAATAATGAAAAGCAGATTGCTAATTTTTAGGCACATAACCTTTAAACAAGGGCATAAAAAAATCCCCTGTGTTTTGCAACCCAGGGGAGGAATCTTTTGGGATAACCCACAAACGATCAACTAAGATTACTTCTTAGCAGCTTGGTTTTTGATGTCCTGAACCTCAGTACGAATTTCTTGGGCAAGTACTTTAAGTTCTTGCATGCTTTTACGTACACGAGTTCCAGCCGCTTGGTTATCCTTCTCATAGAATTTAGCAAAATCTTCTTTCACTTCGTCCAAAAGGTTCTGCACATCTTCAAAACGATTCTTACTCATAGAATTAATTAATAAAAGTTTATGATTAATAACAGTTGATTACTCAAGCAACACCCTAAGCCATTACTTCATTCAAAGTAGGCATAGGCTTGTTGTATTTTCCAGCCTGAAGGTTTTTGGCTATAATTTCAAAAGCGTTTAATGTTTTTTCTACGTCCTCAATTGTGTGAGCAGCAGTAGGGATGATACGCAACATGATCACATCCTTGGGTACTACTGGGAATACTACAATTGAGCAGAAAATACTATGATTTGTTCTTAGATCAATCACAATATGACCTGCTTCGTTGGTACCTCCTTTCAAAAATACCGGAGTCACTGGTGACTGAGTTTGTCCTATATTGAAACCACGGGTTTTCAAGCCATCTTGCAATGCAGTCACTACTTTCCATAGGTTTTCGCGTAGTTCAGGACGGTTGCGTAACATCTCCAATCGTTTCATCGCACCTATAGTGATAGGCATGGGCAACGATTTGGCAAATATTTGAGAACGCATGTTGTATCGTAGGTAACGACATACATCTTTGCGTGAAGAAACAAACGCTCCAATGGTAGCCATTGACTTGGCAAATGTAGAGAAGTATACGTCGATCTCGTCTTGTACACCCAAGTGCTCACCAGTACCCGCGCCCGTAGGCCCCATTGTACCAAAACCGTGGGCATCGTCTACAAATAGTCGGAAATTATGCTTCTTTTTGAGCGCTACAATTTCTTTGAGTTTACCCAACGATCCGGCCATGCCGAATACCCCTTCGGTAATCACCAAAATAGCGCCACCAGTTTCATCTACTACTTTTTGCGCACGCTCAAGTTGCTTATCTAGGTTTTCGATGTTGTTGTGAGGATACACAAAACGTTTCCCCATGTGCATACGAAGACCATCAATGATACAAGCGTGAGACTGAGAATCATATACTACTGCATCTTTTCGATCAATCAAGGCATCTATCACCGATACAACTCCCTGATAACCAAAGTTAAGTAGTACAGTATCTTCTTTATTTACGAACTCTGAAAGTTGAGCCTCAAGTTCCTCATGCACCGTGCTGTTACCCGACATCATACGCGATCCCATTGGATAAGCCATGCCCCACTCGGCAGTCGCCTCAGTGTCTGCTTTGCGTACTTCGGGGTGATTGGCCAAACCCAGGTAGTTATTCAAACTCCAGGTCAAAACTTTTTTGCCTTGAAAATTCATCCAAGGTTGAATCTCTCCCTCGAGTTTTGGGTAGGTAAAATACCCGTGCCATTCATCTGCGTGTGATCCAAGTGGTCCTTGATCAGCTAATATCTTTTCAAATAAGTCCACAGTACTTTTTGTTTTAATTGAACAAATAATCAATTGTTGGTATCAGTTGTCTGACTATCTCATTCAATTGGTTAATTTTAATTTTGTTTAAGAACGCTGTTCTGTTCTAAAACTATATAAGGTAATAGGTTGGATGTAAGGGTAACACGAATTTTTTATACAAAAATATCACAACTGAACAACCAATCAATTCGATCTATCTATCTACTAAATGTTATAAACAGATGCTTTAGAAGCACGCAAAGTTATTGTTAATATATGGGATTGCAAAGCATAAAAGGCCTAAATTATCGCCTGAATGGCGTTTTTGTATGTTTTTGAGTCAAATCTCAGGCATATTCTGAAAAAATAACTTAAATATTTTTAATCCTGCTCGATAAATCTCTAATTTGAACTAAGAAAATCAGCCCTCAAAACTTGCAAAATGATTATTGATGTTTGATTACTAATTGTGGATGATGACACTGCAAAAGGGGCAAAACGATAAAAATAAGATGGGAAGGCGTAGTGTAATGCGCTACTGACCAAATCCATTGACAACCAAACATCAACAATCAATCATCAACAATTCATAATCACCTTGGATAACTCTACTCAAACAAAAAAGATAAATAAAATCCTAGTGGCCAATCGCGGAGAAATTGCGTTGAGAGTCATGCGTTCGGCCCGGGAAATGAATATCAAGACGGTCGCTATTTTTAGCGAAGCAGATCGCAATGCTTTACATGTAAAGTATGCCGATGAAGCCGTCTGCGTGGGGCCGCCTCCCTCTTCAGAATCGTACCTGCAAATGGACAAGATTATTCAGGTCTGCCACGATTTAAAAGTAGACGCGATACATCCTGGGTATGGTTTCTTATCTGAAAATGCAGTATTTGCTCGTAAAGTAACCGAGGCAGGTATTATATTTATTGGGCCTTCACCCGAAGCCATCGAGGTAATGGGGAGCAAACTAGCCGCTAAAGACGCAGTGTCAAAATACGACATTCCGATGGTACCTGGTACGCCCAAAGCAATTACCGATGTAGAGGCAGCCAAACAAAGAGCTGAGGAAATTGGCTACCCCATTTTGATCAAAGCCAGTGCCGGAGGAGGAGGAAAAGGAATGCGGATTGTAGAAGCCGCGGCTGATTTTGAAGAACAAATGAACCGGGCCGTAAGCGAAGCAGTATCTGCATTTGGCGATGGAGCTGTATTTATCGAAAAATACATTACTTCTCCCAAACACATTGAGATTCAGGTATTGGGCGATACCCATGGCAACATCATCCATTTGTTTGAGCGAGAATGTTCTATCCAGCGTCGCCACCAAAAGGTAATAGAAGAAGCGCCTTCTGCTGTAGTAACTCCCGAAATTCGCCAAGCAATGGGTGATGCCGCAGTCAATGTAGCTCGGGCCTGCAATTATTATGGAGCAGGAACCGTAGAGTTTATCGCCGACGAAAACCTCAATTTCTACTTCCTGGAAATGAACACCCGATTGCAAGTAGAGCATCCAGTGACTGAACAAATTACTGGAGTAGATTTGGTAAAAGAGCAAATAAAAATTGCTGAAGGCGAGGTATTGACGATCCAACAAGAGGATTTGAAAATTCAGGGACATTCGTTAGAAGTAAGGGTATATGCTGAAGATCCTAAAAATAACTTTTTACCAGACATTGGTAAGTTGACTACCTATAAAAGACCTCAAGGAGCTGGAGTGAGGGTAGATGATGGTTTTGAACAGGGAATGGATGTGCCCATTTATTATGACCCAATGATTGCCAAATTGGTTACTTTTGGTAAGGATCGTACTCAGGCCATTGAGCGTATGCTTCGAGCTATAGAAGAGTACCAAATCGTAGGAATTGAAACCACCTTAGGCTTCTGTAGCTATGTGTTGCAACACGAATCTTTTGTATCGGGTAAGTTTGATACAAACTTTGTAAACAAGTATTTCGCCCCCGAAATACTAGACAAGCACCACCTGAGCGAAGATGCGCAAACACAGGAAAAACAAGTAGCGGCCGCTTTGGTCAATTTTTTATTAGAAAACAAACAAGCCAACGATAAACCAGCCCAACAAAGTGTTGGTAACAAAAGCAATTGGCGAAAAAACCGAGTTTAAACCTAATTACATATTTTTATGGATACAAACGATAATTTATTACAACTAGATAAGTTGTTCTTTGAAGCAGATCAGGATATCAAAGATGGTTTGATTGCCGAGGCATTCGACAAGCTTGTCTATATTATCGAGCAGGAGACCGAATATGGAAAGGCTTACAACCATTTGGGGTGGATTTATGAGACCAAGTATAAAAATTACGCAAAGGCTGAGGAATGTTATCGTCTGTCTTTGAAGTATGCTCCCAGCTATAGTGCAGTATACCTCAACTATGCCATCTTATTGTCTACGCTTGAGCGTTTCGATGAGCTCAAAAGCCACCTAGAAGGTGCCTTAGAAGTAAGAGGAGTCAACAAGTCTAAGATTTGGAATGAGTTTGGAATCATGAGCGAATTGCAGGGCAAGTACCAGGAAGCCATTGATGCCTACAAGAAAGGGATTCAATATTCGTTGGTAAACGATGACATCGAGCGTTATAAAAAGTCAATCGACCGCTGCAAGCATAAAGTTGAAATCAACGAAATGTAATATTACACATTTCGAAAAAAATAACCTGACCTGTTCTTTATCTTAAAGAGCAGGTTTTTTTTAGGAACATGTTCAAAATAAGTGTCCAGTTTTGGCAAAGTTGCTTGAAGCTAGATAAGGCACTTTTTGCGGGCGTAGCGATAGCTACGGCCAAAAAAAGTAACGAAATATAGCAAAGAGAAATGAAGCGAAAACGGTCAATTATTGCGGACACGTTCCTTAGCCTTTTTTACTGTAAGTAAAAGGGCTAAAACACTTCAAAATTGACGACAGTTTTTTATTCATTTACGAAAAGTGATCACAATAAAACCCAAGTATATGATGAGAATTTCTTTCATATTTTTGCTCTTGTTGCCTTTGTCGGTACTGGGGCAAAACGATACCATCAGTCTTGTGACTTATTGGTCGAAGGGAGATGTGTTTGAGTACCGAATCAACAAAATTGCCAAGACGTGGAGAGATGGGAAGTTGAGGAAACAAGAAGAAGGAGGGTACAAAGCGCGCCTTGAGGTATTAGATTCAGGCACCACGTATTATCGGGTACAATGGACGTATGAAATGGATCCCCGACAATTTTTTAGATTGCCTGCTCATGCGCAAAACCTCGCGGTTAAATTGGGCGAAATGAAAGTGATTTACCGAATATCTGAATTAGGCGAGCTACAAGAACTGGAAAATTGGCAGGAAGTACACCAAACCTGGCGAGAAATAAGCGAAATGGTTTTGCAAGCTTATGGAGAAAAACTAAGTGATGCCGAAAAAGCTACGGTGAAAAGCGGGTTGGACGCAATCTTACAAGCCTACAATTCTTCCGAAGGAATCACGTCATTGTTTTTAAAAGACTTACAGGTGTTGCATTTTGCTTTTGGCTCAGCTTTCAAAGTAGGAGAGACTTTAGAGTACGAAGACCAACTCCCCAATATGATGGGGGGCAAGCCTCTGAAAGCCGATGCAAAATTATTTATTAGCCAAGTAGATACCACAACACAACAATGTGTACTGAGGCATCAAATGCACGTTAACCCAGAGGCTGCCAAGACTTTTATGATTCAAGTACTTCAAAAAATGGGTGCTACCAAAGAGGAGGTCAAGAAAGAATTGGGGCAGGCCAAAATAGACGTCAACGATGATAACTACTTGGAATACAATTATGAGTTTGGAATTCCTGTAAAAATAACTACCCATCGTACTACTATGATTCAAATAGGCGTATCCAAAAACCGAAAAGAAACAAAACGAACGATGGTGTTAATCCGAGATTAAAGAATCGAAGTTGCACCAATAACTTATGCTGGAAGTATATGGATATCTAAATGGTCAAAGTTAGAATCCAGAAATTTAGCATCATTCATCATATCTACATCCTGAATGTTGGCATACCAGTTTATTGTGGTGTTTATCCTTTTGGCGATGTGATGTTGCTCTAGCATTTGCAACAACGCCATCATAGGGCGGTAAGTAGGGGTATTGAAATAGCTAAAACGAAAATTAACGGTAATGGGTCGTTTATTTTGAGACAAAAACTCTTGAAACCAATCGATGACAGGGGCATAAAACTCATTGGGATCTTGACTATAGGAATCCCCTTTGAATTCAAACACATTGTTTACTGGATTTAAAGATACAAATGGAGTATCGGTACCTTTCTGGATGACTAGATTTTTCATAAAAATTGTATTTTAATAGGGCTGAAAATCTACCAGATAGCAAAAGCTAAACCAAAATTATACATTTTTACGAAATTTATAGAAGTTGAGGAAGAAATGACGTCTGAACTGGAAAAAGAGAAAACATACATTCAAAAAAAGACTTACCCACCCAACAGTAAAGGAATTAATAAGATATGTTGAGTGATGATAGTAGCTACCTGAGCAGGGAAGTCTGTAAGGTTTATTTATTGAATTATAATGTATTCTACAGCAATATAGTAAAATGATTGGAGAAAACCTGCCTCGGTCCCTGTCTTTATACAACTTAAAATTTGGCTGCTGAAGTATTGAGTGTTATTTTACAAAAAACCAGTGGGAAAGTATCAATGACAGGATGCACCCATGAGGAACTATTTGTTTGGGTTATTTTGTATAATTTATATTGGAAGCCCTGTCGATATGTACATTTCAAATGGTAGTGGTTCCATAGTCTAAGTCTATCAATCAAAATATTACCTAATTTATCACCCTGCCTTTTATGAAAACACAAGTATACACCTACTTCGGCTTACTCTGCATTTTTTTAGGAGTATCCAATACCTTACGGGCCCAAAGTGACAAAAAAGAAACTCGAGAAGATTACGAACACCACTGTTTTTTTGCCCACCAATCAGTATCTATTGGACTGGGTGCAGAATACACTACGGTTTTTAATGTCACCGGGATCAATGCCAAGGTGTATAACAATCTGGAGGAAAAATTTTCCTTGGGGCCTGAGTTTTCCTATTTTAGAAAAGGGGATGAAGAAATATTTGATTACAACCTGGTAGGCCTGCATATTTTCGAAACCCCTTGGGTAGGTTTATTTCCATTGATTGGAGGAAATTACACTCAAGAAAAAGCAGACAGTGAAACCAAATCGGCCTTTGGTTTGGTAGTAGGAGCAGGTATACACCGCAATTTCAAGCGCTTTAGTATAGCTCTGGAATACTCTAGGGTTTTTAGTGAGCTACCCGATGAGTTTGTCACCTTTGGGGTGATGTTTAATATGAGATAACTTGAGCTACTTAAATTTTGAGTCACTAAACAATCCATGTTATCAAGAGTAAAATGCAGACTCTTTTTTATATTTGAACGAGTTTTATCAGCATTCCTCCCATAATGAACAAAGACGCATTATTGCAGTATATGGCTTCTTATATACAGTTAGATCCTGAAGAAGAAGAGACACTGCTCACCAAGATAAAGTTTCGCCCATACCTTAAGAATCAGTTTTTGGTGCAAGCAGGAGACATTAGTAAATATACCTATTTTATACTCAAAGGGTGTGTAAAAGCATTTCACCTTGATGAGAATGGACAGCAACACATAAGAGATTTTGCCATTGAAAATTGGTGGACAGGAGACCTTGGAAGTTTTTTGAGCCAGGAACCAGGCCAATATTATGTACAGTGTATTGAAGACTGCCAAATTGCGCAAATTTCATACGACGATATGGAAGTATTGTATGGGTTGGTTCCTAAAATGGAGCGTTTGTTTAGAATCATTATTCAAAAAGCATACGTTGTTTCTCAAAAAAGAATTACCCAATACCAAAGTCTTACTGCGATAGAAAAATACCGACGTTTTAAAAATGAATATCCCAAATTTGTTGAGCGTATCCCTCAGTATTTAATCGCCTCTTACCTTGGAATAACACCTGAGTTTTTGAGTAGTATTAGAAAACAAATCGCCAATAATGATTAAATGACCCTATCTACTGTTTTGCCCCTGATTTATTTGGGCCCTCCTGCTTAAACTACCTTAAGCTTATTTCTTAAGCTATCTTAATTTTTAAAAGCAATGGGCACTTTATCTTTGTATGAAAGTAATGACAATTTCTGGGTAAAAAGATGGATGAATCATCTATCCAGAAGTACCAACCCTCGAGAAATGCCTAAATCTTAAGCCCAATGTTTTTACAGTTTTTTTGAGTGAATAATTGTTTTTATTGGCTGTGTTGCCCTGATGCAATAGAAAGTTTGGCAAAGCAATTTTAAACTTGATAATCGCTTTTGAACTTGTAAGAGTAAATGGTAGTTTGGGTAGAGGTATAAAAACCAAGAACTATTTTCAAACAATAAAATTATGCAAACCAAACTAGAACTGTGTTCTTTTGAAGAACTACAGGATAGAACACCCACCCACCAAATAGTCAATGATTTAGATTTAGTAGTTGTAAGGTACGACAATGATGCTTCGGTATTGTACGGACGTTGCCTACACCGAGGAGCTTTGTTATCTGATGGATTCATTGATGGAGATAACCTGATTTGTGGAGTACACAATTGGGATTATCGCTATGATACTGGCGTAAGCGAGTACAACAATAACGAGGTTTTGTACAAGTTTACTTCAGTAGTAGAAGGCGGTAAATTATATGTAGACGAAGCCGAAATCAATGCGTATTTAACTGAACACCCTCAACCATTTAACCGAGACGAGTATTTGGGCACTTATGCCGATACCCACCCCGAATCTACCGAGCCTTACACTGGTTATATAAAAGAATTGGCCAAAAATGGGTTGAAAAACTATGGGCACCACGGCCCGTCGGAAGCCATGGGGGTAGACCGCAACACCCTGCCCAAATGGGAAAGCATCCAGTTTTTGCCTGCCCAACTAGCTGCTCGCCCTTTGTTAGACGAAGAAGCAGTAAGTACCCAAGTGGTGATTGGGCCCAAAGCCAAAAAACCATTGGTGTTAGACATTCCCATATTTGTATCAGATTTGAGTTTTGGAGCACTATCGCGTGAAGCCAAAATAGCCCTTTCTAAAGGAGCCGAAATGGCTGGTATGGGTATTTGTAGTGGAGAAGGAGGCATGTTGCCCCAGGAACAAGAAAGCAACTCTAGGTATTTTTATGAATTGGCCTCTGGCAAGTTTGGTTTTTCTTGGGACAAAGTCCAAAAATCTCAAGCTTTTCACTTCAAAGCGGGCCAAGGCGCCAAAACTGGTACTGGAGGACACCTACCAGGAGATAAGGTAACCAAAGAGATTACCGAAGTAAGAGGATTACAAGAGGGAGAAACCGCCATTTCTCCGGCGGCTTTTCCAGACCTGTTTACTGCCGAAGATTTCAAGAAGTTTGCCAACGAAATACGCGAAAAAACCGGAGGCATTCCAGTGGGATTTAAAATGGCGGCCAGTCATATAGAAGCCGACATAGATTTTGCCCTCAAAGTAGGCGTTGATTACATCATTTTGGATGGCCGTGGAGGGGGAACTGGATCCGCGCCCACCATTTTGCGTAATAATATCAATGTACCTACCATTCCAGCGTTGGCACGGGCACGTCGTCATTTAGACAAAGTAGGCGCCAAAGATGTCACCTTGATCATTACAGGAGGGCTTCGCGTAGCCGAAGATTTTGCCAAAGCCATGATGCTGGGGGCCGATGCCGTTGCGGTATCCAATTCGGCGCTACAGGCCATTGGCTGCTTGGGAATGCGGGCTTGTAATACCAACAATTGCCCCGTGGGGATTGCCACTCAAAAAGAAACTTTACGCAGTCGTTTGATCATTCAATCTTCGGCCAAACAGTTGCACAACTATTTTGATGCTACCAAAGAACTTATGAAAGTAGTAGCCCGTGCTTGTGGACACGACCACGTAAACAAATTTAACTTCAACGATTTATCTACGTTGGATTACCAAATACACCAACTGACTGGAATACAATATGCAGGTATATAACCAAACCGATCGTTTGTTACATTGGCTTTGTCAACCCATTGCTAAAGCGGGGCGCTCATTTGCCCCACCTCAGAACGATGACAGCCATATGAACTTGTACTTTGATGCTTTGGGTGAACGCTTGGTAGGCCGCTGGATAAACTTGGGACAAGAGCGGGTTCTATTGACCCTTAAACTGCATACGTTGGAGTTTGAATGGGTCAGCGACGATTTCCAGGTATTGGCTGCTTGTACATCGGTGGGCAAAACCATGGAGCAACTGGAGGATACTTTAGTAGCGCATGCCAAGGGGCTCGGACTCAATATAGAAGGGTACAAGGCCCCCATGAATTATGATATGCCTACTTATGATTTTGCGCAAGACCCCATACAAGTAATAGAGGAGGAAGCCATCCAACACTGGATGCACTATCGCAGATTGGCCAACGATGCTTGTACTTGGGTACTGGGCTATTGGCAAATATTGGGAGACATTAGAATCTGGCCTCATCATTTCGATACGGGTGTTTTTGTGTATCCTACCGAAGAAATGGGGGTTGGTTTTGGTTGGGCTATGCAAGATCAAATGAGCGAAGATCCTTATTTTTATATGGCTGGTTATCCCAAACAAGGAAGCTTGGACTATACCCAAGTGCCCACTTTATCCAAGGGAGCTTGGCGCATTCATGAAGAGTGGAGCGGGGCTACTTTGCCTTGCGCTGAGATTGAAAGCGCTGAAAATCAGGGGCAAACTAAAGATCAAGTAATCAGTGATTTTTTGCGCACTCCGTTAAAATGGTATTTGAGCCATTAACTAGCCGTATTGAACGGGGTATGACACGACTTATAAACGATGATCTGTTTTAGAATAACAACCATCAGGAAAGCATTCTCGGTTTTGGTCGGGAATGCTTTTTTTAATTTTTTGTTATCGGTATGTAAAAAGGAATTTTTAGGGCAAGTGGCTAGTTTAAAGTACGGAAGCCAAGCAGGCTTTATATTTTTATACAATCTCTAAACTAGAAGTCGTTTATGGAATTTACTGGAATCATTACCAAAGAAAGTAAACAAGGTTTTGACGAAACTTACCAAAAGCTCAAAAGCATCATCGATAACAACCCCAACCTCAATATCATGCTCGAGCTAGACCACCAGGCCAATGCTGCCAAGAATGGATTGGACTTACGGCCGACCCGGATCATCGTATTTGGCAACCCAAAACTAGGAACCCCCTTGATGCAAAATGCCCAGACCATAGGATTGGATTTGCCCCAAAAAATATTGGTATACCAAGATGCCGACGGAAAGGTGCAGGTGTCTTACAATGATCCCGCATATCTTAAAGAACGCCATGCCCTGACTGAAAGCGAAGAAGTATTGTCAAAAGTGGCCGGTGCTTTAGATAAAATTACCAGTGCGGCTACAGAATAGCATCAAAATAGAGGCTAAGTGGCTTCACGATGCGCAACCATAAAGCCATTGAAATAATTACAACGCCTTCAGCAAACCCAATAACTTGATTTCATTGAGCAAAAAACGCAACTCCAACAATGCCATCTCCAGGCATTCGGCGGTACGCGGTAAATCTTGTGCTTGGTAATAATCTAATGGTTGGTGGGCATTGAGGGCAAAAGCCTCCAAACGGGCCTGAAAAGCTTGTTCGAGCAAATCTACATCTATAGTAGTAGCCGCCTCGCTTTGGGTGCTAAGGTTTATTGTGCTAACTTGCATGTCAGTATAATTTATATTGTACAAGGCCCTTGAGGTAGACCGTCAAATCTTGACCTCCTGGGCCATCTTTTCACCTGAAAAGACATAACAAATATAGTAAATTAATGTCAGGATTAAAATTTATTTCTGACATTTTTATTTGTCTTGTATCGCATATAATATTTGAAAATCAGCGTGTTCGTTCATGACCCGTATCATGCGTTTGTGTGATACGTTGATACCTTCCTTATAATATTCATACTTCGTTGTTCTTAGTTTGCGTTTGGCCTCAGAAGGTAAATTAGGGTAAATATGCTCTAGAAAATACTCGAAAGCTTGTTCTATGGTGGAGAAATGGTGCATTGGCTCTGTTTTTTTAGCCCCAGATTCCAGACCTGACAGGTTTTCGAAACCTGTCAGGTCTAAAGTGAGGGTCAATGTCTTTTGGAAAATACTCGAAGGTTTGTTCTATGGTAGAGAAATGGTGCATTGGCTCTGTTTTTTTAGTTCCAGACTCCAGACCTGACAGGTTTTCGAAACCTGTCAGGTAGGGTGTTCAAAATTTAAAAAAAATTCCCCTTAAATTTGAAGAGACCAAT
>ERZ1740067.1722-NODE-1722-length-14527-cov-17.871061_pt1 | contig 14527 bp, 13 predicted proteins | sample MGYA00581736_ERZ1740067 | MGnify/ENA primary metagenome ERZ1740067 (study PRJEB43018, sample SAMN04849236) | marine metagenome | isolation source: floating plastic debris | place: Pacific Ocean | collected 2008-08-27 | study: EMG produced TPA metagenomics... | reverse complement strand
AGCGTCACCATCAATGTTCATCAATTATCTCGCAATATTGGAGAATTGGTATTAGTGGGTACTCTCATACAAGAGATCCTGGATATGAAGCCATGCCATGAAAATCCGCAAGCTAAGGAATGCCTGCTGAATCAGCGGAACTCGATGCTGAGTTTAGTGTTGAGGACAAACCTTGCCAAACAAAAACTCTTTTAAACGAAATTGATCTACGTAAACAGGATTGGTTTAAAAAAGATCGGGATTAGTTGCCTGCTAAATTCGTTCTTCCAAATGCAAACGTTCAAGATCTTCTCTAATTAATTTCTCATTCATTTCCATGTCTTTCCGATAACTTTCTAGGCTCTTTTCTGAGTTGACGGCTTTGGCATTGTTCCAGCGTTCTTCGTCACTTTGATCCCCTTTCAGTAGATTAAAGACGACTCGAGCCTCATCAAATAATCCTGATCGCCTAACATCAACTAAGACAGCGAGGCAGGTGTTATGAATTTGTTGGTATTTAAATCTAATATCTTCACTAGATTGATCATCTATTGACTCCCATATTTCACCTAAAACATCGGCTGTCCTGTCAAATATCTCCCCAACTTCCAAGTGGTACGGAGAATCACAGGGACTCCATTTCAACCGTTGCATCGCACCATCAAGATTTTTCCACTCACGCTGGTAATATTTGTCTTTTAAATATTTCCGAGCCGCCTTTTCTAATCCTTCAACTGTACAGAAAGTATCCTGTAGATAAAGGTATTCACCACAGGTGTACAGAGAAACACCATAAAAATTCTCTCCGTTATGTCGCTCAAGGGATGCGCGACAGGCATCCATCATTTCATCCTTGAGTACGGCATAGAGTTTTTCATTCATTCCTTTGACAGTTTGTGTATGAAGATATTAGTTACCGGAAATTCAGGGGCAGGCAAAACAACGATCGCCAAAAAACTGGTTGATGATTATTCTCTTGCCCATCTCGATCTGGATGAGTTGGCTTGGCTTCCTGTTGAACCGCCTCGGCGTCGTTTAGTTGCTGATAGTTTGGTAGAAATGGTGGCTTTTGCTGGGCAACATTTCGGTTGGGTGATGGAGGGATGTTATGGGGATTTATTGGAGGCGATCGCCCCAAAAGCTACCCATTTAATCTGGCTAAACTACCCCGTTGATATCTGCATCAAACACGCTCAATACCGTCCTTGGGAGCCACACAAATATTCATCCCCCGCTGCCCAAGATAAAAACCTACAAATGCTTTTCGACTGGATAAAATCCTATCCCCTTCGCCGGGACGAATGTTCTCAACATCAACACCAAGAATTGTTCGATCAATTCACTGGGCAAAAAATCACCATTGAACATCCTGATGAGCTAGATCAATTGAAACTGCCCTAATTTCCCAGCAAAATACCAGCTGAAATCTCCACTGTTGGTAACACTTGCGATCGCACTATCTCTATTAAAGTCAATTTTTTACCCAAGGGGCTTTACTTAAACTAAATTCTGCCATAACCCAAACCTTCCCACTTTTCTCACCGCGCCGGTTAAAGTCTGGTCTTGGTTGAAAATTGACATCCGCTATAAGCCCCACATAGTCTCCCTCTGGCAATCTCTCACCAGTTTTAACTAACTCAACAAAAACTGATTCACTAGGTGAATAGTTGTTGCTAATCGAGTAATAGCCAGGCAAGTTTGGCCCATGCTTTTCTGACTTAACACGAATACTTAAATCCTTCTTGACAGTGTAAATCATACCTCCATCTAGAGAGTCCATTACGACTTCAAAGGGATCTTTTCCCTCTATATCTATTTCTTCGCCTGTTCTGTTAACCACATATGAAACATCCCACTTCTTTGTCTCTTTATCGTATAAGCCAATAGGAATCCAGCCCGTGAAAGATTCTGATCTTGATTTCTCAGGGGCTCTTGAAAAGCTTGGTGAATCTTCTCTTCCTCGCGGTGGTGAGTGCAGTGTGCCCAACTTTATTAAGAATACAAGCAAAGCTAGGATCAGCCTTAATTGCTTCCCTTTCGTTAGTCCCTCTCTCTTTCCCATCGCCATCCGAACTAACTCAATCACAATTATTATTGTCGAAATAATAATTATGGCTATTGGGAATCCTATGCTCATAGTTAATTGAATTTTAAGTCGGAATGCTTGGGTTATTCTGCGAATACAGTGACTGTAAATTGGGGATCTCTGCTTGTACTTAACCAGATCTACTGCTAACAGCTCCACACGTTTTTCGTATAGTAAGCCTGTCTCAATTAGCTTGATGTATTCATCAACGGATCATTTAGCAAGAACAAAGCAAATTGACCTTGTGAAAATTTAAGCGGACTTTATAAATCTAATGATGTCGCGCACGTTTTCTAGGAATTGACCGTCGGCGGTGATTTGAGCGATCGCATCCTGAGCCTCTGCCCGCAGCTTTGCACAGTCTGCCTGCTGCTTTGACGCCAGTTGACGATGGTCTGCGCTTAGGGTTTGTAAATCGCTAGCTAAAGCCGTAACTCGACGATTTTGTCTTGCCGCAAAAGAAGTGTCGCGATCATTGTCCAACTGATTTTCTAACGCCTTTGCCCGATCTTTTAATCCATCAATAACGCCCTTCAACTCCGCCACCTCTGCCAGCAGCTTCACCACATCATCGCGGGGATATTTAAATTCTTTTTCAATGGCTTGTAGCTGGCTTGCCAAGTAGCTATAAAAGACAACTATTGGACGTAACGCTGTTAGTAATAGTGCTGCAATACTGCTGAAATAACCGATGTTGCTAACGCCAGTCGCCGCTATTAAATAAAGGGCGATAGCCGAACCAATGTGCAATGTTACAGCAACAATTAGAGACCGCTTAGCAATTTTTTGAACGTAAGCTAATCGATCTGGTTTGATTTCTAGATTAAGCTCGCGAGATTGTCGAGCCGTTGCGATCGCTTTCTTCGCCGTAAAATGCACATTCCACGGCACCGTTACGATTACTAACAACCACCAAAAACTGGCTAGTCCGATAACCCAATCGAGCAAACTTCCTGCTGAGACCCCGACCCATTTTAGGACCAGAAAAATTGATAGCGAAATCAGCGCTAGGACGATTCCAAATCCTCCAAGAGATTGCAGCTCTTTATCTGAAACCATGGTTTTATCGGCGCAATATTGGCGCAGTTAATAGCTTTTAAACGGCAATTTAATCGTGACAAATGGCGAGGAATTCGGACAGCGTCCTATGCCAATTTTGAAAGCTCCCGTGGTGAGTGTTTAGTCACTCTTCACTTTTCCTGGATTTTATGCCCTGAATTTTATGCCCTGAATTCTGGAGAAGCTTTCTAAGAAAAAGCTAGAACGCCCCCAGGCAGATAGTTACGTAAACTTTTTGTAATTCTTTTCGTCGTCGCCCGGGATACCGTTTGACAAGGTGGGTTGGAACGATAGCGTTGAAACATCCAGATCCGCTAGCTCGCTTGTTAACCATCCGAGGTGCGTCTTTGATTGAGTGCCAAAGCCTTGCAGGGAAAGGAATTCTGCGTTTTCCTGCAAGGCCAGATTAGGGGCTGCGCCCGAATTTGACAGCTTGTTCTGTAGGGCTCTAAGACGACTCTAAGCATGATTGGCGATCGCCTTCAGGGAGGCGGAGTCGCCAGGGAAACTTGGCAGATTACTGCAAATCTTACCCACCGTCGCCTTCATTACTACACTGGTAAAAATTACACCAGTAAAACGGTGGCGAAGGGTAGCTGAAAGGTGACCTGGAGCGACGCGGTAAATGCAGAAACATATTTGCGCTGGTTGGCGACATTGGCGCTAGCTGGCGGCGGCACAGGGGCTATAAGCTATGGACGATTTTCAACAACGGTTTTCCGCTGGTTTTTTCTCGGCATCTCAGCCCAATAAATCAACAAATGACATGCCGGCGAACGCGGCAGAGAAAGCTGCCGAGGTGGTCGTTGACGTTGATACGGATGCTGTTGAGGTAAGTCCCATTGAAATGGCTGCAAATACCAGTGCTGGTTTAAGGTCCGCTGCTGACGACAATAACGTTGTTGCTGAGGGAAATGCGGCTGAGGTGAATAGCGCTGACGCTGTCTCTGAGGTGGATACGGGTACTGGTACGCCCATCGAAACTGACGCCGTTGAAGACTTATCCCCTATGTTGCAGTCAGATATGCAGTCGGATTCTGGGGATTCTTCGGCTGATACAGCGCCTTTCTCTGGTCCCAGCTTGCCTCGCTTTTCCGTTGAAGCTGATCCGGAAAGTGTTGAAAGCGGCGCCCCTTCCCAGAATTGGTCCCTATCTTCGGGGTTCTGGCAGGTTGCTGAGGGATCCCCTATTCCCCAAAATGCGCCAGCTCAAAGCACTCCCGCACAAAATATTCAAAATCTGGGCACACAGGATCAAGACCCGATAGAAGCAGTAGACGCTAAGAATGGGGAGGGGACTGAGGTGCGTTTTGAGGAGCCCCAGCGAAGCCAGCCGCAGGAGGCGATCGCCTCTGAACCCGCGCAATTTTCACCGCCTGTGCAACGTTCTACCCCGGCTTCGGACGAAACCTTGCACCAGCCCAATGCGGAATTAGCACAGCTGCGGGCAGAAAACCAACAGCTTTATGAGCATATTGCCCAAATGGAGGCGCTGTTGCAGGAATGTCAGGCGACTCTGGAACTACAGATGATGCGATCGCAAACCCAGGAAAGTTTGATTGAGCGTCAAACGCAGGAACTGGAGGAAACTCACCAGGCGCTGCAACAAACCCAGGCAGAGGCAAATCGGGTTTTAACAGAGCTGGAAAAGTCCGGGCGAATTTTGCACCATCAGGCCCAGGAACTGGCGGAGGCGAAACAGTTGGCGGTGGGGTTACAGGGGGCTTTGGACCATACTCAGCAAGAGGTGTCGCGCTACCAGGTGGTGGTGGAAACCTTGACCCAGGAACTGGACAACAGCCAAACCCGTATCGCCCATTTGGAAGAAACCTGCGCCCAACTTCAGCAGCGATCCCTCAGCCAGGATGGGGCGATCGCCCAGATGGAAGCGGACTGTCAGGAGCTACAGTCGCGCCTAAACCGCCAACAGCGTCAAACGCTTCATTTCCGGTCGGCGCTGGAGCGATGCTTGGGCATGAATCTGACCACGGAACTGGAGGCAGAATTGCAGGGGGCCGGTTCCATTCAGCCTTGGTCCCTGGCCGATGATAAGGACTCTCCGGATGGCGCCGCTGTTCGAGGGAGTGCCAGTCTAGATACGCCCAAGACTCAGCAAGCCCCGATTGTGCAAAGCGACAGCGCCCAACACGGCGCACCCCAGGGCAATTTCCAAATAGAGGAGCCCCAGGAAGTTTATCCCTCGATTCCCATGGCTCCCACAGCCTCGACACCTATTATGTTGCCGCCTTTGGGAGAGATTACCGATGCGGAAATTGACGAGCCGGTGGAGGTGTCGCCGTCAGATATTGTGGCGTTACTGGATTGGAATTTGGAGGAGTCGTCGGAGCCCCCAGCAGTGGAGAGAGGGATCGCCGCTACCGGCGATGATATTGAGGACGAAATTGAAGACGCGGAAATTGAAGACGCGGAAATTGACGAGGTGGACGAAGAAGGTGAGGGGAATCTGAGCAATGGGGAGGCGATCGTCCAGGACTCTAGCTCACTGGAGTCCTCAGCAGCGGTGGAAATGCCTTTCGCTAATGTGCCCCCCGATATTCAACAGTCCCCCTCCGCTGAGCAGGAAATAGAGCAGCCGGAACCTTTGAAACAACCATTGGCTAATTTGTTGTCCTTAGGGGCTGAGCTACTGAACCTGCAGGGACTTTCAACACCCCAGCAATCCCAAGAGTCGCAAGAACCAGCAATCCAGGATAATTCATCTGTTTCGTCCGCTGACGGCGCCGATGGCGAGCAGGAGCCCCAAACTCCAGAACCGGACAATGGGGCACAGGAAGGGGTGTCCTTTTCGCTAGAGGATTCGAACATCGACGAGTCTGAGCCTCGATATTCCTTGTCCTCTGTAAAACTGCCTCATTTCTAAGGCTTCTAAGGCAATTAACCCTATCATCCCTATCTCTGCACTCCTTTGTCTGAGGGCTGGGGAATAGGAGTACGTGACGTCGAAATCCGTTCTGAAAAATAAGAAACTGCGGCGTGGCTTTTCGCTACACCGCAGCTTTAGGGATTGATAGGAGTGTGCTGCTAGCAAGTCTGTGAATACTCCACAAACTTGCTGCAGGCAGGGTCGTCACTGCTTTAAACAGCAACAACCGCCTTACGGGTCTTTGCCGCCAGTTCGCCACTAGCATACTTAGCCGCAAAGTCGTCTAGGCTAACCTGCTTCACCTTGCTGGCGTTGCCGGCAGTGCCAAACTGCTTGTAGCGATCCGAGCACACTTGCTTCATGTACTTGATGGAAGGCTTCAGGAAGTGGCGAGGGTCAAAGTTCTTAGGATCTTTGATGGCTGCCTCACGAATTGCAGCGGTGATCGCCAAGCGGTTGTCGGTGTCGATATTCACCTTGCGCACGCCGGACTGGATACCCTTTTGAATTTCCTCAACAGGCACACCGTAGGTTTCGGGAATCGCACCGCCAAACTCGTTAATCATCTCCAACCACTCTTGGGGGACGGAAGAAGAACCGTGCATCACCAAGTGGGTGTTGGGCAGCTTGTTGTGGATTTCTTCGATGCGGCTAATGGCTAGCACTTCACCGGTGGGCTTACGGGTGAACTTGTAAGCACCGTGGCTGGTACCGATCGCCACAGCCAGCGCATCCACTTGGGTACGCTCCACAAACTCAACCGCCTCGTCGGGGTCGGTCAACAACTGATCTTTGCTCAAGGTACCTTCGAAACCGTGGCCGTCTTCAGCTTCCCCTTGACCGGTTTCCAAGGAGCCCAAGCACCCCAGCTCACCCTCAACGCTGGCGCCCACAGAGTGAGCCACCTTCACCACCTCAGCAGTGACGTTGACGTTGTACTCGAAGCTAGCGGGGGTCTTAGCGTCCGCTTCCAAGGAGCCGTCCATCATCACGCTGGTAAAACCATTGCGGATAGCGGAGTAGCAGGTTGCGGGGCTGTTGCCGTGGTCCTGGTGCATTACCACGGGAATTTGGGGATAGGTTTCAATGGCCGCCAAAACCAGGTGGCGCAAGAAATTCTCACCGGCATACTTACGCGCGCCGCGAGAGGCCTGCAAAATCACAGGGCTATCTGTTTCCGCAGCAGCCTCCATAATCGACAGGATCTGCTCCATGTTGTTGACGTTAAACGCAGGAATGCCGTAGCCATTCTCGGCAGCATGATCCAGCAGTAGCCGCATGGGAACTAGCGCCATGGGTGTCCTCCTTCAATAAATCTCAACTAGATAGACGGGATCGAGCCAATATGGACCCGTACTAAGTACCAATCTTATGACAATTTCTGAACTTGTCTTAAGATGTTTGGCTGCTAAATCGTTGGAATTTCTTGTGGATCCCTTCAGAAAAATTGGGGATTGGCTATGATTTCCCCGTAACAATTGCTTCAATCACTAGGTGCGATAGGTATCTCGAACCCAGTAACAATCGAGGATGGCGGCGATCGCAACCCCCACTGTGTAGGCTAATAAATCCTTCCAATCAAAGGTGGTGCCAATTACGGTCCGTGCCACCGCATTATTTTGTAATCCTAAGTGGCGAATCACCTGGAAATACTGGGCAAATTCAACCGCCCAGGAAAATGCCAAGGTGCCCAATCCTAACCACTGGGTTTTGGCGGTGAGAAAAGCGCGCAGAAAAAAGAAAATTAAAATCACCACCAGCACATCTCCCAAAATGGGACGAATAAACTGGTCGTCCACAAACACCGCAATCAAAACTTCCACAATAAACAGGGCAATAAAAATGGCAAATGCCACCCCGTTAAATCTGAATTGGGATGGCATGTTCATCGCTATTTCCTAGCTTTTATGCTTCTTGCTACGTAGCTATTGCGGCGCCCGTAGTAGCCATTCTACTGGGATTTAGAAGGTCTCGGCGGACCAAAGACAGGGGTCAGAAACGCCACCAATGCGCCGATGCCAAAGCCAGAAATATTACGCACCAAAGGCAGCCAATCGCTGGTGCGAGAAATCACCGGGGCAATGCCAAACGCCACAAATAAAATTCCCCACAGGGGCGATAAAATCAGCGCCCACTGCCAAGCAATAATCTGACCTTCCTGGCGAGGGTGAGCTGCAAAGCCGCAAATTACGCCCCCTAATACCGACGTAATTAAGGTCAAAATCCACTGCTCCTGGGGCAAGCCGGGCACAAATTGGCAGCCGCCTTTCTCCAGGCAACCCATCACCGAGTACAGGGATTCCACAATGGCTTGATTTTCGCCGTTGTCCCGCACAAAGAACTGATTGCCGTAGCGGGTTTGTAGCTCAATCCAAAAGGTGCGGGGCATAAATTCGTAGAATGCATCGCCCACGTTGAAGTTCAGCAGGTTGCCGCCTCGCGCGTCGGCAATCAGCAGCAGGCTCTTGTTATCCAGTCCCCAAAAGTCTTTAACGGCTCGCCCAGGGGTGCGGTCGAACTGGGTCAGCACTCGCAGTTTCCACCCTGTTTCCGCCTCAAAGGACTCCAGCCGTTCTACCAGGCTCTGCTCCTGCCCGTCAGGAATGGAGTTTGCCAGGTCCACCACCGCAATGGGCTCCTCAGGTAGCAGCTCCGGGTTGTCGTAAGCCTGGGCCTCTGGGGCGATCGCCCAGCTCAAAAGCACCAACATCGCCGCCACCGACGATCGCCAAACCCATTGCCTAACTTGCTGCCCCATAGCTCCTAAACCTGTTAAACCTAATTGTTATGAGTTACCAACGGCGTGCTTAAAGCTTTTAGCCGCGAAAGCCCTGAAAAAATAGTGCCTAGCTTCAAGGGCTTTCGCAACATTTCTTCACGGTAAATTAATTTAACCTAATACTAATGATCAATTCTAAAAATCGTCAATTGCTCTTCGTCGCCGATTGTTGATTATTCGGCGCCCGTGTTTAGGGTTATAAGGTCCGGGCTCGTCATTGGGCGGGGAGGGGCAGGGGCAGAGGATTGCCGTGCTAGAAAAGCGTCAGTGAAGGATGGCATCGCAGGGTATGCAGGGTGAGGGGACTATGAGCAACTGGTTTACGGACGGCGGGATTGTGATGTACCCCCTGGTGGGCTGTGGGCTGGTGACGGTGGTGCTGATTGGGGAGCGATCGCGATTTTGGTGGCAATTGCTCCAGCGACAAATTCCTTTTACCCGCGAAATTTTGCTCCAGTACCGCCAGGATCCCATCGCCGTTGCCGCTAGACTGCGCCAGTGCCAGGATTTGCCCATTGCCCGCATCTTTTGGGCTGCCCTGTCATTAGACCGTCCCACCCCCCAAGAATTTCGCCTAGCCCTCGAAGCCGCCGCCCAGGGGGAGATCCAGAACCTGCGCCGTTACCAAACTGCCTTCGACACCGTGGTAAGCCTGGCGCCGCTGTTGGGGCTGCTGGGGACCATCTTGGGGCTGATGCGGTCCTTTTCGTCGTTGCCGCTAGGGGATTTAAGCGCTGGAGCTGTGGGCGTTAGCGGCGGCATTGGGGAGGCGCTCGGTTCCACGGCGGCGGGGTTGATTGTGGCCATGGTGGCCTTAGTGGCGGGCAATGGATTTCGTAGCCTTGCCAAGCGACAGATGCAGGGCATGGGGGATGCCATTGGGCAGTGGGAGCTGCTGTATCGCAGCCATTATGAAAAGAACCTGACGCGGGGAGGACAGCCCTTTGCCATTTCCGAATAGTCCCAGATCCTTTTTGGGCGAGCCCGAAGAGCAGGGACCGCCGTCCATTAGTTTGACGCCCATGGTGGACGTGCTGTTTTCAATTTTGGCGTTTTTTATTGTGTCCACCCTGTTTCTGTCTCGTTGGCAGGGGCTGCCGGTAAATCTGCCCGAAGCCCGCGAAGGTGCCGGTCTAGCGCCCCCGGAAGTGACCGTTACGATTCAGGCGGATGGGGCGATCGCTTTGGATCGCCAGCCCGTAACCTTAGAGACCCTGGCAGCTCAGGTGCTGGAGAAACGCCAGGACCAAAAGCCCCTGGTGGTGGCAATTAACGCCGACGAACAGGTTAGCCATGGACAGGTGGTGCGGGTGATGGACCAGCTACAGCGGGTACCGGGTATTCAATTGGCGATCGCCACCCAACCCACCTCTAATGTGGATACCCCTTAGGGAGTGGGCAAACTTTGACAGGTAACGCGTTTTTTATGGGCTAATTTGTGGGCTAATTTTATAAGCTGATTTTTATCAAGTCGAAAATAAAATGAGCCTCAAAATTGCGCCCGTTAAACGAAGTCCAATGGGCACAATTCTTGCTGTGGAAATTTTCCGGGGCAGAATTTTTGTGGTCAAAGTGCGAAAAGACGGTGGCGATTCACGTACACTTTCGTAAGCAGAGCGCATCAAAAACACCCCCTTAACAACACTTTGAACGCCAAGAAAAAAGGCTATGCAACCGCTTAGAAAGTTAAGGAATAACCTAGCCTTTCAGTACCTAAGTCTGGTGTGCACCCTTTTAATTGTGGTGCAAATTGGTTCAGGCTTATTCTACGTTCAAAATGACTTTCGAAATAGTTTGGAATTACTGGAAACTAGAGTTGAAAGTCAAGCAAAGTTTTTAAGCGCCGTTAGCGAAGAAAATGTCTTAAGTTTAAATTTCTCTATGCTGGAAAAGCTAATGGAGCAAGCCAGCGAAGATCCCGATATATTATTTAGCGCAATTTTTGATTCTGATGGCAAACTCCTGACGCGATTTCTTGATTTAGAAAATTCCGAAATTGCCGCAGTGGCTTATTACCAAGGGCAAAGTTCATTTAAAACTAGTGAACTTCCCAATTTAATGGAAGCCATTAGTTTGCAGCCTGAAGCTCGTCGCGTTATTGTGCCAATCTTTTCCGACGGGACGCCCCTCGGCTCAGTTCAAATAACCTACTCAATTACGAATGCTAAGCAGCGGCTTTATAGAAGCGCGATCGCCATTTTTTCTACAACGCTGCTTATTGATTTCGCCTTAGTAGTCATAACAATATTTTTATTCAATAGAAAAGTGGGACGCCCCATTAAGCGACTGGTGGTCTTAGCGGAAAGCCTCGCTGCTGGAGACTTTGAAGCACTTCAGGAAAACAGCGTTAAGCTACGTCGCGATGAGGTGGGTACCTTGATGCGATCCTTTTATTCCATGGCGATACAGCTGCAAGACACGCTGGATGGTCTTCAGGAAAAAAACCGTACTTTGGCGATCGCCAATGCGGAGCTGGATCAAGCAACAAAAATGAAAAGTCAGTTTCTAGCCAATATGAGCCATGAACTGCGCACGCCTCTAAATGCGGTTTTAGGATTGTCCCAGGCCTTAATGAGCAGCATTTATGGTCCCTTGACGGATAAACAACGCCTTTCTTTGCAGCGAATTTCAGACAGTGGAAAACACCTTCTGTCCCTAATTCAAGACATCCTTGATTTGGCAAAAATTGAGTCTGGAAAAGAAGAGCTAAATTTACAGCCCGTTTCCATCCCCCAAGTGTGTCAAACCAGTGTGGAAATTGTGCGCTCCCTGGCTGATACAAAAGATCTGGAGCTGTCAATCAATATTGACCTGGAAGAGGAGCCCATTTACGTTGATGAACGGCGAATTCGCCAGGTGTTTATTAACTTGCTGGGGAACGCTTTTAAGTTCACCCCCAGCGGCGGCGCCATTACGGTTTCAATTTACAGTTCAGAGAAAAAAGACACCCTCTATTTTGCGATCGCCGACACGGGCATTGGAATTACGCCGGAGGATATGGATAAGCTGTTTGATTCCTTTGTGCAGGGGGACAGTAGCCTATCCCGCAGCCATGAAGGGACGGGGTTGGGGTTAACGTTAGTGCGCAGCATTGTGGAGATGCACAGTGGCAGCGTCAGTGTAGAGAGCACCTTGGGAAAGGGGAGCTGTTTTACGGTGGCGCTGCCGTGGCGGAGAAATAGTCAGGAAATGCCTAAGGATGGACCAACGGGGCAAAAGGTGGGGCGATCGCCAGTAATCCCCCAAGGACAGCCAAATCTGGTCCGCTCGCCTTCCAATAATGTCTCCTTAACGCCGGGAAATCACTTAATTCTTATTGCTGAAGAAAACGCAAATAACATTATCATGCTCGGAGAATACCTTGGTTTTAAGGGATACGATCTCGCCTTTGCAAAAGATGGTTATGACGCAGTGGAGCTGGCTCGAAAAAATAAGCCTAGCCTAATTCTAATGGACATTCATCTGCCCCGTATTGATGGTTTGGAGGCAACAAAGCAGCTACGAGCTGAGCCAGAAATGGCTGATGTGCCCATTGTGGCGTTGACTGCCCTGGCGGTGCAGGGCGGCGAACGTTACTACCAAGCTGGCTTTGATGAATACGTTACTAAACCCGTTGATTTAGAGGAGCTTTCCACAACGATTCGCGAGATCTTGACCCAAAAGTCCGGCTCTAAAGCTCGATCCTAATCGAACACTGATCGTCGAGTTGCTTGCTGTTTCAATGAAAAAAATCACCCTGGAAAAGTGTGTTCTGAAGATGATTTTTAGTGATTTTTGTAGAACTATAGTTTCTGCCTTTTCCACTCCCCTTTATCGTAATCATGAATAATCGAAGCCCTGGTACTGGTTCAAAACCTCGACTCCTTTTGGTGGACGACCTTGAGGTTAATCTCGCTGTACTAGAGGCGCTTCTCCTTGAGGAAGATTACGACTTAGACACCGCCCTAAATGGTAAAGATGCCCTTAGGAAAGTGGAAGAGAATGCACCGGACTTAATTCTTCTCGACATTATGATGCCCGGCATTAACGGGCTTGAGATGTGTCGCTATCTCAAGGGAAATCCTAATAACCAGCATATTCCGATTCTAATGGTGACAGCATTAGACACGAAGCAAGACCTGGCAGAGGCATTAAATGCTGGTGCTGACGACTTTATTAGTAAGCCGGTGGAAGGGATCGAATTGCGGGCGCGGGTGCGATCACTGTTGCGGGTTAAAACCCAGCATGATGCGCTGATGAAATCCCTCCAAGTGCAGCAGAAAATGCTGAAGCTGCGGGAAGATATGGCCAATATGTTGGTGCACGATTTACGCAATCCTTTGAATGCGATCGCCGTAGCCTGCGACTTACTTGAAGACAGTGAATTAGATCGAGGTCAGCGTACCTGTGTGGACTTAATTAATAAGGGATATCAGAATCTTTACACCATGATTGATGACCTATTAATCATGGGAAAAATCGACTCTGGAAACTTGGTGCTTGATTCTGAATCGGTCAATATTGAACAGCTGGTTAAAGACAGTATTTCAGAATTTACTGGGGTGGCAAAACAGCGGAATATTATTGTTGAATTACAACCTGCCAGCTATCAAGATCCCTATTTAAAGGTGGATCGAAAATTGATTCGTCGACTGGTGGATAACCTAATATCCAACGCCATTAAGTTTTCTCCCAATGGTTCTCCGGTGTATATAAATCTTTTGCAGGGGAGCGATCGCTGCAAAATTGAAGTGTCGGACCATGGAATTGGCGTGCCTCAACATTTACGCCAGCAAATTTTTGAGAAGTATGAAGTGGGTAACGTTGTTAAAAACGTCAAACAGGTAGGGCTGGGTCTCTCCTTCTGCAAAGCCGTTGCTGACTCCCATGGTGGTCATATTTCGGTGCGGGAAAATAATCCCCAGGGAGCAATTTTTTCCCTAGAATTACCGAGCCAATAAAGGGGAAGTGGCATCTAAGATATAGCTCAAGGCAGCAATGACTGTGCGTAAATCCAAGGACAGGGTTGCATGGTTTTCTGAAGATTTTAAGTTATAAAAAAAAGCCAAATCACTTGCTAAATCTATAGAAAAATGCGTTTTAAAGTCGGGAAGCAATTACCTATTCGCCTTAGGAAATTCCGTTCTTTTCAGAAAATCTTTCGCAAAAGCCACCTTCTAAAGCGCTCTCACTCCTTGACTCGGTGCATCTTGATTGCCGCATGTGCCATTTTGGCAGGCTGTGCCAATGCAGATAATTCTGGGGGTAATGTTGTGGATGGTGATGGCTCTAATGGCACTGGAGTAATAGCGACGCCTAATGAGGCACTCCTATCAGCACCTCAATCTTCCAGCTCTGATTCTGTTACCACTATTCGCTTTGGTGTTCTCACTATTGATGGCGCTGTTTCTGTCAATAGACGCTATCGACCTTTATTGAACTATTTGGAGGAAAAAACTGGGTATCGCTTTGAGTTAGTTCTCCTTAATCAAAATAGCCAGTTTTCTGAAGTCCAAAGCAATAATATCGACTTTATTACTAATAATCCTATGGCTGCTGTTCAGATTCAACATCTGCATGAAACTGAGTTTTTGGTGACCACCAGCCGTCCCAATACGGGCACGCAACTCGGTGCTGTGATAGTGGTGCGTGACGACAGTGGTATTGAGAAAATTGACGATTTAAAAAATAAAAAGGCAGCCTGTGTGAGAGCTAATTTATAAAGTAAATCTTAATTAGCTAACCTGCGCATCATCAAGTG
>ERZ1740067.1721-NODE-1721-length-14529-cov-7.953088_pt1 | contig 14529 bp, 12 predicted proteins | sample MGYA00581736_ERZ1740067 | MGnify/ENA primary metagenome ERZ1740067 (study PRJEB43018, sample SAMN04849236) | marine metagenome | isolation source: floating plastic debris | place: Pacific Ocean | collected 2008-08-27 | study: EMG produced TPA metagenomics... | reverse complement strand
TCTGCGTCTTGCTCTGCAGAACCGAAGCGCGCTCTTTGATTTGGCCAGATGCCATTGCGCTTTGGACAGGATCAGATGATACGCGGCATAGGGCGCAGGGGGTCTCTGTTTGCTTGTGATGACGATGCTTTTGCGCCGATGTCCTTTGCATCGATGCGCTCTATGACATTGTCTAACAGGTTACCGGGCTTTTTTCACAGCCTCTGGCCGATCCAAAGACGACCACATCTGCTTCGCGCTGTTCTGCACCAACGCCGATATCCGGTTCGTTAACTGGTCTTCGCCGAAGTCTTTGACGTCGATTTCGCCGCGCGTTTCACGACCTTTTTCGGGGCGTCCAGATCAAAGCGTCGGGTGATTGCCTTGTATCCGCGCAAGGGGTCGCGTGCTCCGTCAAAGGCGCAGCGTACGTCGAGCGCGTCGCTGGTCTTGGTATCGATCAATTTCATCGTATCCGGACTGAACTCCGAGATGACAAGCAGCGTCGGAGTGCCATCTTCAGGCGCGTAGTATACTCCGAACTCATATCGGATTTCTGCCAGCATCACACCGACCCCAAAGAATGCGCCGGTCAGCAGGTCGTTGATCCGCAAAGCGATATCCTGCACCAAACCAAGTTCATCAATACTGGCGATCTGCAAAGCGACCAAATGGCGGTCAGAGACCCGAACGGGATGACCGTTGGACGTATCCGGGCGCACGAAAAACTCCAAAAGCGGCTCGTTGAAGCGATAGGACGGCTCTAACCCGAACTCGCGGCTCATGTCGTCCAAAGCGAGGTTGCGCAAGACCAGATCAAATGGGATTTGCTCTGTCTCGACAATGGCTTGCTCTTGCTTGCCGGTCTGTTCAATGAAATGCGTGCCGACGCCATTGTCTTGAAGGAAGCTGTGTAGATGGCATGACAGCGTATTGGCCAAAGCGCCCTTGCCAGCAAGTGTGCGCTGCTCGAATGCGGGAAAGGTGATGATCGTATCAGTGATCTCAAGTTTTGGGCCGTTTTCGCTTTCGGTAAAGACGCGAATATCGCTGGAGCTGGTTTCGTCAGAGGCCATGGTTACACCTTTCACAAGTTAAGCTGGGGAAAGCCGATCCAACCGGCTTGATCGCGGGGGCGTAGGATGTCTCCGAGGGAACGGAGGCCTTCTTCATAGCCGTAAGGGTCTTTGAAATCATGACGCTTTACAAAAGCGTATCGGAAGAAATCAGACAAAGCGAAAATCGGGTCGAAGGCTGCGCTTTCGCCGATTGGCTGGAGAAAATTTTCCGGGCGGTATGCAGAAAAATCAACCTCATCAAGGTCAAAGCCCCGGCGGACCAATTCCGGCTCCACCATCTCGAACCACCGATCCTGATCTTCAAGCAAGGAAAGATCGCTTTCGATAAGCTTTTTGAAGAACGCGTCTTCCTCGGCATACTCGAGATCGATCTTGGCGTTCTCCATCTTCAGGAACGGATTTCGCGCGAAGTAAGTTGGCTGAAATTTTGGATCTATGAGGTCCCATCGGGGATTGGCTTTTGCGTAGACCTTCTTCACTCCCGCAGCGACAAAATGCGCGAGATCTATTAAGATCGTGTTCCAGATCGGTTGCCACATCAGTTCAGCCGGTAAATCGGGCATTCCCTCGCCCCATTTTTTTACACGACCAAGACGGTTCTTTTCTGCTTCGGGGCTGAACTCAATCAACTCGAGAATGCGGTCGCCGATTTTGTCGAGTGCGGTGGGATCGCCGACGGCGTCAGTTGAAAGAGAAAAACCCTGCATCACTTGCGCAACAGACGCCTTTTCGATGCTGATGAACCAGTCAAAGAATGCCTGTCGCGGTCCATCTTGCAAATGCTCAGGCCAAACACCGTGGGGTGGTATCTGCACCGGCCAGGGTTCCAGCTCTGACGGCGCAACAGCATCCTTCGAGAACACGAAAACGCGCTGTTTCCATGGCTTGAATCGGCTCGTCGTCGCATACGGGAACAGGACGTCGTCACTCATGGTATTTTGTCGACGATCTGTGCAGTAGCTTAACCGTTTCCTGCCAGTGTCTGGCCCGATCCACGCCGTCCATTCCGCCGCGAACGCGACGATGTCGATGAAACACTCGAGCGTGCACTGGCGCTGCTCAGGCTCGTAGAGCGGCGGCTGTTGCGGCGTGACACAGAACTGGTCTGCCGACTGCGCCCCGAGAAGAACGAATGAAGAGACCGGCCCAGCGCGCTGCCTGCAACCGCGCCACCAACTGCGCCAACGACGCCGCCAACAACAGTGCCGACCGCTGTGCCCACAGGGCCACCCACGAAGGTTCCGACAACCGCGCCAGCTTTACCGCCAGCAACCGCTCCCGTGCCGGCCCCGGCCCAGGCGCCACCAACATCGGCCGCTGTCCGGGTTGTATTTGGGCCGATGGTTCCGCCATCGCGGCGATAGGCGCTGGCAAGGCGGTAAGTGTCAATCGCAATGGCTGCAGGCACGGCAACGCGGCTTGCGCCACGCAAAACGCCGTCCACATTCGCAGCACCGCGCAGGACCTGAAGCGAGCCGCGCGATGGGCCCGGCTGGGTCCCACCTGTCACACGGCCACTTGTTTGTGCCGCAACCCGCGACATGCGCTGCATGCCATTTTGCAGACGCGTGCTTGCATTGCTCAGTGGTGAGCTCATCAGGTTGTAGTGAACGCGCCGTCCGCTGGAAATGTCTGTCGCCAGCTGGCGACCGCTTATGTTCCCGCCGACCTTGTCCTCAAAGAACATGCCGCTCAGGCGATCATAGCGTCTCCCGGTGCCGGTCGGGCTGACCTCAAAACGGGTCTGCGAAATCGGACCTGCGCGGCGGGCGGAAAGCCAGCTGCCCTGCGATCCGGCCATATTACGATACGCTGGAGAGTTCCGCACCGGACCGCGGAATGATGACATCCGGTAGCCCGAATTCCACTGGCCTGTTGCCCGGTTGTACGTGCCGTAGCGCGCATTCGGGCTGGAACTGCGCCCATACTGGCTTGCTCCGACCAGCGCATCCTGCGCATAGCTGTTGGCAAGACTTGCGGCATACCGTGTTGGCCCAACCTGACCGGTCTGACGTGCAGCCTGGATCAACCCAACCCGCGACGCACTGGACCGGATGCGTTGTGCCGCTGCAAAGCGGGACGCATAGTTTTGCGACGGGCTTGCGCGGGACGGGAAAGACCCGCGTGTTGTGGTCCGACTGGATGTGCTTGTCTGCATGGATGATGTGAAGCGGGATGCGCTTGCGCGGGTCATGGGGGATGATGTTGGCGTCCGGCTGGACGTGCTTGATCCCATGGACGACGTAAAGCGGGATGCCGCAGCACGTGTCATCGGTGCCGATGCTGTCCGCGTGGGTGTTCTCGACGCGCTCGAAGATCTTGTCGTGCCCATTGAGGACGTAAACCGCGATGCTGCCGCCCGTGACATCGTGCTCGAACTGCTGCTCCGGCTCGACGATGTAGATCTGCTGGATGAGGATGACGACGATGATGAGCGACTGGGCGAACTTGTGCGGCTTGCGCTAGACGGTGAGCGATAAGAGCTCCCGCTCATCGATGATGTGAAGCGCGAAGCGGAAGCGCGCGTCAGGCTGTTTGAACTCGACCCCGAGCTTGAGCTGGATCGGCTGGTCGATCTCGACCGGCTTGATGGTGTTGATGCGGAAGACCGGCTGGGCGAGCTAAAGGACGACCGTGTGCTGCTGGACGAGCTGCTGGAGCGGCTTGGCGATCGGGACGTGCTGCGGCTGACGCTGCTTGTGGTGTCTTGGCGTTGAGGAGGAAGACCCGCTCTTGGACGTTTTGGACCTCGTCGCTCTGGCGCTGCGCCTGCGGGTGGTTTAGGATGACCTGGATCAGCGGCTCGTCGTGCTGGAGCGGCTTGGCGATCGGGACGTGCTGCGGCTGACGCTGCTTGTGGTGCTGGACCGGCTGGGCGAGCTGTAGGAACTACCGCTCATAGAGGACGTATAGCGCGATGCACTTGCTCGGCTCATCGTGCTTGAGCTGGACGAAGACCGGCTTGATGAACTTCCCGAGCTGCTACTGCTGCGACCGCCGCCGCCACAAAACGCATCAAGGCCCGAGACGGGATTAACCAGCGTCTGACCACTTCCTACTGTCAGTGTTGCAAGTGGTTTGCCGATGTCGCGCGTAATTGCAGCCTTAAGACCTGCGCCAATCGACTGTTTCGGCAGGATCACCTCACCGTCGGTCACATGGATCAACTGATGGTTTTGAACGCGCTTCGTCATAATACCGGACCTCAAAATTAATTTCGCAATCACAGATTGCACTATGACCGGCGCAGACGCCCTGTAAAGTCAAAGAAGCTTCTTGAAGACGCCGCCAACCCGCTGATAGCGGAATCTCGCGTATAGGGCATCCAATCTGCCCAGATTCTTGCCAGTCGAGACTGCCAGACAAACCTCGGTCGCATTTTTGGAGCGGGCCCAGACTTCGACAGCTTGCACCATCCTGCGGGCAAGCGCGAAGGATCGGTGTTGCGGAAAAATATAGAAAAGCTGGTCGCTTACGATAATTGCGTCAGAAAAGATGTAGGGATCGGCGCGCGCAAATAATGCGCCTTGCAGCACGCCATTGGCTTTGTGCACAAAGATCTGCTGGTGCGCCCGATCCGCCAGGGCGGCGCGGATGTGACCCTCAAACCGGTCCAGTTGCAGTGGCACGCGGGCAAACAGGGTTTCCGCATGCATCGCGGCACCAAGCGCCAGCAAAGAAGGGATGTCCGCTTCTTGTGCAAGACTTAACCCATCGTGTTGGGCCAACGCGGGGGGTGGTGTCCCTCGCTCGACAAGGCGATCTTCGAGCGGGCCAAGATGACGTTCCAACGCCGCGCGAGTGCCGTCGGACAACGCAGATAGCGGCACAACCAAATCACCGGTTTCCGCTTGAACCAGGTATCGGTCTGCCGCGTGATCGGGGCCGTTCTGACCCAACAGGTTTGCTTCGCGCCCGGCAAGGGCGCCCTCGATATTCGATGCGTCTGACGGATTTTTGCCGTGGATCAGGCTGGTCCGCCGCCGCATCAGTTTGGCTCCTTGAGGCTTTCATCCAAAGCGCGGTGGAACGGGTCGGTGACATATGACAAGACGGTGCGCTTGCCGATGCGGACTTCAGCGGTGGCAGTAATCCCCGGCACCATCTGAAAGCCGTCAGGCAGGTTGCGCAGATTATTTTCGCTGATCGCGACGCGCGCCCGGTAATAGACTTCGGTCTGGTTGCCGACGTCGCGCTGAAACGCGTCCGGGCTAAGTGATGTCAACGTCCCTTCAAGCGTGCCATGGCGCTGGAACGGGAAAGGATCCAGCTTGATCCGTACCGGTTGGCCGACGACCACCCAACCGATGTCGCGGGCGCTGAGTTCAAGTTCAAGGTCAAGACCCTTATCAAGCGGGACCATCGTAAAAAGAACTTCGGCGCTTTCCACAACCGAGCCCACGGACTTTTTCGTGACATCCTGCACGATCCCATCCGCTTCGGCATAAAACGCATCGAAATCGGAAACGCGTTGCGCCTTTTCCAGTTCGAACTCAAGCTGGCGCACTTCATCCGCAATCGCGAGCTGCCGATCCCTCAATTCGCGGTCCCATTTTGAGAGGTATTGCTGTCGCTCTGCCTCAACCACGATCTCTTGCCGGCCATAGCGTTCCTGCTCGCGCACCTTTTCGATCAACGCGGCCTCGAACTGGATGACTGCCGCCCGGGCTTCGGACTGGCGTAGTTTTGATCCGCTATTTGCGGCCACCAATTGTGTCGCGTTGGCAAGCTTGACCTGTGCAAGATCCAGCTGTGCGCTGATCTGCGTTTCCTTGGCCGCTGCCACGCCAGCTTGGCTTTGCAGTTCTGCGATGCGTGCGTCAAACCCATCCAGAAACGCCTGTTTCTCGGCACGCCTATCCAACAGAAGGGCCTGCTGCGCTGCCATGTGGGGATCACCCTCGGCGGGCGGCAATTCCGTGCCAGCGCGTTCAGCCATGATGCGCGCGGCCTCGGCCCTTAGGACGGCGATGCGCGATTGCAGCTGGCTGCGATCTGCGGTGTTGAGTGTCGGATCCAGCGCTGCGATCAGATCACCTTTGCGAACATAATCCCCAGGCCGTGCGTTCAGCTCAAGAATGATGGACGACTGAAACGGCTGCATCACAACCGTGCGCGCCTGGCTGATAAGCTTGCCCCGCGCGTTCACGGTTCGGTCGATTTGCGCCCAGGATGCCCAGATCAAGGCAAACATCAGCAGTCCGAGGATCAAAAAAAGTGCGATATGGGCCGCCCTTGGCAGGCTGCGTTCTTCGATCTCGACAGCGTCAGGCTGAAACGCGATCGATACTGGATCGACCTTGCCGCGCGTGCTGCCCTCGTCGCGGCCCAGATCTTCGCGAATGCGGTAGTCATAGCGGTTAGACATGCGCATCCCCCGTCGCGTTGCGCACCTGTATCTGCCACAGCCGCTCGAAGGTGGGCGAATAATCCGGCCCGCCTTTTTTCAGCAACGCATCGCGCGGCGCAAAGGCTTCGATCTGGCCTTTATTCAGCACCATGATGCGATCCGCATCAAGCAGCGTAGAGAGGCGATGCGCGATCAGCAACATGGTTCGCTCGGCTGCGATTTCTGACAGATTTTGTTGAATGATCGTCTCGGATTCGACATCCAGAGCCGAGGTCGCTTCATCAAAGATCAACAAACGCGGATCGCGCAACAAGGCGCGGGCAATGGCGATGCGTTGGCGCTGCCCGCCAGACAGATTGGTCGCATTTTCTTCAAGCTCGGTGTCATAGCCAGCAGGAAGGTCTTCGATAAAGCCAGCTGCACCCGCCAATTCAGCCACGTGTTTGATATCTTCAAGCGGAGCGTGGGTCACGGTCAGTGCAATGTTGTCCCGGACACTGCCGCGGAACAGAAAGTTCTCTTGCAGGACGATACCGACGGATTGGCGCAGATGGGGCAAGCTGATCTCGCGGATATTCGTGCCGTTCAGACGGATCCGGCCTGCGCTTGGCACGTAGAGCCCCTGGATCAGACGCGCCAGAGTCGACTTGCCAGACCCGCTTTCCCCGACCAGCCCGATCACTTCGCCTTCCTCTATATGAAAGCTGATATCCTCAAGGGCAGGGCGGTCGGCACCGTCATAAAAGAACTTCACATCCTCGAATTCGATCTCGCCATTGATTGCTGGCATCAAGGTGCGGGTGCTTGTCGTTTCCTCGACCTTCTCGTTCATGACCTCACCCAACATGCGTACGGCCAGCCGGGCTTTTTGATACTCGTGGATCGTCTCGACAATCTTGATAAGCGGCTGGCTGACACGGCCGGCCAGCATGTTGAACGCGATCAGCTTGCCGATCGTCAGTTCGCCGCGAAACACCATGTAGGCCCCGAAAAACAGGATCGCGACAGACATCAGTTGCTCGAGCGTCTCGACAAGGCTCTCGGCGACGGCGCTTAGTCTTTCCACGCGAAAATTCGTACGCACCGATTGCGACGCGCTGTGATCCCACTGCCGGTTCCGGCGCGGTTCAAGCGCGAGGCTCTTGATCGTTGAAATGCCGTGAATGCTTTCGACCAAAAGCGATTGCCGCTCCCCTTCAGCGCGATAGAGCCGGGTCAGAGCGCGGTAAAAGGGCGGGATCATCCCCGCAATCACCATCGCGATCAAAAGCGAAAAGCCCACAACGACCAAAGCCAATTGCCAACTGTAGAGAAAAAGCAGCGGCAAAAAGACAAAAAGTGCCGTTGCATCAAGGGCGGTCGACAAGACGTTGCCAGTCAGAAAGGCGCGAATTTCGTCTGTCTGCTGCATGTGCTTGGTCAGCACACCTGCAGTGGATCTTTGGAAAAACCCCAATGGCAGGCGAACCAGATGCCCGAAGGTGCGCGTCGCTGTGCGCATGTCGATCTTTGAAGTAGCAAAGGCCAACATGTAGTCGCGCAGAAAGTTGAAGACGCCTTGGAACAACAGGATGATAACGACCGCCACCGCCAGCACATGCAGTGTTTGAAAGCTTTCGTGAACCAACACACGGTCCACCGTGATCTGAAAGAACAGCGGCACCGCAAGTGCGGTCGCGTGAATGACCAAAGCGATCAGAATGATTTCGGCAAACAGGGTCTTCTGACGCATCGCCTCGCGCAGAAACCAGCGCAGGTCAAAATGTTCAGATCCATCCTCAGGGGCGGCCAGTGGCTTGAAAAGAAAAATCTCGCCCGTCCAGGCTGAGGTCAGTTCTTCGCGGGTGAGGTCTTCAAGATCAAACAGGCTGTCGTTCAGGTCTTTGCGCGCGACCGTCACAAGTTCAGGGACGTCGTCATCGGCCATCTGATGATCGACTACCAGAAGGGTTTCGCCGGTTTCCAAAAGGATCATAACCGGAAAGGCGTCACCCAAACCACGCAGCGATTTCCAACCGATCCGCCGGCGTGTGGCACGCAGCCCAAGGTCCTGTGCGATCCGCAAAAGCCGGGTCGCAGTCAGGGGCGTTTCACCAATTCCAAAGTCAAAAGTCAGCCTGTCGCGATCTGCGGGCAGACCGTGATGGCGGGCAATTTCAGCAAGATGATCGACGGCATTTGCGTCGATTTCAGTGTCGTGCATCCAAAGGTGGTACTCTAAACAAAACTTTCGCGTCTTTGATGCCGCGTTCGGGCCGCGCAGTCCACAGGCGACTTTATGCGCGCGGTGTCGCATCGGCGGTGGATGGCCGTCGCAGTCGTGCATCAGCGCGCTCCGGCGACGTGATCTTTGCCCCTCCGAAACCTGTTTCCAACCCTTCTTTGAATTGCGCCTTTCGCGTCACAGCACCCTTATCGAAAGGAAATCCAATCCGTTAACTTTTGCACTTCGCTGTCAGTTTCCTGCATTTTTGGGAAGCGTCGACCGAACGGCCTATGCGCGTGCGACAAATCATTTTGATATCTGTGGCTGTCACAAGCTCGTTTGCGGTGACCGCGATGCCGGCTGCTGCTGCATGTGTCACGACGCCCGGATCAACACCTGCAGCGGTACGACGAACAATCCGACGCTGTCGTTCAGTGGCGGTAGCGCGGTCAAGCTGGTGCTTCCGGATGGTGCCAATACCGTCAGCAAAACAACTCTGTCGTGCTGCTCGAGGATGCCGCGCACGCGGTCGAGATCGGAAATGGCGCGACCCTGCGGACGATCGATACAACCGGAAACGCCGTGATTGAGTTTTTCAACGCGCCGCGCAGTACGATCCGCGTCAAGACCGGTGGCACCTTGGCAAGCCTATCCACCGACCTTCGATCCGAGGTGATCTATCTTCGTGCAGGCTCGGATGATGTGCGCATTACGATTGAAAAGGGTGCTGTCGTCGAAGGGGCTGCCGGCGAAGTCATTCGGTCGACCAACGCTGCCACAGGCGCTCTGTTGGATAACGCCGGTACGATCCGGCGCAGCAGCGCAGGTGGTGATCGCCTGATCCACCTGTTCGAGGCCAGTGTGCTAAACCGCGCAGGCGGCTTGATGCAGAACAATGATGCAGACGACGCGGTGGTCGAGCTGGAAAACGGTGGCACGCTGACGAATTTCGGCACCATTCAGAACCTTGGCAGCGGTCTGGCCTTTGAAGGTGATCTGACAGACACCGTGACCGAAGCTGCGGTGATTGCACAGAACCTTGCGGTTGTAGGATTCGGCGTGCGTGCTGAATTTCAAGAGGCTGGACCTATCTTCCTGCGCATGCAGGGTCGCCGGTCAGAAGACACTACCGAGCATCTTGGAAGCTTTGGCCTGTCGTTTACGTTTTGATGTCTGATGCGGGATTGCCCTGCGCGGCGCGGCAAAGTCTTCAGCTTAACGACGACACTGATTTCAGCGTCGGATAAACCGACCGGAACTGCTGATAGGCGGTGTCGAATGCCGGCTGGAGCGCCGCATCAGGCATGACACGTTCAGCGACCTGGGGAGGTGTCAGAACGCGGTCTGCCACGTCCGCCGTATGGGCGATCATGGCCAGACGCGCCGCACCCAAGGCTGCGCCAAGCTCACCATCCTTTGGCAGCTCAAGCGGCACGTTCAGCACCGTTGCAATCAGCTTGATCCAGTACTGCGATCGGGCGCCGCCGCCAATCGCAAGCAGCCGATCAATCCGCGCACCGGTGTCGATCAGCGCTTCATAGGAATCGCGCAGGCCAAAAGCGACCCCTTCCAGGACGGCATGGGTCAGATCGTTGCGCGTCGTGTCTTTGCCAAGCGAGGTGAAACTTCCCCGAATATTGGCATCGTTATGCGGAGTGCGCTCGCCAGACAGATACGGCAGAAATCGAACCCGTCCGGGGCCGCGTAGGGTGTCGCCAAGATCTGTGGTCAGGTCAGAGGGCGACTTGCCGGTGATCTGGCCAAGCCAATTCAGGCTGTCTGTCGCCGACAGCATAACCCCCATCTGATACCAACGGTCCGGAACAGCGTGGCAGAATGTATGCAGCGCAGAAGCCGGGTCAGGGTGATAGCCGTCGCGAGCAGCCAGCAAGACCCCGGATGTGCCAAGCGACAGAAATCCGTCGCCCTCGTTCAAGGCGCCGATCCCACAGGCGGCAGCGGCATTGTCACCCGCACCACCTGCGATGATGACGGCGTTGCTGACACCCCATTTGCGCGCAAGCTCGGGGCGCAGCGTGCCCGCCGGCTGACACCCTTCGACCAAGCGTGGCATCTGATCCTGACGCATTTGCCCGGCGTTCAAAAGAGTATCTGACCATTCGCGGTCTGCGACGTTCAGCCAGGATGTGCCAGCGCTGTCCGACATGTCCGCGACAAAGTCACCGGTCAGGTAGTAGTTCAGATACGCAGCAGGCAGCAAAACCTTGTCGACCCGCGCGAAATGCTCGGGTTCGTGTTTGGCGACCCAGAGCAGTTTTGGCGCGGTGAAGCCTGGAAAGACGATGTTGCCCGAGATGTCGCGCACCTTGTCCATCCCGTCCAGATCGCGGGCTTCGGCATCCGCGCGGGTGTCGTTCCACAGAATGCACGGGCGAATAACGCTGCCGTCTTTGTCCAGCAGCGTTGCGCCATGCATGTGGCCTGCGACACTGGCAGCTTTGAGGTCACTGAAATCAGGGTAGCTGCTGCGCAAGGCGCGCACGGCATCCTCCAGCGCGGCAATCCAGTGTGCGGGATCCTGTTCGCTCCAGCCGGAGTGTTTGTGCTCTGAGCTATAGGACCGCTCGACCGAGCCGATCACGCGTCCGGTTTCCGCAACAAGAAGGGCCCGCAAACCGGACGTGCCCAGGTCAATTCCAAGGTAGCTCATCGGGTGGGACGTTCCTCGATCTCGTCGGGGACAGAATTTCCCAGTGCTTGCCCGCGTGCAAGTGGTTTTGACGCCAAAGCGGCAAAGCTGTCGAGGATCAGATCAGCACCAGCACATTTCAGCGTGGCCGCGTGATCGTCGCGGATTCCGGCCATGTGCGCACCGCCAACAAACCCCGCACAGCGCATCCCGGCAGCCTTTGCGGCGCGCACGCCGAAGGGCGAATCCTCGATCACCAGACAGCTGGTTGGATCGGTGCCAAGCTGCTGGGCTGCGTGTAGGAAAAGATCAGGCGCAGGTTTGCCGCGGTTTACCTGTTCTGCGCTGAAGACATGGGCAAAACGATCGCGGAGCGTCATCGCATCAAGGGCAACACCAAGGCGTTTGAACGAACTGCTGGAGCCGATGCAATAGGGCGTTCGGGTGGCCTGCAGCCTGTCCAGCAAGGCCACAACACCCGGAACTGGCGTAAGGTCGCGCGTTAACTGTTCAAACAGCATCGCCTGCCAATGATCGGCAAATTGTTTGGTCGAACAAGACGGCTTGAAGCTTTCGACATGCTTCAGGATGGTCGTCATCGAGGTGCCCAGAAACGTCTCGCGCACAGCGCTGAGCGGCATGTTGATCCCGAAATCATCCAGTGCCCGATGCAGCGTAGACAACGAGATCACTTCGCTGTCCGCAACGACCCCGTCAAAGTCGAAGATGACCAGATCAATGTCGCGCAGCAGGTCGTGTACGCGGTCCTTAGATGTGTGGGACGAGGTCATCGCAGGCTCATTGTAGCGCGCGGCCCGATGTATCGAACTGGTGCAGACGATTTTCGGGAATGCGCAGACCGATGCTTTGGCCCACATCTGTGGCATCATCGCCGTCAACGCGGGCGACCACGTCGGTGCCGCCGTCCATCCCGAGATAAAGCAGGCTTTCACCCCCCAGCTGTTCTTTCACCTTCACGGTTGCATTCGCATGGCCCTGACCGCTGGCGACCAGTTCAAAATGCTCGGGCCGGCAGCCAATGAACGCAGCAGCCGGGTCGAGCCCCAGATCGCCAAGCCCCGCATCGGGCGTAAAGACATTCATCGCGGGTGAGCCGATGAACTCGGCCACAAAGCGGGAATTTGGGCTGTGATACAACTCCATCGGCGTGCCGACCTGTTCGACGCGACCACCGTTCAAAACGACGATCTTGTCTGCCATGGTCATCGCCTCTACCTGATCGTGGGTTACGTAGATCATCGTGGCAGCAAGCTGTTTGTGCAGGCCTTCCAGCTCGACCCGCATCTGCACGCGCAGTTTTGCGTCGAGGTTCGACAAAGGTTCATCAAACAGGAACACCTTTGGGTCCTTGACGATGGCGCGGCCGATGGCGACGCGCTGGCGCTGACCGCCGGACAGCTGCGAGGGCCTGCGCTCAAGATACTCTTCGAGTTGCAGCACGCGCGCTGCCTTGGCGATGCGCTTGTCACGTTCAGCGGCGGCAATGCCATTTACCTTCATGCCAAAATCCATGTTCGCACGTACGCTCATGTGCGGATAAAGCGCGTAGGATTGGAACACCATGGCCAGATCACGGTCCACCGGCTCGGCATGGGTCACGTCACGCCCATCGATGTCAATCGTTCCTGAATTAACGCCTTCAAGGCCTGCCAGACACCGCAAAAGCGTGGACTTCCCGCAGCCAGACGGGCCGACAAAGACAACAAACTCACCATCGGCAATGTCAAGACTGACATCGAAAAGCGCCTGTGTGTCGCCGTAAAACTTGTTCAACCCATTGATCTTGATGCCAGCCAAAGCCCTTGTCTCCCTGCGTTTCGGTTGCGCACTCCTCAGCGCTCACGATCTTAACTTATGTTATTTGTTAGAAACATATGTGTTGACTTTCAAGTATATTATAACTTTTGTATAAATCATCATGCATATGGATCGTAGGATGAGATCCAGACAAAAGAGGGAGGACTTTTTGTCATGAGAAAACTGCGTAATCTTTACGGCACGGCTGCGTTGGCAAGCATCATCGCGACCGGAGCGGTCGCCGATGGGCACGGGTGGAGCCTGAAAGCAGCAGCAGAGCCTTACGCGGGCACGACCGTGGATGTCGTGTTCCTGTTGCGTCCGGGCTATGAAGCGATCGAAGCGATGTTGCCCGCGTTTGAGGAAGAAACTGGCATCAACGTCAACATCATCAAGCACCCCTACGAAAACGCGCTGGGCGAACAGGTGCGTGATTTTGTGGCCGGTGGCGATCTGGACATTGCGCTGATCGACCTGGTGTGGATGGGTAACTTTGCAGAGAACGAGTGGGTTTTGCCGCTGGCCGATGTGCAAGCGAAATTCCCTGATACTGTTGATCCTGATCTGGATATCGACGATTTCTTCCCGCTGGTGCTGAATGCATTCGGCGGCTGGAATGACACGATCTATGGTCTTCCGGTCGACAACTATTCAGGCCTGATGTTCTACAATCGTTGTATTCTGGAAGAGGCCGGTTTTGACGGCCCGCCCGAGACATGGATGCAGCTGAAGGACGAATATGGCCCTGCACTGACCAAGGACGGAAAATATGCGTTCGCGTTGCAGTCCAAGCGCAACGAAACGCAGTCGGCTGACAGTTTTGCACGTGTTCTTTGGCCCTTTGGCGGATCGTTTCTCGACGAGAACTTCCGCTCAAACCTGAACAGCGAAGAAAGCCAGGCCGGTCTGCAATTCCGTCAGGATCTGATGCAGTACATGCCCGATGGTATCGTCGCCTATGACCACGCCGAGACGGTGAACGCCTTCGCTCAGGGCGATGTCGCGATGATTACCGAGTGGTCGGCGTTCTACTCGTCGGTCGTCTCGCCCGAGACGTCGAAAGTTGCCGATTGCGTCGAAATCGCACCCGAGCCGACAGGCCCTGCGGGCCGTAAGCCAGCCCTTGGTGGCTTCTCGATGGCGGTGGCCTCGCAAGCAGATGAGGCAGAGCAGGCAGCCGCCTATCTGTTCATTCAGTGGGCCACATCCAAGGCAAACGCGCGCGAATATCTTGAGCGTGGCGGCGTGCCTGCCCGTCAGTCCGTTTATCAGCAAGACGGTCTGGAAGAGTTCAAGTTCGTGCCCGCGCTGGTCGAAAGCTGGCAGGACGGTGTGCCGGAATTCCGTCCGCGTTTCGCTGAATGGCCCGAGATCACCGAGATCGTGCAGGAGTGGGGCACCAAGATGATGCTGGGCGAGGTCACCACCGAAGAAGGCGCGACCGAGA
>ERZ1740067.1717-NODE-1717-length-14556-cov-5.443349_pt1 | contig 14556 bp, 17 predicted proteins | sample MGYA00581736_ERZ1740067 | MGnify/ENA primary metagenome ERZ1740067 (study PRJEB43018, sample SAMN04849236) | marine metagenome | isolation source: floating plastic debris | place: Pacific Ocean | collected 2008-08-27 | study: EMG produced TPA metagenomics... | reverse complement strand
CGAAAAGTTTGCGAACAGTGGCCATAGTATAACGCCATACAGGAGGAAGGCTAACTGTTGATTGATCCTCGTGCCTCTGCAATGAGCCTTAATTTTACACGTTCTTCAATAGCCTCAAAACTTAGACCTTTCTATACGGCCCTAAAGTAGCGAAGCTGCGAAATGGGGCCATTTAGTATATTTGTACCTGTCTGTATTATCTCGTCACCCTATTGACTAAGCCAGTTTAGGATTTGTTCTTGCTGCTCTGGTTGTACACTCTGGCCATTCTCAAATCGCATCAATGTCTCGGCGCTAACCGATGAGCCAATCTCAGCAGCCGTTTCTTCCAGACTTCGGCTCCATCGCTTCACCTGGGCGAGCATCGGTTCTTTCCCTTTGGTTGATTTAAGCCAACCCATAATGGCAGCTTCGGTCTTTGTCGGTGTTCGGGTCTCAACGTTGGGGTAGACCTCGCGGTATTGTTCGTAGCTTCTAATGTAAAAAAGCGCTCCGTATACAGTGATTCGTAGTTGCTGGTTGCCTTCTTCAACCAAAGGGGGGACATGGACCAGCGGGGGCATCTCAACAGAAACCTACGGTTACGCATTTAGCACCGCTTGAAAGCCTCTGCTCGTAGGAGTTTTAGCCATCTGCCATTAATACAGTGAGTGCCGCTGACAAATAGCTTCATTTCCAATGGTTGCTTCAGACTTGGCAGTTGTCTTGCCTTCAAAGGGTTCCTAAAAGTATAAGTTGTCTGCTGACCACAAAGTGTACTTTCTATAGCCAATAAATGCTCGAAATAGTCGATTTATAACTCATTAATTTTTCCTCTTTGGCTGTGATCGCAACTCAGCTTTTAGCTCGAATAGATCTAGCCTTACGCCAAAACTCATCAGCATTTTTTTTAGGACGGAGCAGTCGCTTATAGCTCTTTATAAAAAGGCAAAGCACAGCTCTGCTAAGGGCTTAAGGCCATTGAGAGAGGTGGTGGACTCTCAGAATACTGAAGCCACACAGTGCCATCAAAAAGTAACTTCTGCCAGGGCTGAAGTAGCCGATTAGGTCAGGCTTAACTAGCTGCTTAATTGAGCCGATACCGAGCCTGCTTTTGCTGTCTATGGCTCTATCAAGGTCAGCTTAGATACTGCTTACTACAAAAGGCTTAAGAGTATGAGCAATACTCTTGGCCTGAAAACTATGACATGAACGGCTGAAACCTTTTGCGATAAATGGTTTCAGCCGTTTTCGACTTCATAACCGTAGGTTTCTGCGCGGATGCCCCCGCTGGTCCGACATGGTGGCGCAAACGGTCCCACACAGATAGATGTATGCCTTTTCGATAACGGTAATTTTGTTCATGAGGTAGTCCAGCTTTGCCCGCCCAGTAAGCTAGCGCCAACGCCTGCCATGCTTTTGCACTCAGCATTCCTTTGGGCGTTCTCGGTGCCCTGACAATCGGCTCATGGGTACCGGCGCGAACGATCTGTCGTCCCAAACGAGTCATTTTGACCTCAAGTATAGGGTCCTCGCCTCGGCACTCGATGAACCCACGCCGCACGAGGGCCTCAAATGTGCTGCCAGTCCCCTGGTCAATCAGAGCTGCGCTGAGAAGACGGCTTTTCAACCGGCTAGGCATAGCATCGTTGACATCGCCATAGAGAAACCAGCGCCAGACCTCCGCAGACTGCCGCTCTTTGCCTTTGAACCAGCGTTGTTTCTGAACCTGCTCTGCTTCCTGATCTAGCTCATAGATCGTGTTTAGGTATGTCTGCTGCCGATCATTGAGCTGGTGCCACTGAAATAGTGCTGCTTGTTTTTCCTTCATACCCACTACCATGGCTCGTCAGTTAGGTGCTTTTCTCTCTTGAGCGTACGCCTAAATTAAAAAAGACGAAGGCGCTAAATACAAAAGTCTCAATATGAGTCTCATCAAAGGAAATAGCAGCGACCTAGTTTTGGACTGAAATGAGCCTCAACACTAGGGCTGAAGTATTGCGCTAAAAAGGCACAAATATACTAAATGGCCCCATTTCGCAGCTTCGCTACTTTAGGGCCTAATCTGACCTCTGCCTCTTTTCTAGCTGATAAATAACTTCACCTGTACGCCTGGCTTGGTCCTCCTCTACCCTGCCCGAATCATTGCCCAGGCCAGGCGCATCTAGTTGCCCCGTATTTGGGTTCACGTAGCTCTTTGCCCTCGCCTCTACGATTTGTTCGCCGGTCGGTGTAGCAGTGGTCAGATGGCCCACAAAATCATCGCCTGCCAGGGGGGCCTGGTTCCATAGATCGAGTGCAGCGGCCAGTGCTGGTGTGGATAGCTCGCGGCCAAACTTAGCTTGTGATTTTGCTTGGATATCGGCTTCAGCACGGCGCAATCGCACCATCTGCTTTTCATCAGCCTGCTTAGGAGAATCAGCGCCATGTTGATAACTGAAGCTTCCCTGATTCGTGACGCCGTTACCAGGGTCCGTGTGAGAGTCGTAATGTTCGTTAGTAGAGCAGTCATGGTTTCGCGTTCCCTCAGCTGCACCGATTGCACATTGCAACTCGCGATCGCTCAGGGCCCTTTCTTCAATACCGCTGACATTTAGATCACTAGCGGCTGGCATGGCCAGTAATTCGCCTGTTAAGTAGGGTTCAACGTCGGCAAGTCTCGGCGGTTCTTTATCGACTCTGCGAGCGTCTAGGTGTGCCCCGGTTCCCTCGCCAGTGGCTCCCGTGGTTGCGAAGGCGTCACCCTTGCTATGGGTGCCTTTGTCGCAATACGAGAGGTGCAACATTTTGACCGGCTCACCCGTGGCTGGCTCGACCTCAGCGACTAAACCGCCCCCGTCCTTATCCCACCAGCAATCAATAGAAACATCCGTAGGGGCGATCAGTTTTGTTCCTGTGGGTGTGGCCAGGTCCACCCCGTAATGAGGTCGGATATCGCCGCTAACTGGGTGCACTCGGTCGAGGTCGTATCCACTGGTGACTTCGTATCCTGCGATCGCTTCACCTTTAGCTACTGGTTGTGCAGCTGCGGCGGTTGCTGTGCCCACGGGGAACCCGGTCAAAGGCGACAGGGCATAATCTGCGATCGCATTGCCAGCGGGCCAAAGGATGAGAGCCAAAGGTACCAGGCGATAGAGATTGATTTGAATGTTGGTAAGGTCGATTTTCACGGGTCTAGCTCGCCTGTCTTGGTGACTCTCACGTCACCTAAAGAATCTGTTGCTGTTTGGCCTGAGTCGATCGCAGATTCGATGAACTCGCGGGCATCTATGGTCGTGGTGACTAGATGGAATCGGAGATATCCGGGCGCTGAGAGGTCAGATAGCAACAGCGCCCAAATCAGCCAGGTTAAGGGAGTAACACGGCTCAGGAAATGCTTAGCCCTTAGCCGATAGCGTGGCTTTAGGAACATGGCTAAATCCTGTAGTTAGCACCGCGTCTCAGGCCCTGCTCTTCCGCCTGGCTCATTAGCTCATCTCTGAACGCTTGCGCCTCACGTACACGGGCATCTAGTACAGCCTGTTGGTTCTGAAGGTCGGGGATACGACGCTTTAGGGAAGACACATTGTCATCGGCCAGCACGTTGATAAGCTCATCGCCAAAGCACAGCAACGTAGCAAAGAAGAACGCTGTCAGACTCGCCAACCAGCCCCACTGAGGAACGCCGGGCACTGAGTAGACCAGCGAGCCAAGGCCCACACCATCAACCCCGATCATGTTTGTGCCCACGTTGAGCACATAGACAGCGGCCACGATGGTGATAAGGAAGCCCCATCGGCACCACTCAGACGTCGATATATGACCGTCTCTGTTTTTGTCGGGGGATAGGAAACCAGCGATACGGCGGTTAAAAATGGCTGTGTTCACCTGCCATTGAGTCGCGAAAATCAGCAGCGTGAGCGCGATCGCCATTTGAGAGCTGCCCCCTGCATCATTCAGAACATTGAAGCTAAACCAGCAATCTAAGCAGACGATGGCGATTGAGCAGGCATAGGTGATTTTGTGTAGTCGCAGCTGTCGCTTAGCCGACTCTAGAGACTTGGTGACCCGGTCGTAATCGCTGAGGAGATAGTTCACCCTGTCGTCGGCTGTCTTAGGGGCACGTCGAGTGGTGGTCTGATGCTCGTATCTGGTGGTAGGTGGCATGGTTTTTCCCTGTAGTTGTTTGATTAGAAATGTGTCTGTGCACAGCAGATGGAAAGGTGGATAGATCGGGTCTGTGGCACTTTTCGCCACGGGTGCCACAGACGCCACAAATCTGTATAACCCTCGTGGCTATTAGCGCCACGGCTGTGGCGGGTAAAGTTTCTTCTGTGGCGCGTGGTGGTCATTTAATCACCTGATAGAGAGCGTCAGAAACGCCGTTGACCTGCTTAAGCCACCCTTTCATGCACGACTTATCGCAGAGAGCATCGAAGGTGTCACGAGCCCGGCTGATGCTCTTAAACTTGCTGGCATTCTTGAAAGATTCATAGGCGATAACTTCGCCCACCTTCGTATCAAGCCACTCACGGAACAGCTTTAAATCCTCGGGCAAGTTGTCTTCTGTTGTCGGCAGCTGCGCGATCGCATTCTTTGCAGCGGCCAGTCTATCCATATCCGAAACCTCAGCGCCCACCGCATCAACCTTCACCAAGGCCCTAGTACCCAGTTCGCGCCATGCACCGTCTATATAAGCGATCCGGCTTTGCTCTGAATCTGTTGGAGGGTCGACGATACCGGGGTAGTTCTTGCGGACTTGCGTCAGCAGTTCACTAGAGAAAGTGATCTCTGTTGTCTTCCACTTGGCAACATGACCAGGCGCGATCGCCACCAAACACACAGGCAACTTTTTGACCGCTTTACCAAAGGCGTCCATCGTTTCGGCCACCATCTCGGGCGCGATAGTCCATACCGCTTTTTCTCGCTGCACACCAGTAGATGCGAGAGAAGTCACACGCCCGGCAATCTTCTTGACCAGTGGCTGCAAGATATCGGCGTAGGTGGCATGGCTCGCCGTCGTACCGCTCCACTCATCCACCACGAGAATCGCAGGCCCATGATGCTTGGTGAATGCGTCTACCAGTGCAGCTGCGCGATCAATGAGTCCCTGTGCTTCGGTCTCATCGGTGATGTTCTCAAGGTCACCTAGCACAGCGGTAATGTGCTCACCCTGCCAGTAGACGTCCTGTTCCCCATTGCCGGTAAAGGCATTCAGATTAATGACATACGCATGAGCGCTGTACTTCTCTGAGAGCTGTTGCAGACCCATTGCAACCATGTTCGTTTTACCTGTACGCTGGAAGCCAAAAATCGCACGAGAAACGAAAGGCGATCGCACCATCACATCTAGAGCGCTGCGAGTGTCGCCCTTATCGTCGCGAAGGTCTTCCAAGTCCTCAGGGCTCACGCGGTCGGGTATCGTCGTTTCTTCAAACGAGGGGGGCAGGTGGTCAAAAGTTTTGGGGCTATTCCCCGTGAACTTTTTCACGAAGTCCCGATCCTCAAATCGCTCCCAGATATGCACACCGGCAAACATGGCCAGCATCAGCAGCATGAACGATCCAAAGCCGCCGTCATTGTCGGCGTCATCACCTGAGTGTGTGTCGCCATTCGCCTTAGCTTTCAGTTCCCTGATATTGCGTTCCATCGGCGTAAGGTCTTCGTCGGCAGCTGCGGTAACTTGCTCCACGGACAGCGGAACAATCGCGCCACCCTCGACACAGAGACCCATAGCGGCCAAATGCCGATAGACGGTATCGGTTGCAATGCTTGCTTGCATACCTTTCCAATTCTGGTGTGCTCCATCAACCACCGGCCCCCATGCCAGCCAGCCAGCAGAGCCACCAGGCACCGCTGATAGTTGCGAGCAGGCAGGCCGATAAGGGAAGGAATCTTTCCCAGCGGGGGAGCGTTGTTGATCTGTTGGGATTTCCTGTGCGATCGCCCCTGTTGCCGTCGCCAATAACAAAGGGAAAGTCAGTGCAAGGTGTTGCAGTTTCATGCGTCAACCCTCCACCACGATGACGCGGCCTTCTCTGATGTCTCGCTGAGTCTTCTCAATCAACTCAGGGTGGCTCACTGAGTAGTCTCTGATCAGTCCAGCTAAAGTAGTTTTATTGATTCGCTTTTGTCGCTGACGTGGCATGATTTGGTTGTTCCTTAGATTGTTTGGTAAGAGATTCGGTCGGGGATAGCGGACCCAGGGATTGCAACTCCCTAGGGCCGTTTTTAGTTGCTCAATATTCTGTTGAAAAAAGCCCGCATATTTATTCGATATACTGGCTTTTTTGCCCCTGCTGGGCTGAGGATCTTCAGCTCTGTACCTGCCTTGAAGAAGCCATCAGAGCAAGCGTTTTTGAGTGCGTCCATATCCTCAAAAGAGAGATATGGAAAGACCTCAGCGATCGCAATCCAGCCGTTAGGATAGGCCGATAGAGGACCGCTCTCAGAGTCTGGAGAGATTTTCTGCTCAACACCGTCTAGACGGTGTTGAAGCGTTGCAAAAGACTGACAGGCTTTTGTGTTGTTCATGAAGAATCTGTTTTATATTTACCAGTCGTCAGCCGATTGTGCGGCAATGGGTGAGGCATTTTTGATAGGCGGTGCCGTCGTTTCAGAGAGCTTTTCAGGAAGGGCGATCGCGGCATTTTGCATCAGCTGATTGAGCAGCCTATGAGAATTCAGAAGGACTGCGATCGCCGCGTCGAATGTTGGGGCGATCGCCAGCAGTTCATCGCCGGTGGTGGCTCCGTAGTGAGCTGTGATGCGTTGCAAAACTTCTGTATTCGTCTCGCCTTTCTGCCGTATCGATTCCCATGCAGCGCCATCAACACGGCCTTGTACGCTGACGCTGGCCATTAGGACGCCCCCAAGATTTGTGCCGAGATGTCAGCGAGTGACTGAATGTTGAGCCACTGCGGATTCTTGGCAGGCTTCGCACTCAAGTGCTCAGCCAAGCCAGGGACACCAGCACCGCCCCCAATAAGAAAACGAGGCGCGCCGTCATTGCCAATAAAGGCCAGTGCCTCAGCTGTAGTCGCTGAGACGTCAGCTGCGATCGCATCAGAAACAGTCGCAGGCGGTTTGCTAAGAATGAAGCCAATCACCTTCTCAGGCGTGTGCTCTTTGAATTCAGCGGCCAGCGATTCACGGGCTGTGATGCGCTCAGCCAAGCCACGCACGCCCGCACCGCCAAAGTATTGACGCTTGAGAATACGGCCTGAGGGAGCGACCTTTGTTGCAATCATCGTTCTGTTGCCACAGTCAATTAACCAGCTGTCTTTTTTCAGACGCAGCGAATTAAAGGCGTAGTGCCCCTCAAGCTGCGCGATCGCACGATGCACAACAACCGTAAAGGTCTGCGCTTCCGAGCCGATGACGTCGCTATCTGCTGGGATGGTGACAGGATGAACACCTGTCAGCTGGGCGCTGATTTCTGAGCCGTACGCTTTGTTAGATGGACTCGTGAAAATGACGTCGCAGTGGATATTTTGAGCTGTCCCAAAGGCGAGGCGTAGCGTATGGATTAGCAAGAGTTTGGCGTTTGCTGCCTTACCTGACTCATCCCGCCCCGTGTGGCTCAGCGGGATAGATGCAGCGCGATCGCCGACTAAGTAAGTCTCTAAGGCTTTCGCGTTCAGAATGCGCAGGCAATCGCTGTGAGATTGCTCTGTTTTGGCGACGTAGCTAGGGAACGAAACGGGCCAAAACTTGGCGGCTCCGTATGGCTTAATTAATGCTTTCACTTGGCCGTTGCCAAGGTCAATGACGACAAGGGTTTTACACTGTGGCGTGCTTTCGGTTTTGAGCGTTTTAGGTTTTGTTGCAGTTTGCATGAGATTACCTTTAAGGGTTGATGTACCTATGGTCTGTGGGTTTCACTCGTTTCTCACTCGGATAGAGGCAGGCAATTGAGAGGTGAGTGAGTTACGAGGCTGTTGTATTTGAGCCCTGCAGGAAGGGCTCAAAAGTGCGTTACTCCGTTGGCAATTCGTCCGCTATGGCCAGTAATGACAGCAGTGCTTTGCCTTCGTTTACGCTGTCTTTCAAGCGCTTAAATGTGGCGTCGTAACGCTCTAGTGCGGTGTCTGCTTCTGCAAAGAGAGCAGCGGTTTCAGTTGAAACAGGAGTGGGGTTAGGGGTAGTAGTCATAGCGGATGGCTCCAGAGGGGACGTATTCAGTGGGCCATAGAGCCCCGGTTTTGTTACTCGTCGTCTTCAGCGGCGATGTCTGCGCTAACTCGCTCAACGACTGCCCACAGTGCATCGAGCGCGCGGTTGATGTCTTTGGCTTGAGTGAAGATGGCGCAGACAAGGCCCTTGAACTCGGTTTCTGCGGATGGCTCAATGCCTAGCTCGCTGATAAGTTCGTCTGCGGCATCGTCTGCGGTGGCTGTGGTGAGGATGGTCATCGGTGGGTGGTCCTTTGCTGCGGTCATGAATGCACTATAGCTCATTCATGAGTAGTACTCATGAATGATATCTATTAATCATGTATGAATAGTGCATGCATAGGTAGTATTTATATGCGGACTATTCGCATACAATGCCTGTTATAGATAGGTAGTAGCTTTTGAAATGCCCGTGATTAACCGACTTAAAGAGTTCTGCGAGGAGAGGGAAATAACCGCTTACAGCATTCAGCGTGACACCTCTGTTTCAGCCTCTACTATCTACAGACTGCATAAAGACCCATCTTTAATGCCTTCAAGCTCTACAATCGAGGCTCTGTGTGACTATTACCGAGTTCAGCCCACTGAGATTATTCGATGGGTGCCTGATGAGGTAATCGCAGCATGACCAACAGCGATCGCACAGACTCAGCGGAGGCCAGCCAAGCATGACTAACCCAGAGTCCCAATTCAGGCGGCGAGCTATCGATACGATGGCGAGCTATGCAGACACAACGAACGAACGCCTAGACCGCACAGAGGCAACCGTTGCCCGCGCTGCTGATTCGATAGACAAACTCACTGATGCGATCGCTGCTCAGAGCCAGAACATCGGACGGCTTGAGCGTGGCATTACTCAGATGGTTGTTGAGAGCGCCGCACAACGGGAAAGTATCGATCAAATGGTTGCAGCACAGCGAGAAGGCATCGATCGCATGATTGAGGAAGGCCGATCGCAAAGGCAGCTGATGAGCGACCTGATCAAGCTGGCAACGGCTGCAATTGAACAGAGGGCCAGCTAATGACAGAGCGACTAGATCGAATAGAGGAAATTCTTCAGAACACTGCTCAGAAGCAGGCTAAGAATGCAGAAGAAATAGAAGCCTTGGTGGGCGCTGTCTCAACCAACGAAACAGCTATACGAGAGCTTACGGCTAACGTTGCCCGTACGACAGCAAACGTTGACCGCGTAACAGCGAAAGCTGAAGGCAACGAGATGCTGTTTGAAACTGTGCGGGTTGAAGCCAGGGAAGACAGAGCCGAGACGCGGCGGCTATGGAACGACGCTGTTACGCAAATGAATACAGACAGAGAGGCATTCCGCGAGAAGTCAGACAGTACTATTGCTCAAATAAACACCGACCGAGCTGAGTATAGAGAAAGGTTCGACGCAGCAATGCAGAAGGCTGACGAGCGTCACGCGGCACAGATGGAGGTTATACAAACACTTCTGCTTGAGCTGACTAAAAGCAATGGCAACATCAACAGCCTGCGCGATCGCGTCGATAGATTAGAGGCGAGCTGAGTCCGGAATTCCGGAAAGGGTAGCAAGAAAAGATGCCAAGAAAAAAGCAATCAGGCTTAAGCATATCGGGTATTCCAGGCGGAAGTTCTATCGCTTCAGCAATTGCCAAAGCACTTAAGGACGAACCTCCAAGCATTTATGCAATGGCAGCAGAAACGCAACACCAGAAGACAGCCTGGATTAGCTACAAGCAATACTTCAGTAGTATTGGTGCGCTTATAGATAGCTATTCCACTGGCACCCCTCCCCCAGACTTTTCCTACAGGGAGGACGAAGACGAGCTTTTCGGCGCGGCTCGCGGGTACCTGATGTTCTACGGCATGGTTTGGGCCAATTGGCCTGCTGTGAAGTCTGTGCTGGATTCAGCGTCTATTCCACCAATTCCAATCACAACAGGGAACGGCATTGTAGTAACTGCTCCTGTTCGAGATTTTTCAACACTATCATTGCCGTTGGATGTAGCTATAGAGGCTGTCAGATACGATGCGATCGCCGTAATGACTGATTTCTTTGTGCCACACAAGAAGTTCGATACACCCTACAAGATACGTGAGGCGATCAAGCTGGAAGAGAAGGCTAGGAAACCAAAAGCAACGCCGGTTCTAAAGAAAAAACATCAAGACTCTGTACAGAGGTTGTTAATAGAGAATCCCTGCTCTCTACTTAAAATGATCTGCACACAAGCAGTCATCGACAGCAACCCTAAAGGAGCACGTAAAGACTGGCTTGTAGATTATCAAAGAGAGCTGGCAAAGAGTGAAGTCAGAGTTAAAGCAGCTCTCCACCGCAGGAAAGTAGCGCATACACCCAGATACGCAGCTCGTAACGGAGTATTGATGGAACTATGTTCGTAACTACGAAATCACTGTACCACTTTGTACCTTTGCTTATCTGACAAGGGTTTCAGGCTTTAAGATTCTTCCTAAGCGGCTGACGAGAGTCGCGAGTGTAAGGTTTATCTGCTTCCGGCAAGTCGCAAGATACCTAGACACCAAAAAACTCAGAGAGAGATGCTTCCGGCAAGTCGCCATCTCTTCTCTGAGTTTCTCGGTTGATGTAAACAAACCTAGGGAGTCGAGACCCATGAATCTGTTTTTGAGAAGGACTTTGGCGCGGGCAGCGTTTCAAGTCTCGGGCACCAATCAAGCACGAGGTTTGATCAATGCATAACTCCCCCATAATACACAAAGTGCCCACCGTACTGTGCACTGTGCACTCTGAGAATGTAGCCAAAAGCGCTGAAGCTCGATCAGACCAGGGGTTTCAGACTTCTATAAAAAATCAAAAAAGCGCGATCGCACCTGCGAATTACCACTGTACTAGCGAGAACAGTACACACGGCCCAGCGCCCTACTATCAGGAATGGCGCGATAGCTGCGTAGCACCGGAAATCATCAAAGCTAACGTCCGTTGCGTCGAAGGTGACGAGGCCGTAGACCAGCTGACCGCTGAAGCCATCGGCAAGATGGGCGGCTGGGCACAGCAATACGCCACAGCCAAAGTAACCAGGCTACGCAAGCGCTACAAACATGTAGAGGCTGGCGGCTGGTGGGTGAATGGATTAGACCCGCTCAACAACTGGGCTCCGATGAACTGGGGGCAGCTAAAGCCCCACTGCCCACGCGAAAGGTTCAAGCGTTGTGATGACGGCACCTATGAAGCGACGGGCGATCGCATCAAATACGAAGCCCCAGCAGGCACAGCCACAAGAGCTATTTTCCTAGCAGGCGCTGTAGACTGGGCAACCGTTCAGTCAGATGCGAGCATTCCCCGGCTGTGGACGGAAGGCGCTAAAAAAGCAGGCGCAGCACTGACAGCTGGCTACGCAGCGATCGCACTTCCCGGCATCTATAGCGGCTATCGCTCAAAAGATACGCTCGGCAATCCCATCGCTCCTTGCCTCATTCCAGAAGTGGCAGCAATGGCGCAAGCTGGCGGCGTTCATTACCTGGTATTCGACCAGGACGAAAAGACGAAGACTCGGCGTAATGTCGCGATTGCACTCTCTAGATTTGGGCAGCTACTACAGGCGCAAGGCTGCACAGTCAAGATTGTGCGTTGGTCGGCTAAGCAGGGCAAAGGCCTAGACGATCTGATTGCAAAGCATGGCGCTGACGCCTTTCACACAGCCGTCGACCAGGCGCTAACGCTTGACGAGTTTGAGCTGTGGCAGGCCCTAGAGAATCGACTAAAGACTGCGCCGTCTGTCGTGATGAAAGCGTCAGATCTCACGACGCTGCAGCCAGAATCAGTACCGGATAGCGGCGTCATCGCGATCGCATCCGCCAAAGGGACAGGGAAAACCAAACTGATCGGCGGCTTGATTGAGGACCAGAACAAAGCCCTGCTCGCAGGCCATAGAATCTGCCTCATGCGCAATCTGTCAGAGCGCTGTGGGGTGAGCTATCGCGGTGACCTAGATAAACAAGAGGGCCGGTTCATCGCAGGCGATGCCTATACCTTTCGCGTCGGCACCTGTGTGGATAGCCTGCTTGCTATCAATCCGGCTGTATTCAGAGGCTGTGACCTTGTACTAGACGAAATAGTACAAGTTTTGCGACATTTGCTCACCAGCTCTACATGCAACAAGCAGGGCAAACGTCCTGTACTGCTGATGCGCTTTAGAGAGCTGTTGCAGGCGGCGCGGCGGGTGATTATCGCTGACGCTGATTTAGACGACAAGGCGATCGCATACATACAGCAGCTGCGCGGCGATAGCGGGCGACCATTCCTCATCCGTAACGACTACAAAGCCCCTGGCTATCCTGTGCGCTTTATCGAGGCGTCAGACGCTAGCGCTATCACTGGGGAGATTCTACGCGACTTACAGGCAGGCGATCGCATCTACATAGCGACTGACTCAAGGCGGGGCAGTAAGCGCCTAGCGCGGCTAATTGAGGAGCTGAAGCATCAGATTCCGAACCTGCTCATTAACTCTGAAACCAGCGGCGGCAGTATTGAGCAGGCTTTCATGGAATCACCTGATCAATACCTGACTGAGCAGCCACAGCAGGCCGTTATTGCCTCGCCCTCGGCAGGTACGGGCATCAGTGTTGAGGGGGGACACTTCGATAAGGTGTATGGCCTTTTCTACGGCGGCTCAATCACCGATGCCGATATGGCGCAAGCACTGGGGAGAGTGCGAGCGAATGTTCCTCGTGTAGTGTGGTGTGCGAAGCATGGCAGCGGCTTCAGCAGAGCAGGCCGTGAAACTCGCTCACTCAAGCTTTTGGACCTGCTCAGGCAGAAGAGTGATGCCAACACGTTGTTAATTCGATCTAGTCTCTCAGAGCTGACATCGGCCACCAGTCATGACAGCAGCGATCGCACCCATCAACCGCAAACCTTCTCAGGCATGGCAGCGGCTAGTGGCATCGGCTACGACTGGGCAGAAGACCCGCACGTTCACTACTGGGCAAAGATTGAGGCCGAGCGCAACCGCTCCATGTGGAATCTGCGCACCGCTCTAAAAGTGCGGCTGATGCATGAAGGACACCAGCTCGATGTAGTGCAAATGGGCACTGATGGCGCGGCCAAACTATTACTGAAGGCAGCGCGGGAAAAACTGAAAACAGAGCACGCGATCGCGGTCGAAGCAGCTGAGAATCTCAGGCCAGCAGAAGCCAAAGCACTAGAGCAATTAGACGGCCTGGACGAATCGCAACGGCTAGCGCTCAAAAAGTGGCAGCTCGCAGACTTCTATTGTTTGCCGGTCGATGCGGTCGATGCTGACCTAGTGCTGTGGGATAACGACGGCAGGCGGCGAGGCCAGCTGCTAAACCTGGAAGGCTTCATGCATCCAGATACCGCCACTGGCGCAGACGTGCGATCGCTTGAGAATCAGACGCAGTGGCAGAAGGGCTATACGCCGTGGGACTTATCGAACGCAGCGCTTAAGAGTGAATTGAGACATCAGCTCAATCTAGATGCTTACTTGCAGACGGGGCAGCAGTGGAGCAGCGAGTCACTTGCAGAATTCAAGACGCAGGCTTTGCAGTGGGCAGCGCCGATAAAAGCCGCACTGAATTTCAGCGTACGAGAGGACATGCCCGCTGCTCAGATACTCAATCAGCTGCTAGAGCAAATGGGGGTTGAATGCATCGGGAAGCAGCAGCGGAAAGACGGCGAACGTATCCGCACCTATCAGATAGATCCGCTCACGCAACAGCTGAATGTTGAGATTCTAGAACGGCGCAAAGCCAGGAGGAAAAGGCTCAGAGAAGGCGTCACACCCCCCTCATCTATATGTATTGAATCAGGGGGGTGTGACAGGCAAAAAGCCCCTGAAATAGAGGTTTCTGCTGCTGCTGGGTCGGCTGCTGTCGATGTTGCTGATTTTTCAGAGCCCGACGAGCAGCAAGCAGAATTGCCCCTGAATATACGGCCCGATTACTACAATTCGAGCGCATGGGGGTGGTCGGCATGAATTTGCGTCCCTATCAAGCCAATCTCAACAGCGCCATTTATGAGCGTTGGAATGCAGGCGATCGCAGAGTGCTTGCCCAGCTGCCGACAGGTGGCGGCAAAACGCATGTGTTCAGCCACGTCGCCCACGACTTCAGCCAGCAAGGCGCTAGAACGCTGGTGCTTGCCCACAGAGAGGAATTGGTCACACAGGCGGCGGCAAAGCTCCAGCAGGCGACAGGCGAGGCCGTAGGAATCATAAAGGCGGGCTATCCCTTCGAGCCTGAGAAGCAGTTGCAGGTTGCGAGTGTGCGATCGCTAATCAATCGGCTGGACCAAACAGGCCCGTTTGATTTGGTTGTGACGGATGAAGCGCACCATGCAACAGCTGCCAGCTATCAGAACATTCTCAGCCACTACAACCAAGCACTTCAGCAGGGTGTGACTGCCACGCCATGCCGTTCTGATGGGTCAGGGTTTGCCGATGTGTTTGAC
>ERZ1740067.1716-NODE-1716-length-14560-cov-3.403309_pt1 | contig 14560 bp, 13 predicted proteins | sample MGYA00581736_ERZ1740067 | MGnify/ENA primary metagenome ERZ1740067 (study PRJEB43018, sample SAMN04849236) | marine metagenome | isolation source: floating plastic debris | place: Pacific Ocean | collected 2008-08-27 | study: EMG produced TPA metagenomics... | reverse complement strand
TATACCATAGATTGACCGATACGCTTCCCATTTTTATTGATAAAGGTCGGCTCTCCCGATTGGGAACAGCTTTGGCAAAGATGCTCCCTGATATGGAGACACCACTCCTATCAAATTACCTGCTGTTCCGGGAAGTCTGGAAAATCTATGAAGAACGTTCTGTGCCGTATCTTCGAGGTATTGAACCAAGTGCAGATGTGTTTCGGCGAACCCGGCGCGCTCTTGCAGCCGAAGGGCATATTCGCCCTGATGTGGATTACGTGCGCTTTTGGCGAAACATGTCACAAAGTGACCAGCCAGCAGAAGATATGGTCTGCATTGCAGACCCCTACACATATGTATCCCACCTTTCGGCCATGCAGCGCTATGGACTGACCAATCGTCGGCCCCGCGCATTGTTCATTACCCAGCTGGCACCCAGCAGTGTAGGGCCGCTTCTCAAGCACATCATGCACGAGGATTACGGCGATCGTTTAGACACTGCAGATTACATCGAACCACTTTTTTATACGCACCACCCCAAACGCGTTCGCGGCAGAGCAATAGAGCGGCTTTCAGCGAAAGACCCTGGGGATTGGCGAGCCGTCAAATCGAGCTTCAGCCGTATTGCCTCGATCGGACAAGTCTTTCTCGATATGATCGACGCACCGGCCAAGTGCGGTGGCATGGCCCATGTTCTCGATGTTTGGGAGGCGCACGCATCGACATATCTGGACGATATAATCACCCGTATTGAAACAGCGGGAAAGCCAATCCATAAAGTGAGGGCAGGGTATATCTTGGCTGAATATCTGAGTATGAGTGACCCGCGCGTTGCCTCTTGGAAGGCTTATGCACAACGCGGTGGAAGCCGCGTCCTTGATCCGTCAAGGCCGTTTGCCTCGACCTATTCAGAAGATTGGATGTTATCCCTGAATGCCACCTGATGCAGAAGACGAGCGGCTCGTCGTTGACATAGAAGCGTGGATCAAGCGGGCCGAACAAGATCCGGCAACGCTACTAGAGCGCCAAGCGACAGATGTTTTTCTATCGGCCCTGAGTATCACGCGTCCTTATGCCACCCAGCTTGTTCTGAAGGGCGGCGTCCTGATGGGCGTGGTTTATGACAGTCCGCGCCAAACCGGCGATATCGACTTCACGGCGATAATGGAGCCCACTCAAGGTATTGCCGAACAGCTAGCAGACGACCTCAAGCAAAACTTTGTGAGAGCTGCAGCTAATCTCGGTTACGTCGATCTCCTCTGTGCAGTCCAATCTCACAAGTATTTTCCCAAGGGCGAAAAGTTTCCTAAATTCGAAGGCCCCGCCATTACCCTTAGGATTGGCTACGCGCAGCGCGGCTCGCCGCAAGAGCGTCTGTTCAAAGCTGGTAAGGCAACAAATACTCTGGATGTCGATATCAGTTTTAAAGAGCCAGTATCTCAAACGCACGTCATCGAGCTGACAAAAGACGGACATGCTATTCGCGCGTATACGATGACAGAAGTGATCGCGGAGAAATATCGCGCGCTGCTGCAACAACCCATTCGTAACAGAAACCGCCGGCAAGATGTCTATGACATCCACATGCTCATCACTAAATTTACGCTGTCAGAGGCTGAAAAGGGCGCTGTGTTTTCAGCGTTTATATCAAAATGTCAGGCGCGGCGCATAACGCCGGACAGAGACTCGTTGTCCGAGCCCGAGGTCGCACGCCGGGCGAAGAGTGAATGGCAATCGCTAGCGCTAGAGATTGGCGTGCTGCCTGATTTTGATATGTGCTTTGTGCAAGTGCTTGCGTTCTACCAAAGTCTCCCATGGCATAGTGTATCGAAAACCTGATTCTGTCAGCAGCACCGCAACGTTGGAGATGTCGACATTCACCTTCCTAAAGAGCAGCAACCGTGGGAAGATGAGAACGAATAGTTTTTAGCAAGGCCATGAATTTCACAATCCGTGAGCGAATCGCAGAACAACGCAATGCCAGAAAAGCAAAAGAACAGACTTGCGCGCCTGCGAGCACATCTGGACGAGCGCACGGACAAAGTAGCGCATGGCCCCGCTGTGCTCATTGTTGTCGATGGCATCGTTGTACGGGCAGAAAATGTGCTGTTTCCCGACGGGTCCCGCGGGAACCCGACAAATATCTCTCTTGATCGCAGCGTAGTTCATGACTGCGTCTGGCTTCGGCCAATCGGCACCGGGAAGCTGGGCTGCCGGGGCAGACTTCAGATCAAAGATGGGAAGGATGTGGTATTCATAGATGATCCCCAGGCGGTTCAGCCTAAGTCGAAACCGCTTACACCGTCTCTGCAACGCGATCTCGCAGCAAGCCAGACCATTCGTGCGTTTGCGGCGACCGATGTTGGCGCCGCCGTTCTTTATGGCGCTTTACAGAACGGTAGCTGGCGTCACAGCGAAAGCGGGACCGTAAATCATATTTCGCAGCGCGAGGCTGGCGGCATCGTAGCCGGCCTGCAGGGCGACGGCACTTATATGGATTGGTATATGCACCCAACGGGAGGTTTGATTGACGGAGAGGTTGTGAAACTGTTCCGGTCGCTCGGGTGGGACTTGATTGACGACTAGGCGAACTCTCAAGAAGAGGTCATTAAACAAACGCTAAGGCTACCGGCCAAGCAGCGCCACACGGCTTTCTCTCAAATCAAATACCTTAAGCGCGCCTGTCTGTTAATCGGCACCGCAGCTAGCACGACGATTACGTCTTTCACAACTTTTCGCGTTGTCGTAACATCGTGGCAAGGCGCTTTGTCAAGACTTGGCGAGGACATCCGGCGACGCCTTCACCGCGATTTAGTTGATCGAGGCCTACCGCAATCCGCGCTTGAATTTCCGCATAGGCGTCGAGTTGAGGCGTAAGAACAACGTTTTTTGTTAGTGATGCTGGCACTTTGCTCTCCACATAAACGAAGCCGAGTTAAGGGGATGACACAGGGAATTTAAATTACAAACCCGGATTATTAGTGACGAGCGCTAAAAGTGAGCCCCTCAACATGAAATGACCGAAGCTTAGAATCATATACAATACACCTAAATCATTGATTTAAAACGATAAAATCGCATAATTGGAATTATGTTAAATTATGCGTCGGGTAACGGTGGGATAAGGTCTGGAGAATGTGAAATCGAAAAGCCCAACTGCGGGCAAGTAATATCCACAATCGCATCGTACGGAATTTTGAGTGTCGTTCGCACACCGCCAAACCACATGTCGACGATCAGCACTTCTAAGTCGGCTTTCAAAGCCGCATATTGGTTTTGGATAACGATTGGAAGCAGATCAGGAAACTGGGCCTTAATCGCCTCTGGCGCGATCAAATTAGGATGGTCTGTTTTGATCCGGCAATAATATGCATAGGGGTGGTTCCCAAAAAAGTCTTTGGGAAACTGGCCGAAGAAGACACGCATGAGATCATAGAAAGATCGATATGGTGCTGGGAAAACTCCGTATTTTCCCTCCCGCTTCAAGACTTCAATTCTCTCATCGACATCATCGCTTTGTGACTCTGGTGGTTCTTCTGACGACAACAGGTCTTTGAGATGAAACGCCAGAAGTCTGGTATTTTGGTCGATGTCTGGAAAAAGGTCGAACCAGTTAAGATCTGCGAGTTGCAGGTCTTTTGGCTGAGAGTCATCCAGCCGTGCCGGAATTATGAATGTCTCCCCAGCTGGGATTTCTTTGAATTGTTCAAGGGCCTCTTTGATTTCACGTTGAACGTATCCACGCTTGGAAACAGAATGCGACGAGACAAGCAGCACAACATATCTCGCAGCTTTTACGGCAAGAGAAATCTCGCGTTTCCAATCCTGACCAGGTGTAAGGTTTCTAAAATCAACCCAATGCGGAACGCCGTATTCGTCCAATATGTTTGAGAGCTTCGAAACAAAAACGCGGTCCTCTCGAGAATAACTTAGAAACACACTCATTGCGTTGTTCTCCGTAACGACCCACTACTCGGTAAACGCAAACGGCTCAGGCAGCAACACGTCATCTAAAGTAGCCCGCCGCATGAGGAGCGGAACAAAGGCCTCTTGGAGCGCAGCATGATAGCTTTCAACCTGCGCTTCAAACCGCCGGCGCCTGGCTCTATCACGCCCTGCTAAGCGATAGATTGATTGCCGCGCCAGGAGCGCTGGAGAGGCCCGGCCCAATGCTTCAACTGCCGCATAAAAGGCAGTTTTTTGCTGGTTTTCTTCAGCAACCTCGGCTGCACGATTCCGCTCAACCTCTCGCTGGATGAGCAGATTGGTCGGCGTGATCAGTAGCCGATCTTCTTCAAGTGCTTGGAGCAGCATTTCGGCGGCTTGTGGATCGGTCGCCGCATAAGCGCGCGTTAAGTCATCCTCGTTCATCCGCGCTGCGACTGTGGCGCTGCGCTCAGCAGCAAAGACGGCGAGAGGGTCCGGCGGCGGCGCGCTCCACCGCGCTATGGCTTCTGTGCCTTGTGGGGCGAGGATCCCAAGCACAAACCAAAGGCCCACGAACGCAGCAAAGGTGGCAACGGCGTTGCGCATGAATGCGATGAGGGCAGCCAGCAAGAGGAGCCAAAAGCAAGCGTAGCTGAGGACTATGAACGCGATTGCTAAACCGCCAAAGAGCGTTGATGCGGTGAATACAGGACCTGTGGTGAGAATGCCGATGGACACTGTGTAAGCGACGATCAAAAGACACATGACGGCCCGCGGCATCAGGCGTTTCATAAGGAGCGGCCCTTGCGCTCCGCTTTGGACCAGGGCGAGCCATGCACGCGGTGTACCTTGGCGTTCGCGCACCAAGTCTGCAAAGGCCAGCAGGACGATGAGCGGCGTGAAGGTGAGCATCACATCTGTGAGATCGAGCCCGCCCATGGCCGCCAGGCTCGACGTCACTTCATTGGCTTGATTGGACCAACGATCAGGCGGATGCGGATTGATGCGAAACAGGAACGGCATCAAGTCCGCATCAGCGATGGCGACACCAGCCAGCGGTTTTGGCGGCAGCGCAACATGGCGGATCATGGCATAAGACCAGGCCTGCACATTCATGGGGTTTTGCCACCACGGGACGGCGTCGTTCGAGGCTCTAATCTCTGCAGCCTTTGCGCGCGCCTCAGCATCGGTTTTAGTTTCGAGCTGACGCGCGGTTTCAATGGCACGCGCTTGACTGCGCGCGAACTGGCCGCCTTGCCAGCCGGCGAAGATGGCGAGAACAACAAAGCTGACTGCAGCGACCTGGAATAGGCGTGTGCCGAGGAGCAGACGTGCTTCTAGCCAAAACAGCGTCATCATACGGCCGATCTCGCGATAACGCTGCGGGCTGATATAAGGCCCCAAACGCTGATGAACCCCCAAAGCACCAGACCGCCCCAAGCCAAACTCTTAGGCGGGCGTTGCACGGTCGCTTTATCAGCCGCATCAATCACCTTCTGCCATAAAACCGCATCACCGCGCGCGCTCTTGGTCTGTTCAGCCCAGCCTTCATTGAGTGCCATTTGCGTGGCAAACCGCATGGCTTCAGCACGGGCCTCAAAAACGGCCTGATCATGGTCGCTTAGATGCAGAACACTATCACCCAGCCGGTCGGCCGCCCCAATGGGCGACAGCCAGCTTAAAACATCCAGCAGCCTCGCTTGATTTTGTTTGCCCTCTTCAAGCGGCGCAAAAATGCGTTTGAAGGCGGCCGCAGCGTCGATTTCCGCTGCCATGGCAGAAACACCGCCTGAATTGGGCGATGTAACGCCCTTTGTGGCAAGCATAGTGCGGACCAAGTCTTTGCTCTCGTCTGATACCAGGCCTTCAGATGCCACCTCCGCTTCCACCCGCACAGTCTGCGAGGATGGGAGAGGCAGGAGTTGGCCTGTGAGGTCCGCAGCCAAACGCGGCCAGACAACCACGAAGACGAACCATATGAGAAGAAGGGCGATGAGCGCTTGAAAAGGCCGCGTACACAGCGCAGAGACAATGACGGTCCCTACGGCAAAAAGAACCAGCGCCGCCAAGGTGGCCACCAGCCACACCGCAGTGGGCGCAGCTTCTTGTCCGTTCGCGAGGGCAATGGCCATACCAAGGCCAAGCGGCAACAAAGCACCAGCCCACGCAAGCGCGATGGTCGCAAGAGACTTGCCGAGCACAAGCGTACCCGGCGGTGCGCCAGAGCTGATGGCAAAAGCAAGACTGCCCTGCGCGCGTTCTGACGCAAAAACCCCATGGGCAAGAACCGCTATCAGCAAGGGCACCAGCCACAAGCAGACGGGGCCAACGCCCCTGGGGACGGCACGGGCCAAAATGCCAGCATCATCAGCGGCCCGTAGCAGCGGCGCGTTTCTTCGGTGCGCTTCGAGCCAGATGGCTGAGCCGCCAAAGTCCCAAACGCCGCGATCTAAAACAACGCCGACAGACATATCGCGGATGACGAAATAGCCGCGGTGCGCGGCCTTATGAATATGGGTGTCTTCTAAGGCCAGCCACTGGCTTCGTTCCTGGGCTTGCATCGCTTGACGTGTTGCATCTTCCTGGTGCCAGGCCTGCCATTCCAGCAATACCGAGGCGATCCCCACCAGGCCAACACTCAGCGCCATCGCCAGCACAATACCGCGCCGCCAAAAGTCGGCCCATTGATGGCGAAACACATGCAGGACTTGGGTCATGCGGCGCTGTCAAACACGGCCAGATACGCCGCCTCAATATCAGCGTAGCTGCTGGTTTTGGGGTCCATCTGCTGCACGGCGACACCATCTTTGAGGATGATGATGTGCGTGCCCATATCTTTGGCACGAAACAAATCGTGCGTTGCCATAATGACCCCTGCCCCAGCGCCCGCCACGCTGTTGATAAGCTTGGCAAAGTCATAGGCTGACTTTGGATCAAGCCCCGACGTTGGTTCATCCAGGACCAGAAGGTCGGCGCCTTTGGCCAAAGCAATGGCAACGCCCACCTTTTGCCGCATGCCTTTGGAATAGCCAGACACCCGCTGATCAAAGGCATCACGCTGAAGTCCAGCGCGGTCAAGACAGTGATCCAAAGTCTCTTGCGACACTTTGCTGCCACGCACCAGGGCAGAGAAATAGGCGATGTTCTCACGGCCTGTGAAGGCCTCGTGCAGCGACACCATCTCCGGAATGTAAGCCATGTGACCGCGCGCGGCGGCCGGATCTGCGGCCACATCAACCCCGCACACACGCACGACGCCGTCGCTTGGCCGTTCAAGGCCTAAAATCATCTTCAGCGTCGTGGTCTTGCCTGCGCCATTGGGGCCAAGCAGACAGACCACATCGCCTGCCCCAATGTCTATGGACAGATCACGGACCGCAACCTTCTGGCCATAGCGCTTGGTGACATGATCCAGCTGGGCAATCACGGCTAGTAGCGCACAGTGACCGACGCAAGCCAACTTGCAGGCCGTCCAGGCGACCCGCCAAGGACGTTGCCACCAAAATCAAGCTCGGTGCGAGACAGGTAGCGCTCATCAAGCAGATTAAAGCCTTGGACCCGCAACGTGATGCGGTCGTCTTTGAAAGGCTGGACCGCCGCTTGCAGGTTGACCAGTGTATAGGACGGCAGGGTCACCGTATTGGCCCGGTCGGCAAACCGCTTGCCCACATAGTCAACGAACGCGCCAAACGAAAAGTGGTCATCAGGGGATGTCCAATTGAGCGACAGATTGGCCAGGTGCTTGGGGTTTTGAATAACCTCAAAGCCTGCAAAGCTGGTGCCGCGCACCGTGAACTCCTGCCACTCGGTTTTGGTGAACGAATAATTCCCCGTTGCGGTAAAGCCGCCCCCTAAATCAATGCCTGCATCAATCTCAATACCCCAAACATCAAGGCCGCCGGCATTGGTCTGCCGGTTCTCCCCGCCGATGCGCAGGGTTTGCACCAGATCGTTTCTATCAAGAAAGAAGGCCGCCAGATTGGCAAAGCCGCGCCCATCAGGCAGCGTGGCTTTGAGGCCAATCTCATAGTTGTTGGCGACTTCCGGCGTTAACTCATCCGCGCCTTCGCGCTCAAAGGCAAAGGCCCCGCCAAAGGGCGGGTTAAAGCCTTGGCTGTAGCTCACATAGCCATGCAGGTCTTCGGTGAAGGCGTAATCAAGCGCAACGCGCGGCGTAAACCGGCCATAGTCGGCTTCAACAAGCGGGTTGGGGCGCAAATCATCTTCGAGCCGCCGGTTCTGTCGGTCATAGCGGCCGCCCACCGTTATGCGCAGCGCATCCGTGATGTCATAGCGCGCCTGCCCATAGATGGCCCAGACGGTGGAGCGAAAGTCGCCATCGCGGCGCACAAGGCGTTCGACGCTATTGATGTCCGTCTCAAATTCGCCGGTGATATAATTGACGCGAATGGGCGTGAAAAAGTTGGTGCCTGCTGGGAAAATATTAGCCGCCCCGCCATTGGCATTGTTGATTTCAAAATCAACGCCGCCAATCAGCTCAAGGGCCTGGCTTGGCGTCCAAACCACCCGCGGCGTGAGGCCAAAAATACCGTCTGAAGAACTGGGCTCAAACGGGAACAAATCCAGCGTTTGATTGACCGTGTCGATGTTGTCGATAAAACTGCCGTCGTTCTGCAGGGTCCGGTCTGTATCGCGGTAATAAAATGGCGCCGTCAGCGTCAGCGCGTCGCTAAACCGATGGGTCAAGACTGCCGCGATTTGCAGGCTTTGGTTTTGCGATTCCGCATCTAGCAAGTTGAAGTTGTCTTCGCGCGCAACGCCTGGCACTTCCGTCGCATCGGCGAGCAGTGGCAAGATGGTTGGGACGCCTTGGGTTAAATCAAAGAACTGCAGCGTCATCATCAGGTCTGTGGATGGCGCCAGGTCAAAATCGGCCCGGGCAAAGATATCAATGGCATCGCGCTCAATGCGGTCGCGCCAGCCATTAGAATGCTCATAAGACCCGCTGACAAGAATGCGCGCGCGGTCATTGAGCGCGCCGCCAACCGTCAGACGCGGTTTAATGAAGCCGAAGGATCCAGCGGAAAGCGTGGCTTGGGCTTCAAACTCTTCTGGCGCACCGCGAGTGATGATGTTGAGCGTTCCGCCAACCGCGTTACGGCCATAAAGCGCAGAGGTAGGTCCGCGCACCACTTCAATGCGGTCCACCGCTTCAAAGGCGATCTGATCATAATAGGATTGGTCATTCAGGTTAACCTGGGGGATGCCATCAATCAGCACCAGAATGTCGGTGTTTTGGAACTGCCCTGCATCGCCGGAGCTGCGGATTTGCACGATGGGGAAATTGCCTTCGGTATAATAGCTGACTCGCACGCCCGGCTCGCCCTGCAAGGCTTCGACCGCAGTTTGCGCGCCCTGCGCCAAGATTTTTTCCAGAGGCACCACGCTGACAGCCGCCGGGACTTCTTGGATATTGGTCTGCGTTTTCGTGGCTGTCACAACAATGGTTTCCGGCAGGCGGGTTTTGTCCAAGCGTTTTGCAACAAGCGCAAAGCTGCGCGGTCCGTTCTCGCTGACGGCAAGATTGCTGTTTGCCAGCATGGCAGCGAGCGCATCCGATGCTGTGTATTGGCCAGTGACTGCAAGACTTGTGTATCCCGCAAGCTGATCGGCCGAGGCAAGCACACTGATGCGTGTTTGGTCCGAAAACGCATCCAAGGCAGCAGCCAACGGCTGGGCGGGGATATCGAATGTATAGGTTTGGGCCTGCGCTGTTTGAGCAACAGCATGTTCAGTCGCAATAATAGACACGCTCGCCATGAGCAAAGAAGACGCTAAGATGACACTTTTAGATCGCATGCAAAACCTCGCCGTGAAACATGTGTGCAGGCGCTTCCCCTGCCTTTCACGACGACAACGTTTGTCGCTCTGCAAACCCGTAAGACGAGCGACAAAATAATGGTGTTTTTTTAGTTTGCGGAGATGATCATGCCATCAGGCGCCGCAGTGATGGTCAGCCCAAAGACATCTGCAAGAGACGCAAGGGCATTGTCCGCATCATCGATGAAAACCGTGCCGGAGACCGGCGCGGTCGGATCGGCTAGAACGCCACGCGCAACGGGGCGCGTGGTATAGTGCCCGCTATCTTCCCAGGCATCTGACAACGGCTGTATGTCAAACACCAGCCGGCCATCGCGCCATGCGCCCACAGCGCGAAGCGCAATCGAGCGCCGCTCCTCTAGCGCATTATCGCGCACGGTGATGGCCTGCTCTTTGAGGAGCTCAACAGCCTTGCCGCCCGCTCGCGGCGTGACGGCCACACGGCCAGTGCTGACTTCAAAGGTGATGTGATCACTGCCATGTTTATGAACAGCAAATTCTGTCCCCAGGACAGTGGCGGACGCATTACCCACATGCACACGAAAAGGCCGCTCCGGGTCTTCTGTGACCGAAAACAGCGCCGCACCTTTGATCAGGTCCACATGGCGCTGCGCATCTTCAAACCGGACCTCAATCTGTGTATCCCAGTTGAGCCAGACAATCGAATTGTCCGCCAGCATGACGGATTTTTGTTCACCGCGGGCCGTCGCGTACACAGTAGCAGAAACAGTTTCACCTTGCGTGGTTATTGGCGCTGATGCCATCTGCGGTGCGTCCGGCGTCCAGTGCAGGGCGAAAGGCGTTGCGATTAAGCTTAGGACCAGAACGCACAGTGCTAACAGTGTTCCTGGCCGATCTGACACTTGTGCGGCCAGCGTTTCTGCTTTGATGTGCAAGCGCTCAATGGAGCCTGGGGCAGGTCTATCAAGCTGCGTGAAGACCGACCATTCCAATTGCGCCTGCTTGAGTGCTTGGGCATGGGCGTCTGACTGGGCAGCCCAGCTGTGCAAGGCGTCCTGCTTTGCCACCGGATCGTCGGCATGGCTTGCAAGCAGCCTCAGCGCTTCTTCTACCAGGTCATGCGCCTGTGTCTCTTTCACCCATTGGAACCCTTACTGCCTTCATGATGACAACGCGGGCCGGAGGCAAAACCCGTAACATCCTCATCACGCATAGAACGGTGGCAGTGCAGCGTCGCCTTTGCAATGCGTTTTTCGACCGTGGAGAGGCTGACCTTGAACTCTGCGGCAATGTGCTTTTGCGATAGGCCCTCCACGCGGTGCAAGAGGAACATGTGTTTGGTCAGGCGTGGCAGCTGGTCGAGAGCGGCATGCAGCTCATCAAGGGCTTCCTGGCCGAGCATGATGCGCTCAGGATGCAGGGTATTGATATCTTCGGACGTCCTTGCCGCTGCTGCTTCATAAGTAGACCGGGTGTTCTCAGAGCGCGTATGGCTGATGGCGGCATTAGCCGCAGCTCGAAACACGAACGCACGCGGATTGGCCAAAGTCCGGCCCGCCTGTCCTTTGAACAGCTTCTCTGAAAGGACTTGCAAAACATCCTGCGCTGCTGCCCGGCAGCCGAGGCGGCGCGCCAAAAACTGTTCGAGTTCCAGCCGTTCTTGATCCAAGGTTTGTAGGAGTTGGTTCATCAAATCGGCGGTCGCCTCTTAGATTTGAATAGAGACGCCGAGCGCAAACCGACGTCATCGCAACACACGCAAATGCCGGTGTAATACTATAACACTGAGCTTGCAACATGGACGGAGGAATTGCAGCCAATTGGCTGCTGAGACACGGATCTGGTGTTCTCACGCTTTAATCAGGCAAATGGGAGAGGTCCACGTCCCCAAGTGCCGCAGCCCAGGCATCAGATAAATCCTCGATGGCCACAGCGTATCGTGTATCGCGTGTCTTAAACCGTTCAAACGCTTTGTTATCAATGAAGACGCGCATGGAGCGTGAAAATAGGTTGAACAAGACCATCAGTCTACAACGTGCTTCTTTAGGTCGATATCCGCCTTAGGCGGGTTAAAGCCGACCTCCTCACCGCTCGGCATGGCCAAGGCGTCAATGATTGAGGTGCCCTCGCCCTTTAGGCGGCGATAGTCCTCATACTCCATTAGAACATGCGCAGGCCGACCGCGATCCGTAATGATAACAGGGCCATTGCATGCCTCGCGCTTAGCGCGGGCAAGGTCTTGATTGAGCTCTCGGCTTGTCATCTGGCGTATCGGCATGAACACCTCATATTTGTAGTCACGTTACAACATAGCCGGACTGAATGCACGAAAATGGGATGTGGTAGCGTAGAAGGGAGGATAGTAGCCTTGTGGTGAGCAGACATTCAGACAATCTGGAAACGCGGTAAAAGGAGCCCATTTCGGACCTGCGGTCAGATTTCATCACGTCTGCTCTTGGCCCTTTTCAGACTTTTGCGGTTCTCATTCGATCGTCCGAAAACGGTTAGAATCCGAAAGCGGCGTTCGATTCAGGTCGGCGAGGCGTCGCCGCGTCGCTTTTTACTTCGCTTGTGCCGATTGATGGTCAGCATTTGTTGGACGCCCGTACAGTTCAAGACTGTGGTGTTCGAGGCTGTAGCCCAGACGTTTGGCGATCCGCGCTTTCAAGGCTTCCAGTTCCGGGTCCTGAAACTCAATCACCTTGCCTGTCTTCATGTCGATGAGATGGTCGTGATGTCTGGCCAGTTTGATTTCGTATCTCGCTCGACTGTCGCCGCAGTCGTGCCGCCAGATCAGATCCAAGTCTTCTGGCGCTTTTAGGGTCCGGTAGACCGACGCCAGGGAAAGTTTCGGATCATGCTTTCGCGCGCGTATCCAAATTTGATCCACGTCCGGATGATCGCTGGAGCCGTCTAATACTGCGCAGATCACCTCGCGCTGCGCAGTCACCTTAGCGCCCTCTGATGCGGCTCGGTTGATGAGGGATTTATCCGCCAACAGTACCTCCCTTTCGTAGGGTTGAATGAGGCCGATTCCGACGTGCAGCCTTATTCTTATGATGCTTTTATGGCGGGAATCGACGCTCGAAATGAGATAAAAATTCGCTATCCAGCTGTTTTGCGACAGAAATTTGCGATTTGGCTTTGATCAATGACCTGATAAGACAGTGTTACTGAAAACCATTCGCAGAAGTCGGAATGTCCGGCATCAACAGGTGTCGGTTATGAATCTCTATTTGGTAAAGCGCGGCGAGAATCGCAGTTCAGGCCGGTTTGGCAATTCCGCTTCAAGCTGGGAGCGATCAGGCGGACGCGATGAATAGCCCGCTTCTGAACAAAAGGGCGAACCGCGCGAGCGGCGAGGCTCGCGCTGCTAACGCAAAGCGAGAGAGCGCGGATACCGATAAACTCGAAATGCAAGGAGATATCGCCGCTATTTATGACGAATACTCCCATCAATTGTCAGCGACGCTGCGGAAAATATATGGTGACGGGCCGCCCGATCCCGAAGATGTCGCCCATCAGGCGTTCGAAAAAGTCATGGAGCGCGGCGACATCGCTTCCATTTCAAATCTGAGAGCTTTTGTATGGCGGACTGCGCGCAATCTCGTTCTCGCGGCCAAACGGTCAGCAACTGTGCGTTCCCGCTACGATTACGAAGTCGAGCTGATTTATTTCACTCTAAAAAGCGACGTTTCCACGCCTGAAAGCGTCTTAGAGGCGAGAGAGAAGTTGAAGGCAGTCAATGGGCTGTTGCTACATGTGCCGGAAAAAAGACGGCGCGCACTGATGCTGCACAGAGTTGAAGGCCTATCTGTCGCCGCGGTTGGACGCCGCCTTGGCATCAGCCGATCAACGGCCGCACAGCATGTGGCGCGCGCTGCCGCAGAATTGGATCTGATGATCCTGAAGAGCGAGGATCAGTAGCGTCTCTGACGATGGAAAAGCAAAGCAAATTAGAGGATATTGTCCGAACCGCGCATGAATGGCGGATGCTCATCAACGGGCCGGATGCGACGGAGTCTGACCATCGGGCGTTTGAAGTCTGGCTGGCGGCTGATCCGCGTCATGAAGAAATGTATGGCCGCGCTGAGACTTTCTGGAGCGCGCTTGGCGAGGTTCCAGCCGCTGACTTCGACAGTAGACTTCGCGCGCCGTCAATTGCCGAACGATGGACGCATATAACGGGTGCGATCTCTGCATCCCTTGCGCGGCCAAGAACCCGGTTTGCAGCCTCGGGCGCTGCATTGGCGGCGCTGGCATTCGTTGTATTTGTAGTCACGACGCTCAATCATTCGGAACCGGTCACTATCGCTGAGACTATAGTCAAGGAAATCTATGCGACTGAACTGGGAGAGACGCGCAGCATTGAGTTATCAGACGGTACGAGCGTGACGCTCGGCGCTGCAAGCGAAATCACCACCTCCTATTCAGGGTCAACGCGACAAGCCGAACTGATCAGCGGCGTCGCTTTTTTTGCCGTCGCGAATGATCTAAACCGGCCATTTCTCGTCGATGCTGCAGACATGACCGTGACAGTCACTGGAACAGCCTTCGATGTGCGCCGGACCGGCGATGCGGTCCGCGTCTCAGTCGCAGAAGGCGATGTAGAGGTCAGTTATCCGTTTGTCATTGACGATAAGGCGACGTCGCTGATCAGCCGGCGGGATATCACTGCCGGCCAGCAAGTCGCCGCGTCCCGTGATAACGGCATGCAATCAGTCAAGTCTGTTGCGCTGACAACGGTCGGCGCGTGGCGTGATGACAGGCTTATCTATGATGGCGATCCGCTCGCGGCCCTTGTCGCCGACGCTACCCGCTATTCGGCGCGGCGGGTAGTGCTCGAAGG
>ERZ1740067.1715-NODE-1715-length-14563-cov-7.140130_pt1 | contig 14563 bp, 18 predicted proteins | sample MGYA00581736_ERZ1740067 | MGnify/ENA primary metagenome ERZ1740067 (study PRJEB43018, sample SAMN04849236) | marine metagenome | isolation source: floating plastic debris | place: Pacific Ocean | collected 2008-08-27 | study: EMG produced TPA metagenomics... | reverse complement strand
CGACATCATTCCGGTACTCGTAATCCGCAGTGCTGAAGGTCAGCGGCTGCGCCCGCCCCGCGACCACTTCAAATATCTGCACAGGTTCCTGAAACAGCCAGCCGGGATGAAAGGCCTGCAGTTGAAATGGCAGGTCTTCCTCCGCCCAGCGGGATGCGGCGGGCCGAAAGTAGATATTGCGGTAATCGTCATAGGTCAGCCCATCAAGGAACGTATCCAGCGGCAGTGGCGGCGCGTCGGGGCGGGTCGCGCGCCCCTTCATCTCGGCCTTGAGCCAGTCAAAGGAAAAGGGGCGCGCCGTTTGCGCACCCGGTGCCGTGGGCGCAAGTACCGCGCTTGCCAGGATCGTACCAACGGCCGCGCGCCGGGTGATGCCGTTCCGATACGTCATGGAGTCCCCCCCTGTCCCCTCGGGTCTTGTGCGCGCATATGCGCCCCACTCGACGTAGCGAGCAGATGCGGCGCTGCAATGTCCACTCACATTTCCGGCAAAACACCGCCCGCTGCGACATACACGACATGCAGCATATGGCGGTTGCACCACGGATAATTGTTTATAAATATACTCAGGAATACGTGGCGGGGCGGTGAGTCCCTGCCCGAACCGACAAAGGCCTTGATCGATATGCTGCCTCTGACCCTTGACCAATCCGTTGCACCACGGCCTTGCGCCCCGCTGTCGGACACCGATGCCGCGCGCCTGGACGAGCTGCGCCGGGTTGCGATGACATGCCGGGCCCGACCGCGCGCGGATCTGTTCGAGGCTTGCGCGCTGTTGCAGGTGACCCCGGCCGCAACCCGTGCGGCGCATGCGGAGGCGTTGATGCGCTGCCTGCACGAGGCGTTGGGCCAGCCCGCGCGCCTGCACGCGCCCGGTGCGGACGAGCTAACATTCGATGAGCGGTGGTTGCTGGAACTGTGCCGTGCCGCGGCGCGTGGCGACACGGCAAGCACCGCGTTTCTGCTGGGCCGGCGGGTGGGTGCAGCGCATCGCCGTCTGGTGCGATATCTGGTGTCGCGGATCGCGTCGACAGAGGCTCAGGGCGTCAGGCCGCGTCACGCACAGCGCGCACCGGCTTGACCTTTTTCTTGAGGCACTTGCGCATGTATTGTGCCGCCCAATGTCCATACTTGCCCATGCGCGACTGCTGACCCACCAGCATCTCCACGAACCCTTCGCGGTGCTTGTCCTTCCTCAGGCTCTTGAAAAGCGTCTTTTGCGCCTTGGTCATTGAACAGCCGATACAATGGCCGTCGCGCTTGAACTTGCACACGTCAATGCAGGGGCTGGGTATCTTGCCTTTGGCCATGTGGTCCTCGCGGTTGCTGGGGTTGGCGCGCCTAGTGCAAACGCGCGCCTTGTGGTCTGGGCAGGCCCGGGTGCGATTGGTGTATTCGGCGGGCGCATGTCCCGACTTCGCCCGCCAACAGCGCCACATGTTCGGCATGCGCCGGACCCACAAGCAGCGTGGCGATCAGGGCCGCGTCGCCCAGGTGCCCGGCCGAGGCGGTGCCGACCAGATGGGCAAAGACGCATTCATCCGCACCCACACTGCTGCAATGGACCTCGTGCCACACCATCGGGCGTGCGGCGGTCGCCACGATCCGGGACAACAGGTCGTCAAGGTGGTGCCAGGCGCGCTCCGCCTCCGCCCCCGGCAGGGCCGCATCGAAATCCCGGCGAATATGCGCCTGCCCGGACGGCCCTTCGCCCCAAAGGCGCAGGTTGCGGATCAACGCGGCCTCCCAAGGGTCCAGGTGCCCAAGAGCGGCGATCGCAGCACCACCGCGGCTGTGTCGGGCATAGCTCATTTGGTCAGGATCAGTTTGCCGGCGCGCGTGATGCGCAAATAGTAGGTCTGGTTGTCCAGAACGATGGCCGCCTGCGCCCCGTCCCTGATCAGGTCACGCGCATCATACGTGTCCATCTGCGGGGCCTCGGGGGCGGTCTTGGACTGCGGAACCTGCGCCATGACACTCATCGCGCTCGCTCCAGATGGTCAAGCCTGCGTTCGAGGCAGTGGTCAGCGGGCAGTGCGCCGTCGGCGGCGGACATCATCAATTCCCGGCGGCACGGATCATCGTGGCGCACACGGGGTGGCCCACTGTTCCGGGCGGGGGTTGGTTGCGGCTGTTCTCCGGTCATGTGTCACCTCCTGTCAGGTCGGGGTGTCCGGGCTGCCCGCGTGTTGGGTGGCTGAGACTCGATACGGATATGTTGACTGTTTTAGTCGGATACGTCAATCCTGACAGTTCTCGTCGGAAAATAAAAAAGGCGCGGCAAGCGCCGCGCCTTCAGCCGCACAAAGGGCGACGATTACTTCCAGCCAACCTCGTTGAAGATCTTCTGGGCCGCCGGCACGTTGTCCGCGATCGTCGAGGCATCGAGATCGTCGGGCTTGAACAGGCCAAGGCTCGCCACAGACGGGCTGATGCCCACACCCGGCACGGCGGGGTATTCGTCATTCCCGGCCGAGAAATATTGCTGCGCCTGATCGCTGGCGAGGTATTCCAGGAACATGATCGCGTTCTCGCGGTTGGGCGCATTCGCCGCCACGCCACCGCCCGACAGGTTCATATGCGCGCCTTCGGCATCCTGCGCGGGGAACACCCAGCCGATGTTCTCGCGCGCGTCAGCCGGCAGGCCGTCGACGTCGCGGCGCACGGCGCGGGCAAAGTAGTAGGTGTTGGAGATCGAGATATCGCATTCCCCCGACACCAGGCCCCGCAACTGGTCGGTGTCGCCGCCCTGCGGATCGCGGGCAAAGTTGTTCACGACGCCCGTCGCCCAGTCCCGCGCCGCGTCTTCGCCATGGTTTGCAATGACCGCCGCCAGCAGCGTCTGCGAATAGACGTTGGTCGACGAGCGGTGACAGACCAGCCCTTCATAGGCCGGATCGGCGAGGTCGACATAGGATTTGGGCGGGTTGGTCACGTCGGCCTTGTCGTAAAAGATGATCCGTGCGCGCTGGCTGAAGCCGAACCATTGGTTGTCGTCGTCCTGCAGGTAGGCGGGAATGCGTGCCTCCAGCGCGGCGCTTTCGACGGATTGCAGCACGCCCGCGTCCTTGGCGCGTTCCAGCCGCGAGGTGTCGACGGTCAGCAGGATGTCGGCGGGGGAGTTCGCGCCCTCGGCCTTCATCCGCTCGATCAGTTCGTCGGCCTTGCCTTCGATGCGGTTGATGGTGATGCTGGTCGCTTCGGTAAAGTCGGAATACAGGCGCTCATCCGTATCATAGTGGCGCGACGAATAGAGGTTCAGCTCACCTTCGGCGGCGGCGGTGGTCGCGATGGCCGCCACGGTCAGCGCAAGGATGGATGTGTTGGGTTTCATGAGGGTGTCTCCGGGCTCAGCAATTAACTTACTGTTTTCGTCAACTACACGATCTACGAGGTATTGCAAGTCTTTCCGACTAAATTAGTCAGCTTTGTGGAAAGAGCGCTCTGCCCCGCAGCGCGCTCCGCCCTTGTCACGCGGCGGCGGTGTCCTCGCTCACATGGGCATCGGTGGTGATCACCTTGCCATAGGCCATCGCCAGCGGTGCCATGATCGCCGCCTGCACTTGTTCTGCGGTTGCGTGCTGACCGTCAAAATCCTGCTCCTTGGCGCCGGACGCATCGGAAATCACCGTCACGCCATAGCCCAGATCGGCCCCGGCGCGGGCTGTGGCGTCGATGCACATCTGGCTCATTGCGCCGCAGATCACCAGATCGGTGATCCCGTCGAGCCGGTCTTGCAGGTCGGTGTCGCGAAAGCTGCTGGGCGTGTTCTTGATCACGACAGGCTCATCGCCGATCGGCGCGACAGAGGCATGGATTTCCGCGCCCACCGTCCCTTTGCGAAAGAAGGGGGCGGTGTCGGACTGCGCTTCGTGGCGGATGTGGATCACACGGTGCCCGGCCCGGCGCGCGTGGGCAAGCAGCCGCGCTGCGTTGGCCGAAACCTCGTCCATCTGGGCCACGGGCCAGCGGCCACCGGTGAAATAGTCGTTCTGGATATCAACAAGGATGAGGGCAGTGGTTGTCATGGGAAGCTCCTGTATGTGCTGGTCTCCCGAATGTGGCGCGACCGACCGCGCATAGGAATTGGCGCATCTGACAATAATTGTGCTCCATCCGCCAAATGAGCACATCCGACATCGCCGCCCGCATCGCGATCCTCGATTAACCGGGCGTTCAGGCCGTCGCCGTGGCGGGGCTGGGCGACGTGTTTCTGGTGGCCAACCGGCAATGCGCCCGCCACGACAGCAACAGGCTGGCCGTGCGGGCCGTGGCCGCACGCGATTTGCCGGGCGCGGCGCACGCGCCGTTCCAGATCGTGATCGTACCGCCCAACCTGTCGGGCGCGCGGGGGCAGGACGCCACGCGGGTCCACGGCTGGCTGCGCGATCAGCATGCCGCAGGCACGGTCATCGCATCGGCCTGTGCCGGGGCGTTCTGGCTGGGCCATAGCGGGCTGCTCGAGGGCCGCGCGGCCACGACGCATTGGGCGCTGGAGGATGAGTTTCGCGCCGCCTTCCCGCAGACCATGCTGCACCCCGAACACCTGCTGGTGGATGAAAACGATATCGTCACCGCGGGCGGCCTGATGGCGTGGGTCGATCTGGGGCTCTATGTGGTGAACCGCTGGCTGGGGCCGCAGATCAAGTCAGACACCGCACGCCAGCTGCTGGTCGACCCGGCGGGGCGCGAACAGCGCAACTACCGCAGCTTCCGCCCGGTTCTGAGCCATGGCGATGCGCCGATCCTGCGGGTGCAGCACTGGCTGGAACAACAGGCGCACGAGACGCTGAGCGTGGCCGACATGGCCGACGCGGCGCACCTGTTGGGGCGGACATTTCTGCGCCGGTTCAAGGTTGCCACCGGGCTCGCCCCCAGCGATTACCTGCAACATGTGCGCATCGAAAAGGCGCGCGGGCTCCTCGAACGGACGCGCCTGCCCGTGGGCGAGGTTGCCTGGCGCACCGGGTATCAGGACGTGTCCGCCTTCAGCCGCATGTTCCGTGCCACGACCGGACTGACCCCAGGCAACTACCGCCGGCGGTTCCATGTGGGTGGCCCGGACGTGCAGGCACCGCGCCCGCAACAGATGTGATTCTGGTGCTGGAAATTGCGCGCGTAAATGTGTCTGTTGCTACACTTTTGCACGAGGTCTCGGGCCAGGTGACAAACCAAAGGTTGTACGTCTGGCAGGCCGAAAGGCGTCCGTGCCCGGTCCTGCCCGGCCAACTACGACCCTGTGGCCTCCGGGTGGATGCTGCATGCCGGTCGGACAGCTTAACGATATGGTAACATGTAAATTTTTCGCGGTTGTGCAATCCGGCGCAACGCCGTTCCGCCCGCAAGGACAGGCCCGAAAACGCCTGCATCCATGCCCGGCCTTGGTGGCCAAAACAGAAGGTCAGGATTTCCATCAGTAGCAAAATGCGCGTTTTACGGGTATGCTCGCTGCACTTTATTACAAGTATTTTAGGAGATTTATTATGGCCGAAGCATTCAAAGGCACTGTGACCGTTGCCCAGTCAGATGATGATATTACCATCACGCTGGACGGGCAAAACGGCAACGTCACCCTTGGCGGCAATGGCGCGGATGGTGACATGACCCTGCGCGATACCAGCGGCAACAACCGGGTGGTGATGGACGGGCAGGGCGGCAGCATCAAGCTCTTCAATGCGGCGGGTGATTTGCTGGTCAGCCTGGGCGTGAACGGGAACATGGTGCTGGGTGGCACCGGTTCGGACGGGGACATGGCCATTCGCGACGCGTCCGAGCGGACGCGGATCAACATCGACGCCGACAACCAGCGTGTCGAGGTGCGCAACACCTCGGGCAACCGCGTGGTGGAGATGGGCCCCAACGGCAACCTGGTGCTGGGCGGCACCGGTCAGGACGGCGATCTGGTCCTGCGTGACAACACCAACAAGGATACCATCAGCATGAATGGACAGGAGGGCAACATGACCCTCGGCGGCAACGGCAAGGATGGGGACATCTGGCTCAAGGATGGGGATGGCAACAACGCGATCCACCTCGATGGGAACCAGGCCAACCTGTTCATGGGCGGCAATGGCCGTGACGGCGACATCGTCCTGTTCGCCGCTTCCGAGAACAACCCCGATGAGGATGCCGCCAAATCCACCATCCACCTGAACGGCGACAGGGGCGACATCATCCTGCGCAACGCCGATTGCGCCGAAGAGTTCACAGTGGCCACAGCACAGGACAGCCGCCCCGGCGATGTGATGGTGCTGGGCGATGACGGTCTGCTGCATCCCTGCACGCAGGCGCATGACAGCCGTGTGGTGGGTGTGATTTCGGGCGCTGACCTCTACAAGCCCGGGATCGTGCTGGACCGCCAGCCGGATGTGCCGGACCGCCACCCCATCGCGCTGGTGGGCAAGGTCTGCGTCCGGGTGACGGACGAAAACGGCCCGATCCGCGTGGGTGATCTGCTGACCACCGCGTCAACGCCCGGGCACGCCATGCGCGCCAGCAAGGACAGCCGCGCCTTTGGCGCCGTGAGCGGCAAGGCCTTTGCCAGCCATGACGCAGGGACCGGCATGATCCCCATCGTCATCGCGCTGCAGTAAGGGGGCCTGACATGTTGAGTGTAAGAGACAGCCTGAATTGCATCGGGCGCAACACTGCTGGCAGCAACTCTGTTCTGGGGGACCTCATGGGGTTCTGGCGCAGACGGGTGCCGTTCACCGGCAGCACCACCTTTTCGGTGTCGCTCAAGGACACGATGGACGGGCTGCAAGGCCGCCACGTGCACCTGAACATCATCAAGGTGGGCTTCCACAACGAGTTCAACGCGACCGACCGGGATGACGCCATGCGCAAGATCGACTTTGCGACCATGCGCACCCGGCAGATCTTTGAACAGGCCAATGTGGGGGTGGGTCGTGTGGGGCATTACCACATCGACCAGTCGGATGCGGATGGCTACGACAATATCGGCTCCTCGGGCGAGGCGGACGACCTGTCGGATGACTGGAGCGTCGACAATGACGGCATCGACTGCTTCGTGCCGCGCACGATCTCGGCCAGCGGTGATGACGGGTTTGTCGGCATCTCGCCGGTCGATGGCGATTGCTCCAAAGGGGGCAAGCGTGACGGCCTGATCGCAGGTGCGATCGACAGGGGGGGCTCGGTGAACTCCGGGTTCGACCGGTTCGCACGCACCTTTGCGCACGAGATCGGGCATTACATGACCCTGCCGCACAACCACGGGTCCAGCTGCCCGTCGGGCAATGCGCGCAACAATCTGATGGCGCAGACGCGCTGTATTTCAATCTCGGCGCGGGATGCGGTCACGCTGACATCCGGCCAGGGTTCGGACATGCGTGGGCATTGCACCACCAAGTCCGGATGTTAAGGAGGACATGACATGAGCATGCATGATGTCGAAGACGCCACACGGTCGCTGACCTCGAACGCGCTGGCCAATATCGTCCGCCTCAACCGTGGGCCCGTGGACCGGCGGCTGGCGGCCACGGCCTTGCTGGGGCGCAACCAGTTGCACCCGGTCGAAAGCGCGCGGGTCATCCTGACGTCGAACGAAGTGACGACGGATGAAAAGCGCGCCGCTCTCAAGGCGCTCGGGCGCAGCACGGATCGCGGCACCGAAGCGCTGGTGATTGAAAGCCTGTCGGATCCCAACCCCTTTGTGGTGCGGGATGCGGCATGGTCGCTGGCCCGCATCGGGACCCGCGACACGATGCGGCGGCTGCAACAGGTCGACCCGCGCGGCAGCGAAACGCTCAAGGAGGATGTCGAGGCGGCGCAACGGCTGCTGGCCTTCCGTCTGGGCGAGCCGGGGTTCGGTTTCGACAAGCGGCGCCTGCCACGCAAGGCCGCGATGCCCAGCGACACGATCAAGAAGATGAAAGTGTCGGCGGTGGACCCGGAACTGCTGGACAAGGGGCGCAAGGCCATCGCGCTCGAGGCGGCAGGGCTGGACCTGATCGACGACCGCGCCACGCAGGTCATCTGCCTCAAGCAACCGCTGTGGTTCCTGCCGGGCAAGATAGCCGCGATGGAGCCCGAGACGCTGATGCAGCGCCCCGGCGTCGCGATGGCGATCTTTGCCCATAATGGCTGCACCGGCGTGCCGTTCCTCAAATCCTATGTGCTGACGGAGCCCGGGCGCGGCAGTGTCGATGTCTTTGTCACCCGTTTGCGCGGGCAGCCCACCCATGTGGGCAAGGCCAAGGTGTCGCGGACGGGGCTCAGCTTCGAGATCGGGGCGCTGTCGACCCGGTTCGACCCACCTGCCGAGATCGCCGGTCAGCTCACCCGCGACGGCACGGTCAAGCTGGAGACGGCGCGCGTGTCCACCGACTTTGCCGCTGTGGCCAAGCGGCGGTTCAAGCCCCGCCCGTCCGGCGCGCCGGACGTGTCGGACGCAGCGGAGCCCCGGTCCGATCAATGAGCAGGGGGCGGGCGGCGGTGATCCTTGTGGCAGCGCTGGCACTGGCCGGTCTGACCTGGGTCTACCTCGCCCGCCCCGACCCGCACGACGCGTTTCGTGCGGCAGTGGCCGCCGCACCCGGCTGCGCGGTGGCCACAGATTGCGCGGTCCTGACAACGTCCTGCCCACTGGGCTGCGCGCATGCGGTGCCCCGCTCTGCCTATGACGCGCTTGCGGCCCTTGCGGCGGATTACACACGGCAATCGGAGGCGCGTCAGGGCCAGTGCGCGCAAGACTGCGAGGCCCCGCCTGCGGTCACCTGTCAGGCTGGACGCTGCGCGTTCGCGGACTGACCGTCCCAGTCCTGCGCCGCCCACAGCGCCGTCCGTGCCGCGTCGCGCGCCTCATACGCGCGCAACGCTGCGTCCAGATCGTCCACAGTGTCGGTCTCGCGATCCTCGCCCAGTGCCGTGAGGCGCATCGTGTACCACGCGGTGATGCCGCCCTCCGGCGGATCGCGAAACCGTGGAAAGGACGGATCGCCCGCCACCCCTGTCTGCCACCCGTCGGGCAGCGCCGGGTCCAGGATCAGCGCGCGGGCGAGGCCGACCACATCAATGCCCAGTGCCCGCGCCGCCACTGCCTGCGCCCGCGTCTTGACCCCGCCGGTCAGCATCAGCGGCGTGTCCGTCAACGCCCGGGCCCGTTCGGCAAAGCCAAGGAAATATGGCCCGTCCCCGACCCCGTCGGAGGCGGAGCGCGCCCCGGGAAAATACGTCCCGCCACTGATATCGATCAGATCAACACCAGAGCCGTCCAGCGCAGCAACCACCGCAAGCGCATCGTCTTCGGTCAGGCCGCCTTCCAGCTGATCCGTCGCGTTCAGCTTGAGACCGACCGCAAAGCTCGGCCCGACCGCCGCGCGCACCGCCGCCACCACATCCAGCACCAGCCGCATCCGGTGCGCAACCGACCCGCCATAGGCGTCACTGCGTGTGTTGAACAGCGGCGACAGAAACTGGCTGAGAAGAAAGCCATGCGCCGCATGGACCTGCACACCGCCAAAGCCGAGCGCCTGCGCCCGGCGCGCGGTGTGCGCAAACTGATCGGGCAGGGCGGCGATCTCCCGGGTGGTCAACGCATCACAGGTGAGGCCAGGCAGGTCCAGCACGCTGGGTCCCTTGGGCGTGCTGATGGGCGGATGCGCCATCGCGCCCGCGTGGCCCAGTTGCAGCCACAGATGCGCCCCGTTTCGCGACCCGCGCTGCGCCAGTGTCCGGAACGCGTCATGATCGGATGCCGGACCCAGCACAAGATTGCCCGGCTTTTCGGCAAAGTTCGGATCGCCCTGCACCTCGCCGATGATCGACACCGCTGCCCCGCCATCGGCCCAGCGTTCATAGAGGCGCATCTGCGCAGGCGTCGGATTGCCCCGCCCGTCCCCGAGCGAGTCGGACATGGCAGATTTCGCAATTCGGTTCTTGAGGACTGCGCCGCATGGCAGTTCGAGCGGTTCGAACAGCGCGGCCGGGTCGGGATGTGTCATGGCGCGGGTCGTCCAGTCTGATGCGAGGGTAATGATGTCTCGGCAGGCTAACCCGTCCGATCTCCCGGCGCATCCCCAACCGGCACCGCCGCCCCGATATCCACCGCACTGCCAGCGTCCGCCCTGATTTTCGGCGCGGGCTTGCGCGATACTGCCCGGTTCTGACAGGTCCCGTCGCACCAAAGAATGGTGTCAGGGGGGCTGTGTGCGGATCAAACCTGACGCGATTTGCGTCTTGCGCGTTCCCGGTACAGTGCGGCGGGTGTTACGCCGATCTCGTCGGCGACCTTGACCCATTCGCGCGGGCCTGGCGCGCCGTTGAGTGCCTGCCACGCGTCCAGCCGGTCAGCCACCCGGCGCAGGCGCAAAATCTCGATCCTCGCGCGTTGCGCCTGCACCTCAAGCGCATGGGCCCGGATCAATCCCAGCGCCGCGTCGGGGTGCCGGCGCAAAGCGTCGACAAACGCAGCCCTCGGGGTTGCAGCGACAACCGTTTCGGTGCGGGCCACCGCATCGCAATGGTAGGCGTCCGCAAAGAGCGACGCTTCGGCAACCGGCATGTCGGCAACGGCCAAATGCAGGGTCAGCGTGGTCCCTTCGGCCATGGGCCGCTCCAACGCGACCTCTCCGCTGCGCACAAGATACATGTAGCGCACCCGGTCGCCCTGCCGGAACAAGGCCTGGCCCGTCCGCACGGTCCGGTGCGGCGCCCGGTCAAACAGAGTGCGCCAGTCAAACATGATCATGATCATACGCAGGTTCGCGCGTCCCCGATAGGGTGATGCAAACGCCAAAGCAAAAGCGGAGCCTGCCATGAACCGGACACCCCACGTTATCGCCGCATGCCTGATTGCCTTCGCCAGCCTTGCCACGGCACAGGCCACACATGAAGGACACGGCGCGCACGCACAGACGGCCCCGGCCGCTGAGGACGAATTGACCGAACCCGGACAAGGCGCGTTCGCCGCCCTGTCCGAAGTCGTCCGCCTGTTGGAGGCGGATCCCGATACGGACTGGACGCGCGTGGACATTGCCGGACTGCGGATGCATCTGGTGGACATGGACCGGCTTGTGACCGATGCGGTGGTCACTGAAACACGGGTGCAAGGCGGCTTGGTGGCTGAGGCCACAGGCGACGCGCATGCCGTCGCAGCCCTACGCCGCATGGTGCCCGCGCACGCAGCACAGCTTGCCCGGGACGACCGCTGGACAGTTGCCGCGCACGAGACCGCGACCGGGGTCGCGCTACGGGTGACAAGTGACGATCCGGCGGTTGCGGCCCGCATCCGGGGGCGCGGGTTCTTTGGCCTGATGGCCAGTCAGGATCACCACAGGGCGCACCATCTCGCCATGGCGCGGGGCCAAAGCGTTCACGCGCATTGATCCACCGCCCGGCTATTTCGCTTGCATCACGCCGTATCTGATCGCTACACCACGGGCATGTTCTGGTTGCGCTTCCTCATTGTCACGCTGATTGTGCTGACAGCACCGGTGTCCGGTGCGATGGAGGCTGCCCATGGCGATCACCCGGTGGCAGAGCACATGATGCACGCCGACGCGGAATGCTGCGACGCGCAGAGCGAACGCGCGCCGCAATGCCATGCCTGCCCGGCGCTTGTGCCCATGCCGAACGCCGCGGCGTTGGACGGCACCGCCTCCGGACATCCCGTCATTGACACCACCCTGACGCTGACGGGGATTGACCCCGCCGCCCCTCTCGACCCGCCGCGCGGCTGAGCTGATCTGCGCCCGATCCGGCGCAGTGACCCTTATCGCTCATACCCGCCGGGGTGCCCCCCGCGCATGCCTTTCGAGAGGATTTCTCATGACCCTTGTCACCACATCACACCCGCGAACCGCCACGCCTGCCACGCAGGAGGCACCACGATGAACCGCGTTCTTGTCAGCGCCGCCGGTGGCCTCGCCCTTGCCGGGGCCGCGTTCCTCAGCCTCGCCGCAGCCCCTGCCGCCAGCCGCCTCAAACCCGATGATCCGACCGTCGTGGCCCTTGGCCAGCAGGTCTATGCGGTCGAATGTGCCGCCTGCCACGGTGCGCAGCTGCAAGGCGCGCCGAACTGGCGGGTGCCGGGCCCCGATGGGCTGCTGCCCGCGCCACCCCATGACGCGACCGGCCATACGTGGCATCATGACGGCGAAACCCTGTTTCGGTTGACCAAATATGGCGTGGCCCGGCTGATCAATGACCCCGACTATGTGTCCAACATGCCCGTATACGAGGATGTGCTGAGCGATGATGAGATCATCGCCGTGCTGAGCTATATCAAATCCACCTGGCCCGACGAGATCCGCGCACGCCATGACGAGATGGAGAACAGACAATGAGACCTGGCCTGATCACCGCGGCCCTGATCCTGACCGCGACATCGCTGCTGGCCCATTCCAAGGCCGAACAGACCACGCCCGCCAATGGCGACACCGTCGAGGCCGTCGAGATGATCGAGCTGCGCTTTGACGCGCCGATGCGGGTGACGGCCATCTGGCTGAGCGGTCCGGACGGTGAGGTGGGGATCACCCGCCAGACCGGGCTCGATCCCGTCACCGCCTTTCGCGCGACGCCGCAAGGGGCCTTGCCGGCCGGGGCCTATATCGTGGACTGGCGGGGGCTGGCATCGGACGGGCATCCGATGAACGGCACCTTCGGCTTTACCGTCGCCGACTGACGCGGTGGACGGGTTGGCATCGCTGGACATCTGGGCCCTGGCCGCGATCGTGGCCAAGGCGGCGGAGTATGCGGCCGTCCTGCTCGCGGTCGGCGGTGCGCTCTTTGTCGCCACGTTTCGTGCGGCACCGGGCGCGGCCGTCGCACTGGCACGCAGGCTGGCGGTGATCGCGGCGCTGGCAACGCTTGCGCTTCTGGCGCTGCGGTTCGGCATCCGGGCTGGGCGCATATCCGGGATGGGGCCGGCGGGTGCGGTCGATCCGATGATGCTGGGCCTGATCTGGGACAGCCCGCTGGGCAATGCGGCGATGTTGCGGATCACCGGTGCGGCGCTGATCCTTGGGCTGTGTGTCGACGGCGCGCTTGGCCGGGCCGCGGGCCTGCTGGGTGCGGTGATGCTGGCGCTGTCCTATACCCTTGTCGGCCATGCGCTGGGGGAGCCGCGCGTGTGGCTCGCCGGTCTGTTGGCGGTGCACCTGCTCGCAGTGGCGTTCTGGGTCGGCGCGCTTGCCCCGCTCCACGCCGCCACCGCGCTGCCACAAGGGGCCGCCCTCTTGCACCGGTTCGGCGTCATCGCCAGCTTTATCGTTGCGGCCCTTGTGCTGGTCGGTCTGGTCTTTGCATGGCTGATGATCGGGTCAGTCGGCGGGCTCATCGGCACCGCCTACGGGCTGACCTTTCTGGCGAAACTCGGCGCTGTCACCGCCCTGATGGGGCTGGCGGCAGGCAACAAGCTGCGGCGTGTGCCGGCGCTCGCGGCGGGCGATGCTGGTGCTGCGATGGGCCTGCGCCGCGCCATCCGGCTCGAAGGGGTCGCGGTCGCGCTGATCCTGCTGGCCACGGCGACGATGACGTCCGTAACGACGCCCCCGGTCAACCTCTAGGCACCGCCAACCCCCTCAAATGTCGAGCGTATTGTCCTTTTCCCACTGCGAGAAGTGCGCAGTAAAGTCGTGCCACTCCTGTGTCTTCATCTTGACATAAGAGGTCGAGAACGCGTCGCCCATCGCCGCCTTCAGGCGCTTGTCCTTGTCGAATTCGCGCAGCGCATCCAGCAGGTTCAGCGGCAGCCTGGGCGCGCCGCGCACCTTGTGGCCGTCCGCATACATGTCGATGTCGTGTCGCTTGCCCGGGTCTGCCCGTGTGCTCAGACCGTCGAGACCCGCCGCAATGATGACCGCCTGCAAGAGGTAAGGGTTCGCCGCCCCGTCGGGCAGCCGCAATTCGAACCGGCCCGGTCCGGGGACGCGCACCATGTGGGTGCGGTTGTTGCCGGTCCACGTGACCGTGTTGGGCGCCCAGGTGGCCCCCGACATCGTGCGCGGCGCGTTGATGCGCTTGTAGCTGTTCACCGTCGGGTTGGTGATCGCGGCCAGCGCGCTTGCGTGCTGCATGATCCCGCCGAGGAAGTGGCGGCCCTGTTCGGACAGGCCCAGCTCTGCGGTTTGCGAGCTGTCGTCGGGTTCCGTCGCGAACACGTTTGTTGTCGCATCCGGACCGGCGGCGTCCCAGACCGACACATGCGCGTGGCAGCCATTGCCGGTCAGCCCCTCGACCGGCTTGGGCATGAATGTCGCGCGGAACCCGTGCTTTTCAGCCACCGATTTGGTCATGAACTTGAAGAACGAATGCTTGTCGGCGGTGCGCAGGGCGTCGTCGAACGCCCAGTTCATTTCGAACTGGCCGTTGGCATCCTCGTGGTCGTTCTGATAGGGTCCCCAGCCCAGATCAAGCATGTAGTCGCAGATCTCGCGCACCACGTCGTAGCGGCGCATCACGGCCTGCTGGTCATAGCAGGGCTTGGCGGCGGTGTCGTAGGGGTCGCTGATCTGCGCGCCGTCGGGGGTCATCAGGAAATACTCCGCCTCGATCCCGGTCTTGACGTGCAGCCCCTGGGCAGCGGCGGCCGCCACCAGACGGC
>ERZ1740067.1710-NODE-1710-length-14601-cov-6.151657_pt1 | contig 14601 bp, 19 predicted proteins | sample MGYA00581736_ERZ1740067 | MGnify/ENA primary metagenome ERZ1740067 (study PRJEB43018, sample SAMN04849236) | marine metagenome | isolation source: floating plastic debris | place: Pacific Ocean | collected 2008-08-27 | study: EMG produced TPA metagenomics... | reverse complement strand
AAGCGCTTACCGGGATGATAATGGGCAACTGAGGCAACCCGCCGCTTGCAATCGGGCGCGCAATATCGTTGCGTGTGCTCCACTGACGACTGTGGAGAGCGGCGATGCGGATTGGCCTGTACCCCGGAACTTTCGACCCGATCACTTTGGGTCATATGGATATCATCCGGCGCGCAACCGCGCTTGTGGATCGTCTGGTCATTGGTGTTGCGATCAATCGCGACAAAGGTCCGCTGTTCAGCTTGGAAGAACGCGTCTCCATGATCGAAGGTGAATGCGCAGCCCTGTCTGAACAGACCGGGACCGAGATTGTGGCCCATCCGTTCGAAAACCTGCTGATCGACTGTGCCCAAGATGTCGGCGCGACGTTGATCGTCCGTGGATTACGCGCGTTGACGGATTTCGAATATGAATATCAGATGGTCGGAATGAACCGTGTGCTTAATGACGAGATTGAGACGGTTTTCCTGATGGCAGAAGCCCGCCATCAGGCGATTGCGTCACGGCTGGTCAAAGAGATTGCGCGACTTGGCGGGGACGTCACGCATTTCGTGCCAGCCCCCGTGAACGCCGCGCTTTTGTCTAAGTTCAGCGTCGCTTAGCGCCCGTAAACCGCCAGCGCTGCGATTTTCGGGATGTCACCTTGATAGATGTCCAGGTCCAGCCGTGTGTCGAGCGGCATGCTTTCCAGTTCGGCAATCGTGCGGTGATAGGCAACGCGTTTTTGGACGGCGGTGTTCAGGCGGGTCAAGATGCTCATAGCAGGCTCCTTTGAAATGTTCATGATAGCGCTAACCGCTACATGTCCCAGATAGGAATTGCTGCGTCGCAGCACAACTGACGGTTCGGTCAAGCTGCTATGCAGCCCATGCAAAGCGGGGGTCGGCAGGTTTCGACCGAACACGCAAAAATTTTGTTGACTAATTTCGTCAGGAATGTTGGCTTAGAGGGTATCACCCCCCTAAAACTGATAAGGAGACTTGTGCAATGCTCGTCGTTGATTTCGCACGTCATCGTGCTGGATATGTTGTCCCGTCATGTTTTAGTGCAGCTGTTTGTATCGGGGCTCTTGGCTTGGGCGCACTGTCCGCCGCGGCGTCGGAAACCCCTCAGCTTGAGCCCGCCGCCTTGGTCGAGGCGCTCAAAGAAGGTGGTCACGTCATCTTCTTTCGCCACGGCGTGACTGAAACCGACTACGCTGATCAGGTCGACGCGGTGATGGGCGATTGCTCCACTCAGCGCGTTCTCAGCGAAAACGGCTGGCATGAGGTCAAAGCCATCGGCGCCGCCTTCGAGCGCCTTGAAATCCCGGTGGGCGAGGTGATCAGCAGCGAATATTGCCGCGCCTGGAAAACCGCCGATCTGGCCTTCGGGCAATACACAAAGACCGCTGACCTCAACTTTGAACCCGCCGAGGAATATACCGAGGAACAAATCGCGGCCATGCGCGACCGTGTGACCCCGCATCTCGCGCAAGCCCCGCAAGAGGGCAATACGGTCCTTGTCGGCCATGATGACCCGTTTGATGCCGCCACCGGCATCTACCCCGAACCCATGGGCGTCGTTTTTGTCCTGCGCCCGCAAGGTGATGGCGCGTTCGAGGTTCTTGGCTCCATCGCCCCCGACACCTGGGACAGTCTTCGTTGATCTGAACATCTCCGCCGCGCTGCGCGGCCTATGACGCAAAGGAAAGACCATGACAGCGACATTTATGCATATCGGACGCTTCAACATCCGCGCGGAGGACCGCGACGCCTTTATCAATCTGATGCGGGAATATGAAAATTCCGCCCCGCAAGATGGCCTCGATCATTCGCATCTGATCGAGGATGAAACCGCCAAAGGGACGTTCATGCACGTCACCGTCTGGGACCAACGCGATCACTGGGTCGCCGTCGAAGAGACGCCGGTACACAAAGACATGCATGAGAAGCGCAACAAGATGCTCAACGCCCCGATGGAGCATGACTTCGTCTGTGGCTCCATCGAAATTTGACAAAAGGCGCGCCTCTGTCCGTTTCGCGCGGACCACGACAGGGCAGGGGCGCGCATAATCTCTCTGAGCCGTCGCAAAACCTTCATCTCACGGCAAACTCGCCGTTACCCAAGGGCAGGTTTCATCAGGGTTCTACCTTTCGATAAACCGGAGATCTGCCCCATGTTTCGCTTTTCTGTCTTGTTGTCTGCCGGCACGGCCCTCACAGCGCTTTCAGCGACTGCGCAGGACATGGTGCCCGCGACCCTTGCAGGCCATGCCGTCCTGCCCGCGCTTTCGTTTTCCGCCCCGCCCGCCGACGCCCCGGCGGAAACTTGGGTCTCGGGCAAGTTCACTGCCGGTCACACACCGGTCACGACGCCGCAAACCATCGACCAGAACGGCGTCTCACGCCCGTTCTTCGGCCAGCCGTTGCAGGGCTTTTCCGGCTACGCGCTCAACCGCGGTCCCAATAACAGCCTCTACGCACTGATCGACAACGGCTTCGGCTCCAAGGCCAACAGTTCCGACACGCTGCTTGGGTTCACCCGCATCGCACCAGATTTCGAAAGTGGAGAGATCGACGTGCAGGACCGCATCTGGCTGCGTGACCCCGACGGACTTGTCCCGTTTCGCATCACCCATGAGGCAACCGAAACACGCTACCTGACCGGCGCCGATTTCGACCTCGAAGGTCTTCAGATCGTCGGTGACACCGTCTGGATCGGCGAAGAATTCGGCCCTTACCTGATCGCCGCTACGCTGGACGGCAAAGTCACTGGCGTCTATCCCACCATGATCGACGGCGAAGAACTCCGCTCCCCCGACCACCCCGCGCTGCGCATTCCCGCACCCGCTGGCGAAGACTGGAAGCTCCCCCGCTCTGGCGGCTACGAGGGGCTTGCCTTGACGCCCGATCAAAGCCTGCTCTGGGGGATGCTTGAAAAGCCGCTTCTGGATGACAGCGGCGCACCCGAAGGCGACTTCCTGCGCGTGCTGGCCTTCGACCCCGAAACCCGCAACTGGACCGGCGACAGCTTCAAATTCGCGCTGACCGAAGGCGCAGTGGCCATCGGCGACTTCAACTTCATCGACGACACCCGCGCGCTGGTCATTGAACGTGACGGCGGCGAAGGCCACCCCTCTGCCGCCTGCGCCGAAGGCCAGACCGAAGACTGCTTCGAAACGCCCGCCGTCGTCAAACGCGTCACCCTGATCGACACGGCTGACATCGACGCCGACGGCTTCGTGCGCCGCGTGGCCCAGATCGACCTGATGAATATTCAGGATCCCGACGCCCTCAACCGCATGGACGTCACCACCGGTGAGATCGCCGACGGCACGTTCATCTTCCCCTTTGTGACCATCGAAAGCGTCATCCGTGACGGCGACGAACACATCCTTGTCTCCAACGACAACAACCTGCCGTTCTCAACGGGTCGCGAAACAGGCGTCGCAGACAGCAACGAGATCATTCGCCTGCACGTGCCCGAATTTCTGACGGCTGAGTGATCGACCTCAGGCACCTATGACGCCCCCGCTGTCCGGCGGGGGCTCGTGATCGCATTGTGTCAAAGGCGGCATTGCCGCATCATTGCCTGATGCAGCTTTCGTTGAACGAACAGATCGACCGTCTGGTCTGTATGATTGAAGACGGCGTGGGTTACAAAATAAGGCCGTTCATCGTGGCAATCGATGGACGAAGTGGCACAGGCAAATCAACGCTTGCAGGAACACTCGCGCAAAGACTGCAGGCCGAAATCCTTTCCGGCGATGACTTTTTCGCAGGAGGGGAACACATATTGGATGAAACCCCGCAGACACTGGCGGAGATTTGCATCGACTGGCAAGAACAACGTGAGGTTCTTGAACGTCTTCACCTCTCGAAAGATGCTCAATTTTGTCCTTATGATTGGGACGCTTTTGATGGCTCAAAAAACGCCATACCGAGAATTGTAAGAGCGCGGCCCATCGTCATTTTCGAGGGCGTTTATTCAGCGCGACCAGAGTTGCGCGACCTTGTCGATCTTCATGTGCTTTTGGACGTTCCTGACAAGGTAAGGCGTATACGTCTTCTGAAACGAGAGGGTGAAATCAGTGAGCGGGAACAGCAATGGCACCGCGCCGAAGACTGGTACTTCCGCTCATCCGCAACGCACGAAACATTTGATGTTGTGGTCTCGGATAATGCGCAATTCCCGCCATAGCCAACAGCGGGTCTATCCTTCCTTGTTTCTCTGCCAGCTCTGCATAAGTCGTTTATAGAGACGTCTACGTAATCCCCGAGATGGAAGCAGAGTGTCCATGCACCGAACTCTTCCCGAACCGCGCCTTGGCCTCCTTGGGGTCTGGGACAGGTTTGTCGGTCCCGGAATGACACGCGCGGAGCTATGGCTCGTTCTGTCAGCCAGCATTGTGGCCAGTGTTCTTGCAGGCCTGAACGTCTGGCTTCTAGGGATGGGGTGGCTTCTGGCTCTGGTCGCTGCTGTGATCGCGTTTGACGTGATCGGTGGTGCGGTCTGCAACATGACCGATACGACAAAACGCTGGTATCACCGCGCTCAAGCTGGCGCGAAAGACCACTTTGGCTTCATCGCACTGCACATCGTGCATATTGCCTTGGTCGCGTGGCTTTTCCGCGGCGACGGGTTTGACATGCAATTCGCGGTTGTTGTGTCGGGATGGCTGATGGTGTCAGCGGTGATCGTGATCCTGTCGCCCGAGATGTTGAAAAGCCCGATTGCCGTCTCGCTCTATATGATCGCCTTGGCGCTAACACTCTATTGGCTTGGCTTTTCCAAGGGCTTGGAGTGGTTTGTTCCTGCGCTTTTTCTCAAGTTACTGATCGGCCATGCCGTACCGCTGCAACGTCTCTAAGACGCTGCCGCAAACTGGTTTTTGGGGTCACGAACTGATGCAATCCGTTCGCTAGGGATGCGTCTTTACAAAAACTTCCCCATCGCCACAGCCGTATCGGCCATGCGGCATGAGAAGCCCCATTCGTTGTCATACCACGTCAGCACACGGCACATCGTGCCTTCCATGACTTTGGTTTGATCCGTCGCAAAGATGGAGCTGTGCGGGTCGTGGTTGAAGTCCATGCTGACCAGCTTTTCATCCGTGACGCCCAACACACCCTTGAGCGGCCCATCAGCCGCCGCTCGGATGGCGTTGTTGATTTCCTCGACGGAGGTCTCGCGCGCCGCTTCGAACGTCAGATCCACGACCGACACGTTCGGTGTCGGCACCCGAATGGCGACACCGTCCAGCTTGCCGTTCAGTTCGGGCAAAACCAGCCCCACGGCTTTGGCAGCCCCTGTCGAGGTCGGGATCATGCTCAACGCTGCCGCCCGCGCGCGGTAGAGATCTTTATGCATCGTATCCAGCGTCGGCTGGTCGCCGGTATAGCTGTGGATCGTCGTCATGAAGCCTTTGGAAATGCCCACCGTGTCGTTCAGCACCTTGGCTACCGGGGCCAGACAATTCGTTGTGCACGACGCGTTCGATACAATGATATCGTCCGCGGTCAGCGTGTCGTCGTTCACTCCGTAGACAATCGTTTTATCCGCATCCTTACCGGGGGCCGAGATCAGAACACGGCTTGCGCCGTTGTCCAAATGCGCCTGACAATCCTCTTTGCTGGTGAAGATCCCAGTACATTCCAGCACGATATCCACGTCGCTCCATGGCAAATCGGCGGGGTTGCGCATCGCCGTCACCGCCATCGGACCCCGGCCCACGTCGATGCTGGTATCGGTCACCGTGACCTGAGACGGAAAGCGGCCATGCACGCTGTCGTAGCGCAGCAGGTGGGCGTTCGTCTCGACCGGTCCCAGATCGTTGATCGCGACGACCTCGATGTCAGTGCGACCGCTTTCGATAATGGCGCGCAGCACATTGCGACCGATGCGACCAAATCCGTTGATGGCGACTTTCACTGACATGGTGATACCCTTTGCAAGCTGAGTGGGCGCGGGGGACTCGCGCCGTTACCGCTAACAGCACGAAATTGGTGAAAAGGTCAACCGTGCCTGACGCGCTGATCACCGCCAGAAGGCGAGGTATTCGATCAACAAGAACAGCTCTTTGCCCAGAAAAACAAGCGCGTCACCACTGTTAAGCACCACATCCGCCAAAATTCCGGCCAACAGCGTGATCCCCAGAAACAAGGCAATCTTATTTGTCATCGAAAAAGTCTCAGGCGGTTGCGTGTCGCCCGCTTATGCCCAAGCAGGCGGGCAAAAGCCAGCTTAGTGTAGCAACCGGCCCATCGCGCCCGCAACGTCTGCCATGCGGCACGAAAAGCCCCATTCATTGTCATACCAGGCCAGCACGCGGACGGTGCGTCCGCCGACAACCTTGGTCTGATCGGGGGCAAAGATCGACGAATGCGGCGTGTGGTTGAAATCAATCGAAACCTTCGGCGCGGGGTCATAGGACAGCACTGCGCCCATGTGGCCTGCGGCGGCCTCTGCGACGATGGCGTTCACATCCTCGACCGTCACGTCCTTGCCCGCCTCAAATGTCAGATCGACCGCGCTGACGTTTGGGGTCGGGACCCGCATCGACGTGCCGTCCAGCTTGCCGTCCAATTCGGGCAGCACTTCGCCCAATGCCTTGGCTGCCCCGGTTGAGGTGGGGATCATCGCCATCGCAGCCGCCCGCGCGCGGTACAAATCCTTGTGGCGCCGGTCCAGCGTCGGCTGATCGCCGGTATAGCTGTGGATCGTCGTCATAATTCCACGCTCAATCCCGATCGCATCGTTGAGCACCTTGGCCAGCGGCGCCAGACAGTTCGTCGTACACGACCCGTTGGACACCATCGTCTCCCCGCGCTGCAAATCACGGTGGTTCACACCGTAGACGACCGTGCGCTGCACATTCGACGCCGGCGCCGAGATCAGGACTGATTTCGCCCCGCGCTCAAGATGCACTGCAGATTTCTCGCCATCGTTGAAATTACCCGTACACTCCAGCACCACATCACAGCCCGACCAATCCAGTTCCTGCGGATCATAAGTCGAAAACATCTCCATCGGGCCGCGGCCCAGATCCATCGTGGTGCCGTCCACACGGACCTCACCGGGAAAGCGACCATGGATGCTGTCGAACCGAAGCAAATGCGCGCTGGTCTCCAACGGGCCGGTCGCGTTGATCTTCATCACCTGAACATCGTTGCGCCCGCTTTCGGCGATATGCGCCAGGGTGCAGCGCCCGATACGGCCAAATCCGTTGATCCCGATTGTGACGGTCATGTTGCGCTCCTGCATGGCGGTATGCGTTGTTATCCCTTTTGCCTGATATAGGTGCTGCGACGCTGCGCACAAAGGGAAAAGCGCAGACCGGTCAGTATGTTAGCGGTAAACGTGACAGCCCCGCGCATGGTTGCGCTAACGAGAAAGGAACGCGCGCGTGATGATTGCGTTAACGTAAGATATGTCATGCTGACAATGCGATTCGACATGCAATGCAATCGGATCGGCCAAACATAATGAGGGCAGGGTGTATGAGTGGACTTCTAGCACTTTTGGATGATGTGGCGGGCATTGCCAAAGTGGCGGCCGCGTCGGTCGATGATGTGGCAGCACAGGCGTTGAAATCAGGCTCCAAGGCCGCCGGTGCCGTGATCGACGATGCCGCCGTCACGCCGAAATATGTCCAAGGTTTCGATCCAAAACGCGAGCTGCCGATCATCTGGAAAATCGCGCGCGCGTCGCTTTTCAACAAGCTGGTGTTCTTGCTGCCCGCGGGCATGGCCCTGTCCGCCTTCGCCCCGTGGAGCATCCCGATCCTGCTGATCCTGGGCGGGGCCTATCTGTGTTTTGAGGGGGCCGAAAAGGTCCATCACTGGCTGTTTCCCCATGACGAGATGACCCACGGTGTCGAAGACGTGGGCGACCCGGCGCATCTTGAAGAAGACAAGGTCAAAGGTGCGATCAAGACTGACTTTATCCTGTCGGCCGAGATTATGACGATTGCGCTGGCCGCCATCCCCGCAAGCAATTTCTGGTTCGAAGCTGCGACCCTTGCCACGGTCGCCTTCGGCATCACGGTCGCGGTCTATGGCTCTGTCGCGTTGATTGTGAAGGCCGATGATCTGGGCTTGTTGATGAGCGCGAAGGGTCGTCTTGGCGTCACCCGGGCATTCGGGCGTGGGCTTGTGAAAGCGATGCCCAAAGTGTTGAAACTGTTGATGATTATCGGCACCGCTGCGATGCTTTGGGTTGGTGGCAACATTATCGTTCATTCGCTTGCCAACCTTGGCTATCACGGGTTGGAAGACGCGATCAAAGGCATCGCCAAACTGGGTGCTGGTGCAGTTGATGGTGCCTCGGGCTTTGTGAATTGGTTCATCGTGGCCGGGTTGGACGGCATCTTTGGCCTGATGATCGGCTTTGGTCTGATCCCGCTGGTCACCAACATTCTGGTCCCGCTATGGGCGCGGGTCTTTTCAAAGGCGTAAGCCCGCCGAAAGGCGTTTCGCACACGGCAAACACCCGCCACCCTAACCATCTTGAAACATTCAGGCGGCGAAAGCGCGCTTGGCATGGTCGGCTTTCCGCCGGAACTCTGGATGACGTTTCCGTGGGCTTGCGCCATTCCCCCAAGAGCAGACTTTTGAGGCTCTACACAGCTATTGAAAGGTGCTTATTCATGTCGCTTTTACATATCCTCAAATACCCCGCTGCCGCGGCTATCTGGACCCGCCTGAATCTTCCCGCACTCGCGCTGGCCATCTTGCTTGGGGTTGTCGCCCATGACGCAAAGGCCCAAAGCATGGTGCGCGACGTTCAGGTCAACGCGGATCTGACGGTCATCCAGGACGTTGACGCGGCCCGTCAATGGACTCGCCTTGAGGCTGATCTGGAGACCGCGATTGTGGAGCAACTGGTGGGGCGCATTTCGGAAGACGGGCTTGTCATCCTGATCAATATCGATTCGCTGGAATTGGCCAACATGTTCGAAACACAGGCAAACATCGAAAGCTCCGCGCTGTCGGGTGATGTCAGTTTTCAGCGTGATGGCTTGCTGAACGACACGAATTACCAGCTTAAAGTATCGGCCTCTCAAGCGCGGGTGTTTTTGCCCGAAGGCAGCAACATCACAATTCTCAACCCAAGTAGCGCTGAATTTTATCAGGCGATGGTGACCAGTTTTGCTGAAAACGTCGTCAGACGGCTGGATACATAAAACACCGATAAGAGCAGGAGGGCGTTTTGCGATGTTCCCCGTTAACCTGTCTTAACAGGGACGGGGCACCGTTCGCAGGAACAGCCCTGAAAAGAAGGGGTCCGTGCGTTTGGCACGGACCCCTTTGTTAACATATGTATTGTGCTGTTCCCCGCGGGGAACATCCTATTTGATCAAAGACTTAGCTTTGTCCGCGACCGCCTGCGCGGTGATCCCGAACTGCTCATAAAGCACGTTCGCGGGCGCTGACGCGCCAAAGTCATGCATGCCGACAAAGCCCGACTTCTCGCGCTTGCCACGCTCTCCAAACAGCCAGCGATCCCAGCCAAAGCGGATCGCGGCCTCGACCGCGACACGCACCGGACCACCGGGCAGCACGCGCTTGCGGTAGCTCTCGTCTTGCTCCTCAAACAGCTCCCAACACGGCATCGACACGACCCGTGTCCCGATCCCTTCGGCTTGCAGAATGTCCCGCGCGGCCATTGCAATCTCGACCTCTGATCCGGTCGCCATCAGGATCGCTTGACGTTTTCCGTCGGCATCCGCCAGCACGTAGGCGCCTTGGGCGACCATGTTCTTTGTCTTGTGCTCGGTCCGCAGGGTCGGAAGATTCTGACGGGTCAGCGATAGCACCGACGGTGTCTCTTTGGACGTAAACGCCAACTCCCACGCCTCTGCCGTCTCGACCGTGTCGCAGGGCCGGAACACGTTCATGTTCGGCGTCGCGCGCAACATCGCAAGATGCTCTACCGGCTGGTGGGTTGGGCCGTCTTCGCCCAAACCAATCGAGTCGTGCGTCATCACATAAACCGTTGGCACTTTCATCAGCGCGGACAGGCGCATCGCGGGGCGGGCGTAGTCGGTAAAGCACATGAACGTGCCCGAGTAGGGACGCATCCCGCCATGCAGAACCATGCCGTTCATCGCGGACGCCATGCCATGCTCGCGGATGCCGTAATGCACGAAACGACCGCCGCGATTTTCGGGGTCGAACACGCCCAGATCGGCGGTCTTGGTGTTGTTGGACCCTGTCAGGTCCGCCGAGCCGCCGACAGTTTCCGGTAGGATCGGGTTGATCACTTCGAGCACCATCTCGGACGATTTGCGCGTCGCAACCTTCGGAGCGGTCTCACTGACCTGCTTTTTCAAAGCCTTCACGACAGCGCTCAGTTTCTTTGGCGTATCCAGCGCGTAAGCGCGGTTGAATTGGTCCTGCTTGGACTTCGGCAGCGTGGCGAACTGCGCCTCCCACGCTTTGCGCGCAATCGCGCCGCGGCTGCCGATCTCTTCCCATGCCGCCTTTGTCCCTGCGGGGACTTCGAACGGGCCTGTGGTCCAGCCGTAGGCTGCCTTCGTGTCGGCGATCAGCTTTTCGTCCGTCAAAGCGCCATGCCCTTTGGAGGTGTCCTGCGCGGACGAACCCAACGCAATATGCGTCTTGCAGGCGATCATTGTCGGCTTGCGGTTCGACCTTTTCGCTTTGGTGATCGCGTCGTCAATCTCGACCGGGTCATGGCCGTCGATCTCAATCACGTTCCAGCCCGACGCCTTGAAGCGCATGACCTGATCGGTGCTGTCGGACAGATCAACGGTGCCGTCGATCGTGATGTTGTTGTTGTCCCAGAACACGATTAGCTTGGAAAGTTGCTGATGGCCGGCCAGCGCGATGGCTTCCTGGCTGACGCCTTCCATCAGGCACCCGTCCCCGGCGATGCAATAGGTATAGTGATCAACGGCTTTTTTGCCGTACATCGCGCGCTGGATCTCTTCGGCCATCGCAAAACCGACGGAATTGGCGATGCCTTGCCCCAGCGGGCCGGTCGTCGTCTCTATCCCCGTGGCGTGGCCATATTCGGGATGGCCTGCAGTGATTGCGCCCCATTGGCGGAAGTTCTTGACCTGCTCCAGCGTCATGTCCTCGTAGCCGGTCAGATGCAGCAGCGCATAGATCAGCATCGAGCCATGACCCGCCGACAAAATGAACCGGTCGCGGTCGGGCCAATGGGGGGCCGATGCGTCGAATTTCAGATGTTTTTCAAACAGAACCGTGGCGACGTCGGCCATGCCCATGGGCATTCCGGAATGGCCGGAATTCGCGGCGTGAATGGCATCCAGCGTCAGCGCACGTATAGCGGCGGCTTTGGACCAGTGATCGGGGTGCGCAGCGCGCAAGGCAGAGATATCCACGGAGTATGGCGTCCTTTGGAGTAAACAACGGATGCATGCGGTTTAGCAGCCAAGGGGCGAAGTTCAAGCCGCCACGACAGGCACATTAACGCCGTCCCGTAAGCCCTTGTTCGCAAACGATGGGCAAATGGCTTCGTGGTGCGTTACACTTGGTCAACAACCAGAACGGGTTTGATTCGGCCAACGCGTCGAACACGACGAGGACCAGAGCAGAAGGGGCCTGACAGCATGAGCGATCTTGCGGAATATGAACGCCGCATCAGCGCGGCATTGGAAAAGATCGGCGCAGGGGTTGAGGCTTTGTCAAAGCCCGCTCCCGAAACAAGCGGCGCCGAGGCAGAGCTGACCGGCCTGCGCGCCCAGCTTGAGGACGAGAAAATCGCCAATGCCCAGCTTGAAGAGCGGATCCGGACGTTGAAAGATCGCCAGGACGGCGAGGTGGCCGGACAAGGTGAGGCGCTAGCCGCGCAAGCCGAGAAAATTTCCAAGATTGACAAGGAGTTACAGCACCTTCGTCAAGTTAACGCGCAGTTGCGTGACGCGGTCAGTAAGCTAAGGGACGCCAACGCCGAAGGGCTGGCAGAGCCGCATTTGATCAACAAGGCCATGCTGACCGAGCTTGAAGCGCTGCGTGCGGTTCAGGCGGCGGATGCGACCGAATTGGATGTTATCCTTGCACAACTGGCCCCATTGATGAAGGAGGGCGTGTAATGGCTTCGGTGGATGTGGAAATCGGTGGGCGCAGCTTTAACGTTGCGTGCCAGGATGGTGAAGAAGCATATCTGAAATCTGCTGCCAAACTGCTGGATATCGAGGCATCGGTGCTGACCAGCCAGATCGGTCGGATGCCCGAAAGCCAGATGTTGCTTATGGCCGGATTGATGCTTGCAGACAAGACCGCAGGGCTCGAAGATCAGTCCCACAGTTTCGGTGCCGAGCGCGAGGAATTGGAAACGCGGGTGGCGGCTTTGGAAAAGCAGCTGTCGGAGGCATTGAATCGCCCCGCACCCGAGCCTGAGCGCGTCGAAGTGGCAGTGATTCCGCCGCAAGTCGCTGAAACCATGGCGGAACTTGCCGCGCGGGCCGAAGCGGTCGCGGCGTCGGTGGCTGAGAAAGCCGGATAAAGGCGGGAATTGCTCCGCCGGAAGGAGACGTTCGTGACCGATAATCCATTTGACGGCGAAAACCTGAGCGGCGCGCATTTTGAGCGCGCCAACATGTCGGGCGCGCATTTTGACGGCGTGAATCTGGCAGGCGCAAAGTTCTTTGCGGTGCTTCAAGGCGCGTCTTTCGCCGATACAAATCTGTCCGGTGCGCGTTATGACGACGTGAACCTGAGCGGGTCAGCCTATGACAACGTCAACATGTCGGGCATCGCGATCAACAACGCCAACCTGTCCGGCGTGAAGGTGACGCAGGCCAATATGACAGGCTTGCATATTGACGGTGCGACACTGACGGACGCTGATATTCGCAACGCGGATATGACCGGGATGCGGATTGATGGGGTTTTGGTAAGCGATTTGTTCGCGGCCCATAAAGCGGCGACTTAGGAACATCTGTTGGTCTAGGCGGAACGTCGTCCGGGACTTTTTGTGTGCGCGGTTCCGGGTCAGGCCCCGGACGGGATATCGCTTAGGCGTTGGCTTCGCGAATCTTTTCGGCGGCGTCTTTGTCGAAGGTCACGCCGTTCTCGGAAAAGAGAGTGTCCAGCTCGCCCGACAGCGTCATCTCGGTGATGATGTCGCATCCGCCCACAAACTCGCCCTTGACGTAAAGCTGCGGGATGGTGGGCCAGTCGGAGTAATCCTTGATGCCTTGGCGGAGGGTATCATCGGCCAGCACGTTCACATCGGCGAAATCAACGCCCATGAAATTCAACACACCTGCCACGCGGGACGAAAACCCGCATTGAGGCATGGATTTGGTGCCTTTCATAAACAGCACCACGTCGTTGGCGGTCACTGTGTCTTTGATTTGGGTGCTGGCGTCGTTCATGGTTTTTCCTTGGCTTTTCTATGCTGCTTCTTGTCGCGTGGGACAAAGGCTTTTGCGTATTCCTGTGGGTCGCGGGGGACACGGATTTGACTTTGCTGTCCGCCAAGCCCCGAAGAGTAGCTCACGTCTATGATATGCTCTCCTTTGCCCGGTTCAAGGCCGCGTTCTGTCTCGCGGTCGCTGCGGATAGCGCGGGCGGCACTGATGCCGGTCACGATCACGATGGCAACGATCAGTCCGATGATGAACGCCAGATCCACTTACCCAGGCGCTTTGGTGGTCAGCGCCAGCGCGTGCAATTCGCCGTTGTTGCCATCCATCTTGCCTTTGAGGGCTGCATAGACCGCGCGTTGCTGTTGGACGCGGTTTTTCCCGGCGAAGGATGGATCGACCACTTCGGCGGCGAAATGCGCGCCGTCATCGCCCTGCACGGAGATGTCTGCGTCCGGGAAGCTCTCCCGCAAAAGGGTCTCGATCTCGTGGGCGGTGATGGGCATGCGGCGGCTCCGGCTTTGGTTGATGAAAATGTAGGGTTCTGGTGGGGGTCAAGCAAGCGGATCATGCAACAGCAGCCGCAAAGGATGTGCGGAAAAGCTGTGTCAGCTCGGAAAGTGGGGCGTCGGAGCTGCCGATTTTCACGGTGTCGCCGGTGAAGCGGCCGACAGAGGTGATGGGAACGCCGGCTTGTGCTGCGTTGATCATCAGGGCTTCGGCTTGCTCGAAGTTGCAGGCGACGAGGTAGCGGGCCTGGTCTTCGCCGAAGAGGGTCGGCGTATCGGCGGCGTCGAGGACCAGGCCGACCTGGGCTTGCTCAGCCAGTTCGAACGCGGCCAGCGCAAGGCCGCCATCGGCGAGGTCTGTGCAGGCTTTACTCAAGTCGCAGTTGGCGCGGATGAAGTCGCCGTTGCGCTTTTCGGCTTGTAGGTCCACGTGCGGGGCGTCGCCGTCTTCGCGGTTGAAAACCTCGGCCAGAAGGGCGGACTGGCCCAGATGGCCGGAGGTTTCGCCGATCAGCAGGGCGACATGGCCGTCGCGGACGGTGTCGCAGATCATTTCGTCTTCGTTGGCCAGAAGGCCCACTGCGCCGATGGTCGGGGTGGGCAGGATACCCGTGCCGTCGGTTTCATTATAAAGCGACACGTTGCCGGACACGATGGGCATATCAAGGGCTGCGACGGCTGCACCAATGCCTTTTATCGCGCCGACGAACTGGCCCATGATCTCGGGCTTTTCGGGGTTGCCGAAATTGA
>ERZ1740067.1709-NODE-1709-length-14602-cov-6.313398_pt1 | contig 14602 bp, 17 predicted proteins | sample MGYA00581736_ERZ1740067 | MGnify/ENA primary metagenome ERZ1740067 (study PRJEB43018, sample SAMN04849236) | marine metagenome | isolation source: floating plastic debris | place: Pacific Ocean | collected 2008-08-27 | study: EMG produced TPA metagenomics... | reverse complement strand
GCGTACCATAGTCATATCCTCCAGAAGTCGGCATCGGTGCAGGCTGTGTCACCACCTGGGGTGCAGCTGCGCGGGGGGAGTAGTTGTGTGCTGCCGGATAAGCCGGAGCAGCATGGGCCTGGATCGGCGCAGGAGCGGCGTAAGTCTGCGCCTGCTGGACCGGAGCAACCGGGGCCGGGTTGTAGTTGTGGCTCACAGCGTGGTTGCTGCCACCAAGCGGATCGTTGCCGGCACAGGTCTGCGGACCAGCGCTGTAGAGGCTGCCGATCATTTCCAGCACGGCGCGTTCGATCACAGAGCGAACAGCCAGCTGGATCGGCTCAAGGGCCTTTTCGCCAGCGCCTACGTCGATCAGGTTGCCGCCGAAGAAGTCAAAGACACCAGCGCGCAGTTCGCGACCGATGATTTGCTTCTGGTAGGAGATCACGTCAACAACTTCGAGCGTGGACGTGCGCACCAGGCGAAGGTCCAGACCAACATTGAGCACGTACTGATTGGCAACCAGAGTGGCTGTTGTGCCCAACGGGTTTTCTTCAGAGAAGAGACCGTCCAGACCGCCAGAGCGGATGTTGAAGTTCAGCTCGGTGATGCCACCGACGAGGTAGTAGTCAGACCCCGGAATCTGGCCGGCGTGGACCTGACGGTAAGCACCCTTTTCACCGGTGTCGCCGATCAGCTTGTTGTTTGCATATTTCAGCTCAAGCTCGGAGACGCCTGTGTCGAAACGCTCGACGAGGCGGACGCCGGACTTGGCGAGGGCGGAGATGGCCATCAGGGCTGCACCCTGAGTGACCTTGCGGCCGCCTTCGAATTCTTCCTTGCCGGTGTAGTCGGCAATCTGGCCAACCGCGATGCGGGGGCCGGACATGCCCTGGGCGCGCACATGGCGAGACATGCACCGCAGCGCCGTAGAGTACGGCGTTTCGTTGCTGATCACCGGCGCGTTGCCGATCGGTGTTGCATAGGTGCCGCTGGGGCCTGCAACCGGGCTGATGCAGCCGGCCAGAGCCAGCGCACCGAATGTCAGTGCAATACCGCGCAGAGGACCGCGTGTCTTTGTCGGGGAGTTAGTCAAGATCGAGCGTGCCATTGAGAACGGCCTCCTGATCGCCATTGTTTATCTGTGTCGAGTTGACGATCACTGTGTTGTTGTTGCCATTGGTCACGACGTTGAGCTGGTTACCAACGGCTAACGCAGAGCCATTGATGCCGACGCCGGAACCCTGCCCAGCAACACCTGCAGTATTGCTGAACTCTGTGAACGTATTGGAAACGACCCGGTTCCCGTTCGCATCGCGGGTTGACGGGTCGAAGGCGCGATTTGTTTCACCCGGCTGAAAGCCGTACGGCGTACTCATGGTGTAGTTCTCTTCCCACGGCTCGTTGGCCGCCAGAGCTTCACCTGCCGTCATGCTCAGGGCTGCAAGCGCCAGGGCAGCAATGCCACCAGCAACAGCCGCGATCCATTCGGTGCGCTTCTGTGCTTTTTTCTGGTTCTGCGTGGAGCCCAACATGGCGTGTCGCTTTCCTTCGTTAGTGTGGCGCCCGGTTTTGGTGCGCAGACCGATAAGAGCAATGGCCATGCCAGCGCTTCAGCGGGTCATCCGGACACGGATTAACCATGGATTTGGCTGTTTTGCGGGGGGTGGGTGTCGTTGTGCCGTTCATGTTGCTGACAATCGCCAGAACCGTGCCAGTCCGAGATGTCTCAGATTGGTTCAAAGCGGCACAGCCGGAGAGGACATGCGTGCTTAATCGGGCCACACAGGGCGATGCCGCTTGCCAATTTGCAGCGGTTGCGTCCATCTAGGACCGAAAACAAAGCAAAAAGCGGCCTTTTGGGAGAGATCACGTGCCAGCAACACTCGAGTTCTTTTATGACTGCTCCAGCCCATGGACCTATCTGGCCTTTTCACGGGTCGAAGCCGTGGCGCGACGGGCTGGGGCGACCATCGACTGGCGGCCTGTTCTGGTTGGCGGCATCTTCAACAAGGTTAACGAAAGCGTTTACGAGCAGCGGGCCAATCCGCACCCGGTCAAGGGCCGTTACTACGTTAAGGATTTGCAGGACTGGGCAACATTCTGCGGCATCAAGATTGGCATGCCCCCGGTTTTCCCGGTGCGCGCGGTCGATGTCATGCGGGGAGCCATCTTCGCTCTGGATCAGGGAAAAGTGGTCGAGTACAGCCGGGCGGCCTTTGAAGCCTATTGGGGCGACCTCAAGGACATCTCCCAGCCCGAACATCTTAAGGATATCTGCGACAAGGTCGGCCTGGACTGGGATGGCTATCAGGCGGCAATCGTGTCGGACGATGTAAAGGGCCGTCTGCGGGCCAATACAGAAGAAGTCATAGAGCGCGGCGGGTTTGGGTCTCCGAGCATGTTCGTTAACAAAACGGACATGTATTTCGGCAATGACAGGCTTGAACTTGTTGAAGCCGCGCTCACAGCAGCGCGATAGGGCGGAGCCTTAACCAGTGAGTAACGATTTTGGTTCGGGGGCCGGTCCCCAGCAGAGCTATCCCATGTTTCGGGCGCCCGGGTTGCTGGTGGGGCTCGTGGCCCTGCTGTTCGGCATCCATCTGGCACGGTCCTTCATGGACCCGCAGGCTGACTTTCAGTTCCTGTTAACCTTCGCGCTCTTCCCGGCGCGCTATGGCGTAACTGCCGATGGGGCGCAGTTCGTTTTTCCCGGCGGCATGTATGCGGATCTGTGGTCACCGGTGACGTATGCGTTCCTGCATGGCGGGTGGATGCATCTCATTTTCAATTCCGTCTGGCTTTTGGCATTCGGTACGCCTGTGGCCCGCCGGCTGGGAACCATCCGGTTCCTCTTCTTCTATCTGGCCTGTGGCCTTATTGCGGGCATCGTCTATGCGGGCGCACAGGCCGGGTCTCTTGCAGCTCTTGTCGGGGCATCAGGAGCCATCTCCGGCGTTGTGGCCGGGGCTGCCCTCTTTGTGTTCGAGAAACAGGGGCCGCTGGCCCGCTTCGGCTTTGATTACGGGGCGGAAGAGCTGCGCGCGGTACCACGCCGTCCTGCCCATAAGGCGCTGGGGAGTGGGCCGGCTCTCATGTTCACTGCCGTCTGGCTCGGTCTGACCCTGCTGACCGGGGCCTTGGGCATGGCGGATGTCGGGGACACAGCCACCATCGCCTGGGAAGCGCATCTTGGGGGCTTCATTGCGGGGATTCTGCTGTTTCCCCGGTTTGACCCCGGTGTCGAGGCAAATGAATAACAAGCAACTGACGGAAAATAGGGATTAACCTATTGAAAGCGTTGTGTGACTTCCCAAATCCAAATCACGCCCCGCGCAAAGAGAGTATCCCGTCATGGGATCATCCAGTGCCTGCGGAGCACCCATATTTCAGGAGTGATTGTTCAAAATGAGCGACGCCACAGCTTCTTCTGCCGGTGAAACCCCCGACGACGACGCCAACACCAAGCGCATTGGTTCTGATGCCAATGGCGATGAGGCGCTCTGGGTCCGGCTGTTGTTCATGCTTGGCTTCTGGTTCCTCGGAAACCTGGCCTTCTCGATCTCGATTTTCCTCGGCGCTTTGCAGTTCGTGGTCATTCTGGTCCGCGGCGACGCAAATGATGAACTCAAGACTTTCAGCCGCAACCTGGTCCAGTTCGTCTGGCAGTGCCTGGCCTATGTCACGTTCAACCAGGATGAGAAGCCGTTCCCGATGAGCCGCTTCCCGGACACCAAGAACGACGACTAGTCACCTGCTCCGCTAAAGCAGAGGCTCTGTTCGAGGGTCGGCTCTGCTAGAGCAGAGGCTCCAGATACACCGGATCGCCGCCGTCGAGGATCAACCCCTTGATGGCGGCGGTTCCGTTTTCAGAGACCGCCGCAATCACCGTCACGCTGCCCTCGTCACGCATGTCTTCAAGCTCGCGGCCGGTACCTTCGGGCACGAAGTAGCTTTCAATGCCATATGAGATGCGCGCGTTGCGGCAGCCCACGCAGCGTTCCTCCACTGGTGCCTCCCCGGCAACGGCCGTCGGTGGCAGGGGTGCTGTATCCATCCAGTCGATCCGGCCCTTGATGGAAACCGTGCCCGCGTCCGCCTCCGGTTGCCGGTGATGCATCGCCGTTGCCTGCCAGAGCCCCGTCGTGGCTTCGCTGAGGGTCACATAGACCGTATCGCCGCCTGAGAACTGATCCGGATCTTCAGCCAGCCTGTCTACCGGCAGGCGGGAGATGTCGTAGGTGAGGATCACATAGTCTCCGCGGAAGATATCTCGGGGGTCGACCGGGGCTGTCGCGAGACGGACCTCGGTACCCGACGATAAAAGGGTGACCCGCTCCATGACAATCTGACCCAGCAGCAAGGTCATGATCACCGCCGCAAGGATAAGTCCCCAGAGCCGGTAGGGGGCGCGTGCGATGTTTTCTATCCAGCTGATCATGGCTCAGGCCTCCTTGTCGGCTTTGGTCTGTCGGGCCAATAGCCGATGTCTGATCCGTCCAAGGCCGACACTCAGGCCGATCAGCAGCAACCCGCCGACTGCAAAGAAGGCGGCAGTGTCCAGCAGCGTGCCCACGGTTTCGAAATAGACGTAAAGCGCCATGAGCCCAAAGGCCGCAAAGCCCAGATTGATGCCGAAGCGATCATGGGTGCGGGTGCCGTAGCTCACGCACCAGACCGATGCCCCGAAATAGGCGATGACAAAAAGCCATCCGGCAATATCTCCATAAACAAACTGGGCATAGGGATAGACCACCAGCACCACCGTTGCGGCGGCAAGCATGGCTGCGTCGGGCATCGACACACGCGACTGGAGGAATGCCATGCCTACAGTCGCCAGAACCATTGCCCCAACAATCAGAGCCACCCAGATGTAATAGGTTTCGTCGGGAAGCACTCCGTCTGATGCGAGCGGCAGCCAGAACGCTGTGCCCATTGCGGCCAGTAAGCCCCAATGGATCATTGCGTCCTCAAAGGGTGCGATGAGACGCATGGCGATGTGGCCCTTGGCAAAGACGATGAGCGCCACCATTGCCGCGAGCGCGAAAACGCTGTCGGTGGACCAGTCCAAGTGCTCCATCAGCCACAGAGCGGTGGTTCCGAACCTGACGCCCCACGCATTGATGATGATGTGAGCTGCCGGCCGCCATCCCATGGCCGCTGCCAGCAGGCCGGCAACAGAGATGGGGATCACAAACTGCCAGTGCAGCAGCGCCGGGTTCTCCATCATCACCGCGATGCTCCACATCGGCGTGAGGATGATCGCGAGCACCAGGGCGGCGCGGGATGGCACCAGCCAGGCTGTCACCAGCGCGCCCGCCATCCAGAGCATCAACCCGTCGGAGTACTCACCCCCGATGTGATACATCTGGCCGATGAGCATGATGGAGACGCCGAAGAGGATGACGGCCAGAAGAATGGCGGCTTCGGTGTAAAGACCCGGCTCCTCGTCTTCTGTGCGAATGCGCCAGGCGGCAATGCCCACGGACCCCCACATGCCGAAGGCGAGCACCAGGAGCTTTGTGAGCTTGGACATCTCCGTCCAGTTGGCGGCAACAAAACTCATCGCCGCAAAGCCAAGAAGCACCACGCCGAGGACGGCAAGGACCGTTGTAAGTGCAGTGCCGCCGCCGGTGCCTTCAGCGTCCTTGACGATGGCCGGGATCTTCGCGGGATCAACCAGGCCGCGCTGGGACCAGCGGTCGAGGTCAGTCTTGAGACGCTTGATGTATTGGCGACGCAAAATCATGGCTTCCGGTGTCCCTCTTGTTTTTGTGACGTCGCTGGTAGGCGGGCAATGTGCCTGAAATGCGGCCACCCTAGACTGGGCAATACCCCGCGAATGAAGATAAGTGTGTCAATATGGCTGACCTAACTTATTGACCTTGTTCATCTTCTTGGCTTGTCGCGTCGGAATGTCGCGCTCATACTTGGTGTTCGTATGCGCGGAGTGGGTCTGAGAGGGACTCATACGTGTTTCCGTCAGAAACAGCCGAATTGAGCGGATTTTGGCGCGAAACCCGATCTCCGCGTTGGATTCATCATCGCTGAATAGGGAGAGCGTGTGATGACTGTAACTAGCATCCTGAAAGACAAGGGTCGGGATGTTGCGACGATCACGCCGGAGGCCACGTTACAGGACGCGGTCAATATGCTGGCGGAAAAGCGCATTGGCGCCATCGTCGTAACGGACTTTGCAGAGCGTGTGGCGGGCATTCTGTCCGAACGCGACATTGTGCGGGCCACCTCGCGCAGTGGCTGCGATGCTCTCAAAGAACCTGTCTCAGCCTACATGACCCGCGAAGTCGTGACATGCGGCCTGCATGACTCGACAGAGCGCCTCATGGAAATGATGACGGCGGGGCGTATGCGGCACCTGCCTGTCACCGAAGACGGTAAACTCACCGGCATCGTTTCGATTGGTGACGTCGTGAAACGGCGCATCGCCGACGCCGAGCTCGAAGCCGAGTCGTTGAAGGCGTATATCGCCAGCGGCTAAGAGATTTCGGTCGCTGTTAGGACGGTTTGTGGGGCGTGTTGGACGCAATGCTTGCGCCTGATCTGGCGTATTGAGCCTTGCGTTCTGCGCTCCATTGATCGATCTCGTCCTTTGGCACCCCATAGGAAATGCCACGCTCCACCCCAGGGCGCGCCCGCACCCGGTCGACCCAGGCCATGAGGCGGGGGGACCCGGTGATATCCACCTTGCTCCATTTCCAGCCACGCACCCATGGCCAGATCGAAATGTCGGCGACGGTGAAGGCGTCTCCACAGATGAAGTCGTGTGCGCCCAGCCGGGTTTCCAGAATCGCCACAAGCCTTTGCGCTTCGTTGTTGAAGCGGGTCAGGGGGTGCTCCTTCTTGATAGACTCCACATCGTCCATGTAGCGCGTGTAGCTGAGCTTGTTGCCGAATGTGGGTCCCAGATTGGCTCCCTGCCAATAGAGCCATGGCACCACATCCCATTTGCGCTCATCCATCGGCAGCAGCGATGTCGGGAACTGCTCCGCCAGATATTCAAGGATGGCGCAGCTCTCCATCACAGCCCGCCCGTCATGGACGATTGCTGGAATTTTCTGATTGGGATTGATGGCCGTGAAAGCGTCAGAGAACTGCTCACCCTTGCGCAGGTCGACTGTGTGCATCGTTACATCCGGTAAGTCGGCACCCGCCTCTTTGAGCTCCTCCACCATGATCGATGCCTTCCAGCCGTTGGGCGTCGCTGCGGTGTAGAGGTCGATTGCCATTTGCTATTCCTATTCGGACACCGGCTCGCCGGGCATGTCCGGCTTGCCGCTCAGGAAATCCATGGCCTCACGGATCACCGGCATGGCCTGACGGGCGGCGTCTTCGCCCAACTTGATGCACTCGTCAGCTTTGTGAAAATCGCTGAGGGAGATGTGGCCGATGCGCGGCGCCACCATGACGTCAGGCGGGTCACCGGCAAGGCGCATGCGGGCCAGGCGGTCTTGAATGATGTTGAGGGCGCCCATCATCACCGTCGTGATGCCCGGCGTCTTGTGGTCCCAGCCAAATAGCTGACGTACCAGTGCGCGGTCCGGACGGGTGGCCCGGGATACCATGGCGCGGGCGAGCGAGGGGGCGTTGCCGTTTGGCTGCTCGTCATAGCCAAAGTCCAGTTTGTTGATCTGTTCGCCTTCCGTGACCATGCCCAGACCGTAGGTGTCGGAGGACAGCGACACGGCAATCACCAACCGCGCCCCGAAGGCACGGCAAACCGATGCAGGGACTGGATTCACCAGCGCACCATCCACCAGCCAGCGATCTTCAATCTTCACGGGCGTGAACACCGCGGGCAGGGCATAGGACGCGCGCAGGGCGGGCACGAGTTTGCCCTCGCGCAGCCAGATCTCGTGACCGGTTGCAAGTTCTGTCGCGACTGCGATGAACCGCGTGCCCAGATGCTGCAGCTCGACGTCGCCAATGTCGTTTTCCAGAAGCTTTGCCAGCTTCATGCCTGAGAGGAGCCCGGAGCCGCCGAAGGTCATGTCCAGCAGGCCCAGCACCCGGCGCGGGGTCAGGCTGCGTGCCCAGTGCTCCAGTTCGTCCAGTTTGCCGGCGGAGTAGCAGCCGCCGACAACGGCGCCGATAGATGTGCCTGCAATGATGTCCGGCTTGATGCCTTCTTCCATCAGCACCCGCATAATGCCGATATGAGCCCAGCCGCGCGCCACGCCGCCGCCAAGTGCCAAGCCAATTCGGGGTCGCGTCATCGCATCAAAATCCTTATGGTCCGCAGCCCTTCGGCCAAGACGACTCTTGGCCCGTGACTTTGGGGGCAGGATGCCAGCATTCGCCATATGTGCAAGTCACGGTTTGACGCACCGATTTTGAGGAGATCTATGCCATGGAACTCGAAACGGATCGCATGGTGTTCCGGCCATTCCGCCCCGACGATTGGCGGGATCTACGGCTCATTCAGTCGGATGCACGGGCAACCGATACACTCTCGGCGGATGGGTTACCGTTTGCCGAAGACAAGAGCCGCAGCGCCGCGCGAACCTGGGCTGCCCATTGGGACATCAACGGGTTCGGCCTGTGGCATATCACCGACAAAGAGACGGGCCGCTTTTGTGCCTATGCCGGCCTGCGGCTGGTGCTGTTCTACGGCAAGCCGATTGTGGAAATGGCGTATGCGGTGGTACCGGCGTTCTGGAAGCAGGGGCGGGGGCACGAGTTCGCGCGGCCCTGCGTCGACGATGTGTTTGAGCGCATGAAGCTGGAAGAAGCGTGGTGCTTTACGCTCGTCCGCAACACTGCCTCACAAAAGGTCATGCAGGGCGCAGGTTTTGTGTTCACCCATCATGCAGACCATGTCGGCCTGCCGCACTTCTTTTGCAAGATGACAAAAGAACAGTGGGGTGGTCCTCGTGCCTAGTCGATGAAAGACCAGGTGACTGCCCCGTCGAATTTGCGGATCGGAATGGAGGCGATGCTCTTGGGGTCAGCCATGCGCATGTTGAGCGCAAGCCGGTCTTGATTCTCCGGTGTCAGCCCTTGCCAATGGGTCGTGCAGCCGCAGACCTTGCAACTGTGGAAGGCGAGTTGTCTGTCGCCATGGCTGTAAGCGTGCGTGCCGTGAGGGCCGGTCGCGATGTCAGCTTCACTGACATGACAATGGGCCCACAGACCGCGAATCCTACTGCAGAAAGAGCAGTTGCAGTCGACGAGGGCCTTCGGTTTCACGTTCAAGGAAAAGGTAACCGCGCCGCAGTGGCACTTGCCCCTTGTTATCTGCATGAAGTCTTGCACACTAAAGCTTTGTGGGGTTCGGCGCGTCGCCATAGACCTCAACAGGATCAAACGTTTTTTCGTCTTCCTTGTATGTCAGCACCACGGACTTGAAGTCGCCCTCGGTCTCGCGCTTGCCCATGGGTACTTCGCGGTAGAAGCACGACATGTAACCCACGTGGCAGGACGCGCCGGACCCGGCGACATCCACCTTCATCCAGACCGAGTCCTGGTCGTCATCGATGCGCAGCTCGACGATCTTCTGCACGAGGCCGGATGTAGCGCCCTTGTGCCAGACCGCCTGGCGGGAGCGGGAGAAGTAGTGGGCTTCGCCGGTTTCTATTGCTTTGGCAAAGGCCTCGTCGTTCATGTAGCCGACCATCAGCACGTCGCCCGTATGCACGTCCGTCGTCACAACTGGCATCAGGCCGTTGGCGTCGAATTTCGGCGCCAGGTCGTGGCCTTCTTCCACCTGCTCAACAGTCACGCGGGGGGCAAATTCAGGTTTCGTGGTCATGGCTCTAACTCGCAAACATCATCTGCAAAAGTAAACGGCCCCGCATACATAATATGCAGGGCCGCAGAAATCATGTGTGGTTGGCAGCGTTTTAGTAGCTACGGTCGCCGCGCACAAGGCGGAAGAAACGCTCTTCCATCCTCGGGTCATCCTTGAAAACGCCCGTAAACTGGGTCGTGATCGTGGCTACATCAGGCTTTTTGATGCCGCGGGTGGTCATGCACTGGTGCTTGGCCTCGATCATCACGGCCACACCGGCAGGCTTCAGGGCATCCACGATGGTGTCAGCGATCTGAGCCGTCATGGTTTCCTGGGTCTGCAGGCGCTTGGCGAAAATCTCGATAACGCGGGCGAGCTTGGAAATCCCGACCACCGAATTGATCGGCATGTAGGCGATGTGGGCCTTGCCGAGGATCGGCACCATGTGATGTTCACAGTGGCTCTCCAGTGAGATATCGCGAAGCATCACGATGTCATTGTAGCCCTCAACCTCTTCAAAGGTGCGGCCAAGCACTTCTGAGGGGTCTTCATCGTAACCTTCAAAAAACTCTTCATAGGCACGCACCACGCGAGAGGGCGTGTCGATCAGGCCTTCGCGGTCCGGGTTGTCGCCGGCCCATGAGATAAGAGTGCGAACAGCGGCTTCCGCTTCGGCACGGCTCGGCTTTGTCTCCGCTACTTCGGTCATGTCGGTGGCATCCATCTTTTCAACCATGGCGTCCATCGTAGTCAGTCCTTCCTGGCGCACGCGCGGCCCCCCGTCCCGGTATCGTCGTTAGGCTTCCGGGCATGAGGCGCGGCGAGGCGCTTCATTGGTGAAAACGGAGCGCGAAGCGAGACATACTCTGTGTCGGCACGCGCGCCGGTACTTGGATATATGGCACGGGAAACCCCGCCCCACATTGCTTAAACTGCGCATACAACATTGCACATTTGCGATATCAGCCGCGACACTGTCTTGCCTGAAACCATTAACGTCTACGTGTGTTCCCGCAGATCGGATGACAAGAGGGCTTGGAATTCTGCCCTTTTAGGCACAAATTCAGTCTCATGAGCGAAACCATAAGCGAAAACGGCCTGAACGAGGTCTACAACCGCCGCATCCTGGAACTGGCCGGGGACATCCCCCGGATCGGTGTTTTGGAGGATGCGGATGCCTCAGCCAGCGCCGTCAGCAAGATGTGCGGCTCGAAGGTGACCGTGCACCTGAACATGACAAAGGGAAAAGTCAGTGACTTCTCCCATCAGGTTCATGCCTGCGCCCTGGGCCAGGCGTCGTCCTCTGTCATGGCGCGGCACGTTATCGGCGCAACACGTGAAGACATAGAAGGCGCGCTCAATACGATGCGGGCCATGCTCAAAGACGGCGGTGACCCGCCCATGGGCAAATGGTCAGACCTTGAAGTCCTGAAACCCGCCCGCGAGTTCAAGAACCGCCATCAGTCGATCCTGCTGACCTTCGAGGCCACGCTCGATGCGATTGGACAGGTCGAAGCAACAGAGACGGCTTGACCTTCCCCTCGCTGTAAGCTCTACATTTTTCGCATGCGTGTTTTCATAGCCAAACTCCTGTCCATTTTGATGCTGGTTACAGCAGCAGCTCCGGCCTTTGCGTCTTCTGATGTAGCGGGAGCTCATGCCTTGGGGTGTGACATGATGGCAATGGACCATGCGGGTCATGAGATACCGGCTGACACTGAAACGGATTCCGCCAAACTCCGGAACTGTCCTCTTGCGGCATCCTGCATGGTCGGGATGAAGTCGGTGTTGGTGCCTTTGCGCAGCGAGCAGATTTGGGTGCATGCCCCGTTCGACGCGGCCCCTGCATCAACGCAAGCAGGCAGCACGTTAGCGCTCGATCCACCTCCGCCCAGTCTGAGCTGAACCGCCGCCGTTTAAGCGGCGCTTCACTTTGAGCTTTTCAGACAAGTCACGTGCAGTTGTGCGCGCTCAAGCGGGCCGCCACGCACGCTCATGCGGAGTATCCTTATGTCTATCAGTAATCGTATCCATAACCTGGCGCCGCTGATTGCAGCCCTTGCCATTGTCATCCCGGGACATGCCTATGCCGCCGGGTCGGTTGGCCACCATCAAAGTGCAAAGCATGGTGAACAAGATGCCATTGCCGGTCCCATGTCATTCGGCAAGCCCGGCAACGTCGCAGATGCCGATCGGGTGATCGAGGTCGTCATGGCCGACAATTATTTTGAGCCGGAAACACACGTTGTTGCTGCGGGCGAGACCGTCCACTTCAAGGTGGCTAACCGCGGCACCCTTGTTCATGAGTTCAACCTGGGCACGCCGAACTATCACGCAGCGCATCAGGACGAGATGGTGATGATGCAGCAGCATGGCGTGTTGATGGGCGACAGCATCAACCACGACATGATGAACATGCCCATGGGCGATGACGGCCATACCATGAGCCACGACCATCCCAATAGTGTGCTTCTGGAACCAGGTGACTTTGGTGATGTCGTGTGGACCTTCACGTCTGGCGGCGACATCGAGTTTGCCTGCAACGTGCCCGGTCACTACGCGGCCGGCATGGTTGGCGCTGTGGAAGTGGAGTAGCTGCTATGACATTCCGTATTCTGACATTATTGTGCCTGCTGGCAGGAATCGTGCCTGCCGCTGCGGGCACCTATGACCTTGAGGTGGGCCCAGTCACGCTGGACGTGTCAGGCCAGCCTGTCGACGGCTTTGCCATCAATGGCCAGGTGCCGGCGCCGCTCCTGCGGTTCAAGGAAGGCGAAGACCTCACCATCAACGTCACAAACACGCTGAAGGTTGATACCTCGATCCACTGGCACGGTTTCGTGCTGCCGTTCGATCAGGACGGTGTGCCGGGCATGAGCTTTCCGGGCATCAAGCCGGGTGAAACCTTTACCTACCGCTTCAAGGCACCCAAGGCGGGGACCTACTGGTACCACTCCCATTCCGGTCTGCAAGAAGGGGCAGGGATGTATGGCGCCATCATCATCGAGCCCGAGGGCCGCGAGCCGTTCCGCTATGACAGGGACTATGCGGTGGTGCTGTCGGACTGGCATGAAGACAGTCCGATGCAGGTGTTCCGCAACCTCAAGCGGTCGCCGGATCATTACAACGGCATCCAGCGCACGGTTGGCGAGTTCTTCAGGGACGCATCCGAGGATGGTCTTGATGCTGCGATCTCAAACCGGCTGGACTGGGGTGAGATGCGGATGATGCCGTCTGATATCTCTGACGTTCAGGGCTACACCTACCTGATGAACGGACAGAACTCCGACCAGAACTGGACGGGCCTGTTCGAGCCCGGTGAGCGTGTTCGCCTGCGCTTTATTAACGCCTCGGCTATGACGTTCTTCGACGTTCGCATACCGGGAGTCAAGATGACGGTGGTTCAGGCCGACGCCAATAATGTGCGGCCGGTAACTGTCGATGAGTTCCGCATCGCGGTTGCGGAGACCTATGACGTGATCGTCCGCCCGCGCGAGGACAAGGCATTTACGGTCTTCGCGGAAACCATGGCGCGTGACGGTTTCGCCCGCGGCACGCTTGCCCCACGTGAGGGAATGTCTGCCGACGTGCCGGAACTTCGCGATCCACCGCGGCTCACAATGGCGGATATGGATCATGGATCAATGGACGGCATGGACCATTCGGGTATGGATCACGCAGCCATGGGTCACGACATGGGAGCCATGGATCACTCCAAGATGGATCATGCCGCCATGGGGCATGACATGAGCGCCATGATGTCCAGCGAGGAAGATGACCCGTTCTATGCACCAGGCTCGGGGCTGGAGCCTGACGCGGCCAATGGCGGCAAGTTTCTGTCCCTTGCTGATTTGCGGGCCCAGGCGCCGCTCTACGACGACCGGCCCTACGACCGTGAAATCAGGCTCCGGCTCACCGGCAACATGGAACGCTATATGTGGTCCATCAACGACAAGAAGCTGTCAGAGGCCGAGCCGCTGCGTTTGCAGTATGGTGAACGGGTGCGCTTCACGTTCATCAACGAAACCATGATGGCGCATCCGATGCACCTGCATGGCATGTGGAAGATCGTTGATGTGGGGGCGGGCAAGTGGAACCCGCTCAAGCATGTTCTGACCGTGCCGCCCAATGTCACCATTTCGGCGGATGTCGAAGTGGATGCGCCGGGGCAGTGGGCGTTTCACTGCCACCTCATGTACCACATGGCCGCGGGCATGTTCCGCAAAGTCATTGTGGAGGGCGGACCTGAAGACACAGCGGTGGTTGATCCCGAGCTTGAAACGCTGTGGGGCATGGCCAATGCGGACACGCCAGCAAAGGCGCACCCCTGATGTGGGGGCGTGTTGCGGCGGCGGGCTTCATACTCGCCGCGTCCTCTCTGCCGGCGGTTGCAGCAGAGATGGACAACATGATCCTCAGTCATGTCTCGGTGGAGCGGCTAGAGTACCGGGTCCAGGACGGAGATGGTGTGGGGTTTGTCGAGGGCGATCTTGTCATTGGCAATGACAGCCACAAGGTTGTGCTCAGCATTGAAGCCGAGCGGAGCACTGATGGCGGTGAGTTCGAGAGTTCCGAGGTGCACCTGCTGTACCGTCGACCGGTCTCGGACTTCTTTGATGTCCAGGGTGGCCTGCGACATGATCTGGCGCCAGACCCGGAGACATCGCATCTGGCGCTCGGTCTCACCGGCCTGCTCGAGCAGTGGATCGAGTTCGAGGGCAACGCCTATCTGTCGGACGATGGTGATGTTGCCTTTCGTGTGGAAGCCGAAACAGAAATCTTCCTGACCCGGCGGATTTTTGCTCAGCCCCTTGTGGAGACGGAAGAGCGTCGTGTAGGGAAAGAGTGTAGATCTCGGTGGTCGCCGTATCATTA
>ERZ1740067.1708-NODE-1708-length-14608-cov-6.727067_pt1 | contig 14608 bp, 10 predicted proteins | sample MGYA00581736_ERZ1740067 | MGnify/ENA primary metagenome ERZ1740067 (study PRJEB43018, sample SAMN04849236) | marine metagenome | isolation source: floating plastic debris | place: Pacific Ocean | collected 2008-08-27 | study: EMG produced TPA metagenomics... | reverse complement strand
CAGTCTCAAATCTCTAACGAATATATTATTACCAAATCTAACTTACCTGATGGTACTTTGTTTGGAGGTCCTCCTGGTCCTATTGCAGTAGAGTTTCAGCCTCGTTATTCGGCCTCGGTATCTGTTACCGCTACTCAACTATTTTTTGATGCTTCCTATCTCATTGGCCTCAAAGCCTCTCGAACTTTCAAGGAATTGTCACAAAAACAAATCAAAAAAAGTAAGATTGACATTGCCAGTAACGTAACCAAGGCTTATTATTTGGTGTTGGTAAACAAGGAAAGAATAGAATTGTTGGAAGCCAATTATCGTCGCTTGGATACTTTATATAAATCTACGAAAACTTTGAACGAAAACGGAGCAGCCGAACGCATTGATGTCTACCGTTTAGAGGTTTCTTTGAATAACATCAAAACCGAGATCAATAAAACCAAAAGTTTGCTTGGTTTTTCAGCCAAGTTACTAAAATTTCAAATGGGCATGCCCGTTCGAGATTCTTTGATTCTTTCTGGTAGTATTGATGATATCAAGCTAGAAGATTTCCAAAATGTAGAAGTCAACGAAGGGGCTTTCAAGTCTCGGATTGAATACTCTATTCTGGAAACTTCCCGTAGATTGGCAAGGTTGGATGTGAGGAATAAAAAAGCGGCTTACTACCCTCGTTTAGTAGGTTTTATCAACTATGGTTCCAACTCTGGCTCTAGCAGTTTATCCGATATTGGCAATGTCAACGATCGCTGGTTTCGTAATGGAACCTTCGGCTTTACCCTAACAGTACCCATATTTGCAGGTTTAGGTAATAAAGCCAAAGTAGAAAAAGCCCGCATCGAACTCTTAAAAACCGAACTCGATTTCAAAGCTTTTGAGCGCGCGATCAATCTTGAAGTGGCTCAATCTCGTCAAAGTTTGACTTCAAGTCTACAAGATTTAGAAATTCAAAAGAAAAACATGGCCTTGGCCAAAGAGGTGAGTAGGGTAGCCAATATCAAATTTAGAAGTGGAACGGGGAACAATCTGGACATTGTGGATGCCGAAAATCAATTTAAAACGGCTGAAACCAACTACTTCAATGCTTTGTACAATGCCATTATTGCTAAAATAGATTTAGACAAAGCAATGGGGCGACTCACTAAAGATAAATAACTCTAAAAACACACTCAAAAAGACAAACACAGCATCATGAACATAAAAACATACACCGTTGCCCTTACTTTAATGGTTTTGGTTGCTGCTTGTGGCGGAAAAGAAGATACCAAAGACAAAAGCAGTAAAAAAGCGAAGGAAGTAAGAGCTGAACTCACTAAAAAGAAAAATGAGTTTGAAAAGTTACGCACCGAAATTTCTCGTCTAGAGAAACGCCTCGAGAAACTGGACCCTTCTTATGCCTTGGCAAAAAAGGAGGCCAAAACTACCTTGGTGTCTACTGTTCCGGTTACTAAAGAAGACTTTACCAGTTTTGTAGAAGTTCGAGGAACGGTAAAATCAGACAAGAATGTGATTCTCAATGCCCAAACTCAAGGATTGGTGACCTACATTGCGGCTCGCGAAGGGCAATTGGTAGGGGCCGGACAAGTATTGGTATCACAAGAAAATAGCGTGTTGGTTAATCAACTAGAAGAAGTAAAAACTCAGTTGAGACTGGCCGATGCCCTTTTCAAGCGTCAAGATAATTTGTGGAAAAAGAAGATTGGTACTGAGATTCAATACCTTACTGCCAAGAATAATAAAGAAGCACTAGAGCGTAAAATCAAGACCATCCAATCGCAAATGGCTTTATCGAGTATTACAGCTCCTTTTAGTGGGGTAGTAGACGAAATATTTGTAAAAAAGGGACAAAACGTAGGTCCAATGAACCAAATTCTTCGTATGGTTTCTTTGAACAGTGTTCAAATACAGGCCGATGTATCTGAAGCTTACCTGGGACGAATAAGCCGAGGTGATAAGGTAAAGGTAAAATTCCCTTCTTTGAACATTGATAAGGTGGCTGCGATCAAGACCATTGGACAAATCATTAATCCTGAGAACCGTACTTTTCGCATCGAATTGGAGCTACCCAATCCTGATCGTTTGTTGAAACCTGATTTACAGGCCATTGTGGAAATGAAAGATTTCACCAAAAAAGAAGCGATAGTAATCCCTTCAAACCTCATCCAAAAGGACAAAACGGGTGAGTTTGTATATGTACTCAATAAAAAGGATGGGAAAACGCTTGCCAAAAAGGTATTGATTAGACGCGGAGCCAACGCTAAAAACCGCACCATGGTAGAAAGCGGCCTCAAAGGAGACGAAATGCTGATTGAGCAAGGGTTTAGAGACGTATCTGAAGGTGGATTGGTAAAAGTAACGGATACCAACCAACCAAAAAAAACCGATAGCTCAGAGAAAAAAGTTGTAAAGGTTAAAAACTAAAATATAAAACATCAAGTGGTATGCTTAGATACCAACTGCTTGATGCATTTTCCTGATTATCTCAATTTAATTTGAACATCATGAGTAACGACAAGGAAAGAGATAAAAAATTAAACAAAGAATTTAAGCTGACCAGTCTATCAGTTGATAACCGTACCAGTGTAATGATTCTGGCGGTGATCATCGTATTGTTTGGACTGATCTCGTACATACAAATGCCTAAGGAAAGTTATCCTGAAATTGTGATTCCCAATATTTATGTGGGGACTCCTTACCCAGGAAACTCTCCCAATGACATGGAGAACTTGGTAACGCGACCCATCGAAAAAGAAATTAAGTCGCTTACTGGGGTTAAGAAAATTGCTTCTACTTCTATTCAAGGGTATTCTACCGTTTTGGTAGAGTTTAACCCTGATATAGACATTCCGAAAGCCCTACAAGATGTAAAAGATGCGGTAGACAAGGCCAAAAATGAATTACCTACCGACTTGCCCACCGATCCTAATGTATTTGATGTAAATCTATCTGATTTGCCCATCATGTACATCAACTTATCAGGAAAGCAAGGAGGGAAAAACTATACTACCGAAGAGCTTAAGGTGTATTCAGAGTATTTGGAAGATGAAATCGAAAAGCTTTCTGAAATCTCGAAAGTAGATATACAAGGAGCTCAGGAACGCGAAATTCGTATTGATGTAGATTTGTACAAACTAGAAGGCCGTAAGCTCAACTTTAACGATATTGGAGCCGCCATCCAGCAAGAAAACGTAACCATTTCGGGAGGGGATTTTTTAGCCAAAGATTTCCGTAAATCCATTCGGGTAGTGAATGAGTTTAAAAACATGGATGATATCCGCAATGTCATTGTCAAGAATGAAGATGGTAATGTGGTGTATTTGAAAGATGTAGCCAAGGTACGTGACAGCTACGAAGAACCCTCTAGTTTTGCCCGTTCTTCGGGTCAAACGGTGATGACTTTGAATGTATCTAAGCGAAGTGGAGAAAACTTATTGAATGCGGCAGATAAAATCAAAGCAATCATTGAAAAGGGTAGAAAAGATAATAAAATCCCAAGCGATTTAGACATTTCTATTACCAATGACCAGTCGCGCGATATTCGCTCCATGGTAGATAACCTCGTCAACAGTATTATATCTGGGGTAATTTTGGTAGTAGCGGTACTCCTATTCTTTATGGGACTGCGTAGTGCCTTGTTTGTAGGAATTGCCATTCCGTTGTCCATGTTTATTTCTTTTATATTACTTGGGGCAGCGGGAGTGACCATGAACATGATGGTACTTTTCTCGTTGATTCTAGCACTGGGAATGCTGGTAGACAATGGTATTGTGGTGATTGAGAATATTTACCGTTTGCTTCAAGAAGGTTACCCACTTAAACGAGCGGTGAAAGAAGGAGTAGGAGAAATTGCACTACCAATTATTGCTTCTACCGCCACTACAGTAGCTGCATTTTTGCCTTTGGCCTTCTGGGGAGGTATTATGGGGCAGTTTATGCGTTTCTTGCCCATTACTTTGATCATTGTATTGTCGGCCTCGCTGATCGTAGGTTTGGTAATCAACCCAGCGGTAGCCATGTTGTTTGCCAAACTAGATGATGGCAAGCGTACCATCAACAAACGCCTGTTGATTGGGGCCATCTTGTTGGTGATATTGTCTATCCCAATGTATTTTATAGGTAACTATACATTTACCAACATTTTTGGCATCACGGGCTCGTTCATTTTATTGAACATGTTTGTGCTTACTCCAGTATCTCGTTGGTTCCAAAACCGGGCCTTGGTAGTATTGGAGAATGGCTATTCCAAAATCATCAACTTTGCCTTGGGTGGACGTCGTCCTTACTTCTTCTTATTAGGTACTATTTTCTTGTTGATTTTCTCTTTTGTATTGGTGGGCACAGCCGGACTGAAAACTAGATTTTTCCCTGACAATGAGCCCAATTATGTCAACATTTTTATTCAAAAACCCATTGGTACCGATATCAAAACCACCAATGAGTTTACCAAAAAGGTAGAAAAAAAGGTCATTGGAATGATGAAACCCTACGGATATATGGTAGATGCCATCATTGCGCAGGTAGGTGAAGGAACCAGTGACCCCAACGAAGGTCCTCAGCAAGGTTCACTGCCTCATAAGGCTCGTATTACGGTTTCATTCTCCGAATTTCAAGATCGTCAGGGAACCAATACTCAGGACATTATGACGGAGATTCGGAATGAAATGAAGAAATATGCTGGCGCTTTGATTACTGTGAGTAAAGACTCTAACGGCCCTAACAATGGTCCTCCTATTAATATTGAGATCAGTGGAGAAAATTATGACAAGTTGGTAGAGTTTTCTAAAAGCTTGCGAAAATACTTGATAGAAGCCAACGTGCCAGGGGTAGAAGAACTCAAAACAGATTTGCAAACTGGTAAACCAGAACTTTTGGTAAATATTGACCGGGAAAAAGCCCGTGCCAATGGCTTGTCTACTCAATCCATTGCCAATGAAATCCGCACGGCTTTATTTGGCGCAGAGATATCTAAGTTCAAAGATGGTGAGGAAGATTACAAAATTCAATTACGCTTGAAAGATGATCAACGTTATGATTTACAAGCATTGTTCAACAAATCGATTACCTTCCGAACTCCCAAAGGACAGTGGAAGCAAATCCCGATTAGTTCGGTAGCCAGTACTACGGATACTTCGGCTCTAGGATCGGTAAAGCGTAAAGACTTGGATAGAGTCATCACGATCTTCTCAAACGTACAAGAAGGCTATAATGCCAACGAAATTGTGGCCAAAATGAAAAACCTGATTGAGGATTATGACATTCCAACGGGCATTACTACCAAGTTTACCGGAGAGCAAGAAGAGCAAGAAAAATCAGCTCGTTTCTTGGTAACTGCCCTCTTGTTGGCGGTATTCTCGGTATTCTTGATCATTGTGACTCAGTTCAACTCATTGTCGGCCCCGGTTGTAATTATGTCTTCGGTATTGTTTAGTACCATTGGGGTATTTTTAGGATTGGTAATATTCCAAATGGATTTTATCATCTTAATGACTGGAATTGGTATTATTTCGCTGGCCGGAGTAGTAGTAAACAATGCCATTGTATTGATTGACTACACCAACTTGCTGAGGAATCGTCGTAAATCTGAATTAGGTTTAAGCGAAAGCGATTATTTGCCTAACTCAGAATTCCTGACTTGTATTGTAGAGGCCGGTAAAAAACGTTTGCGTCCAGTATTGCTTACCGCCATTACTACGGTATTGGGCTTGATTCCTTTGGCGGTAGGGTTCAACATCGACTTTGCCGGATACATTACTGCATTTGAGCCTAATATTTACTTTGGAGGAAGCAACACTGCTTTCTGGGGGCCTATGTCTTGGACAGTCATCTTTGGGTTGACCTTTGCTACCTTCCTTACTTTGGTAATCGTACCCGTGATGTACTTGTTGACTGATCGCCTCAAGTCATTTGTAAAAGGACGAAACCGAAAACAAAAGGTGAATTTGTCTGATGTGAATAAAAAAGATGCTGAAGCAGAAAATAAAAGCACTGAAGAAGTTGCTGCAGAATAAAAAGTAGTTTATTATCAAATAAAAAAGGTCAGATGGTCTAAGCTATCTGACCTTTTTTATTACCTATTCTTTATAAAACAATATAACAACGAGGAAACCATTTTTTGAATCTAGATTTCTCGGTTACTGGAATAAGATTATCCTTCAAATGCAAGCGAATTAACCTCCTCATTTGTTTTATACTCGAAGGTAAATCCTTTAATTGATTTCCAGTAAGTGACAGTATTCGCAGGTCCCGACAATTACCCAAACTGATGGGAAGCTCAGTAATTTTATTTTTCTCCAAGTACAACGCCTTCAGAGCACTCAGTTTACCCATACTGGTTGGCAATTGCTTAATACCTAAGTGAGCCAAGTACAACACCTCTAGGTTTTTGAGATCTCCCAAGTTTTGGGGCAAAGTACTAAACTCATTTTTGGATAGAATAAGTTTTTTCAAATTGGGGGCTTTCAATATTCCGGTGGGGAAGGCTTTCAAAGCATTGCTGCTTATATTCACTTCCTTTAAGCGAGTGAGTGTTTGCCCTTCTATCTCTAAACGCTTCAATTGATTACCATATAGAGTCAGTTTTTCCAGCTTTTTTAAACCTGATAGCTTGGGTAATTTTTTCAATTGATTTTTATGCAACGCCAAGTAGACAAGCTTGGTAAGTTTAGTCACGCCTTTTGGAACACCTTGAAGTTGATTACTGGCCACATTTAGATAAGTAAGTTCAGTCAGGTTTGCGATACTCTTGGGCAACTCGGTAAGTTGGTTACCCTCTGCACTAAAAACCCTTAGTTTAGTTAAACGGCCTAAGTTTTTGGCAAGTGTACGGACTTTATTTCGATTCAATGAAATCTGCTGTAATTGGGTCAGTTGGGTGATTTCTGAGGGTATTTGCACAAGCTCATTATCAGAAAGCCACAAAGCCTCTAATTTCTTCAATTGAAATACGCCTTTTGACAAACTTTTTATCTTATTTAATGACAAGTCTAACCAAGCCAGACGAGGTAAAGCACCCTCTTTTATGTTGACTTGTTCCAAGCGATTTCGCCTAATACGTAATTCTTGCAAATTAGGCAGCTTAGTAATTGCCTCAGAGATGGTAGTAAGGCGATTGGATTCCAGGTCCAGCACCTCCAATTGAGTAAGCTTTTGAATACTAGATGGAATAGTAGTGATTTTATTACGGGAAATATATAACTCTTTTAATTGTTTGAGTTGCCCTATTTCTTCGGGAAATGAGGTAAATTTATTCCCATTCAATCTCAATACCTCCAATTTTTGCAGCTTAGCAATGGCTTTGGGTAGCCTCGTGAGCTGGTTAAACCCCAAACTTAGCCGTCGTAGGTTAGTAAACTGTCCTATTTCTGCGGATAACTCTTCCAGTTTTTGTCCACTAAGATCTAGCTTGGTAATACTTTCAGGCTTTTTTTGCAAAGCCTCTTGAAGCGTAATTCTTTTGGGTGTAGTTACGGGGCCCAGGTTAATTTCTATTGCTTCCCCGCTTTCGTCCAAGCGATACTTTTGGCCATATATGGTACCAGACAAGCACAATAGAATGATCGTTATCTTCCAAAATCTCATTTTTATCATTGTTTTTATAGTATAAACCATACTATATAGACATTTTATATTAATATAAAAAAACTTCAAATACTACCCATTAAGTTGTATTTGAAGTTGATACTTCATTACTAAAATTATACAGACTATTTTAATACTATAACCAAATGATGACGCCAGGCATCACAAAGCAATACAACCATTTAGCCATTAAAATAAATGATTTGGGAGCAAACCAATTATGTAATATTAGTGAATGATTACTTTACTCAAACCTTCTTTTGATAACCTCCAAAAACTTTCCTGCCACATCATCTTCAAAGTTCCAATCAAACTGTACCGCATATTCGCTATTTACCAGCATTCGGGCCTCATCGTAGGTGTTGCACATTTCTACTCGGTCTATGGCTTCGTTAAAGGCCATACTGTTGCCCTTGAACAACTGATTGATGAACAAAAACTTTTGATTGAGCGGAATGGCCGCGCGCAGGTTTTCTACTTTGGCATTTTTAAACTCCTCTACCAATGGGGTATTCTCTTTGCGATTACGCTCTCTTTCGTTCAAGGTGTTGCGTTCGTCTATGGCCGCGTCCAAAGCAGTATCGGTCAGGCTAGGCGAGCCGTACCCCAGGTTACTGCCGTTTTCGAAACGATCGGGTTGAAAGTTTACTGGGGCTTCGTTTGATACTGGAGTCGCTATGATTTTTTCTTCTGAAAACAATTCCTCGGTATCTAATGGCAATAGATCAGAAAAACTCTTCAAACGCCAATCCATGGGCTCTACATGCTCTTTTTGTTGTTGAAATACTTCATCAAAGGTAGCAATGGCATCGGCCGGGAATAGTTCTGAAATCCCCATCCCCTCGACCCGAGCGATGAATGCCTGAATCAAGAATTTATTGAACTGAATGTAACGGGCTACTTCCTTGAGTCTTTTTACCGAAATACGGGCATTGATTGGTTTTTTAAACTCAGTGATGAAATAGTGGTGAGGGTCTAGCGCCAACATCAATGCATCTTTGGTGGCCTCGTATACCAACACATAAAAATCGTCTTTACGAATGGAAATGTGCTGGGATAATATGTTCATAAAATTGTTCAGCGCTTTTTGTACCTCCGGATGACTGTAGTCAAAATATGGATTACGCAGTTTTTGAGTCTCTTCCTGCCACTTTTCAAACAAGAGTTTGATAACCAACAGATTTACCTGTTTTATATCACAAAATTTAAGAATTTCTTCTCCTTCAATCACCTGATGATCAATGAAAAAATAGTCCGAAAGTTTTTGAGCAAACGAACGACTGTATTGCATCAGTACCGATTGGTTTACAGGTTTTGATTGGTGTTCCATAGTTTGAAATTTTTAGCGCGCCCCGAGGCGGTTTTGTTTCTTGATATTATACAAAGAAACTTGGTATCCAAAAACATTCATTTTACTTGTCAGTTTTTAAACTAAAAACCGCATGTTTGTAACAGAATATGCTAATTACCAGAATTTTATACTCTAAAACATGCCGAAAATAATCATAAAAAATATAAATAACCAAGAAGTTGACATTTATGATACAAATAAATCGGTCCTACAACATTTTGGCGAAGCGTATATCGACTGGATGCAAGCCTGTGGAGGCAAAGGACGCTGTGTTACTTGTAAAATGATTGTACACGAAGGCCTAGAAAACCTGAGCCCAATGAGTACTGCTGAACAAAAATTCCAAAAAATGGAAAGATTACAATCTAATGAACGACTCGCCTGTCAATGTAGCCTCCAGGGGGATATTCTCATTAGTACCCCTCAAAAATATAAATTGCCACACATAAATTACTCAGATAATTGAGTTAGACTTGCTAGTTTACTTTTATTTTTTTAAACTTGGCTACTAATTAAAGCATGTCTTGTGAAACAAAATATATTTATTTTTGGAAATTTTTGGTTCACATTTTGAATATCATTTTTTGCACAACATGCGATGAACTTACTTAGTGCTATAGGGTAAGCCTACAAAATTTGTTTTACCCTATAACCATTACAAGTTCCAAAACCACGAAATATTGCTTATTTGCAAAACAAATTTATTCAATCCAAAGGCAACTTTGCTGAATAAATGCATTTGGGTTCGGTTGTAAATAATTGTCAACTTTTATTTGCATCCCCCATAATTTGCATAAAACTTGTAAATATTTTGTAGATTTGTTTGTGTTTAGTTTTTAAAAAACATCATATCATCTTAATTTGAACAAAAAATGCTTGATGTATATCAATACTTCAAAAAAATGCGAGATGAGAGCATTATACTCTATTTCAAAGGAGAAATAACTAATAATTTGCTTACCTCCATTTTACAGTTGATAGATGATAAGTTAGAACGAAAAAGCGAAGCTATTAAAACTAAAAGAAAAGTGTTTAGTATTCTTTTAGAATGTCTTCAAAATGTTTACAACTATTATCAAGAGAAAGAATTTGACAACGAACGCTATCATTCGGCGATTCTGATGATCAAAAAAACTGATAATGCGTACCATATAGTAACGGGTAATTACATGGCCAATACTGAGGTAGCAGTATTACAAAATAAGTTGGACAAAGTAAATTCGTTGTCACCCGTAGAGCTCAAGGCATTCTACAAAGAAGTGTTAAACGAAGAAGAATTTACCGGAAGTGGTGGTGCAGGTCTTGGGATTATCGATATGGCTCGAAAATCAGGACAAAAGATTGATTACAGTTTTGACGCTGTGAGTGATCACCATTGTTTCTATAGTTTACAAGTAAAAGTATTAGCATAAATCTGATTTCATTTTAGATAAATGGAAAACATTGTTCTAGACGGGACTGGTCGAACCCCATACGTTTCATTTGATTCCCAGGCAGGTAAATTAGAGATCTCAGGAAGATCTATTCCTGAAAACTCAATTACTTTTTACAAGCCTTTATTCGACTGGGTTGACAACTATGTTCAAAGTCCTAAAGATAACACCACTGTAATCTTTAATTTGGAGTACTTCAACACGAGTTCTTCCAAATGTATTTTGGATTTGTTGCGAAAACTTGAGACATTAAAAGATACAAACAATGCTACTGAAATAAAGTGGTATTTCGATGAAGGAGATGAGGATATGGAAGAGTCTGGAAACGATTTCAAATCATTAATAAATCTCGACATTGAATTAGTCATGAAGTAGCATAAGTACTAGTTTTGGACAGGGAAAATATTCAACATGGCTAATTCCTCTAATGTTTTTACAAGAGAATTAAAAGCACTTAATCAAGCAAAAGAAATCCTTGAAAAAACTGGCGAATCTGATTCTGTCTCGCGGCAGGATTTTGAAGAGTTGTGTAAACACTACGAAAGCCTGCTGGGAGACACCAGAGTGATTACTAACATCAGTGATCGCTTACAAAATAAGCTCAATCGGGCCAATGATACCTTATCTGAGCGCTCCGAAGAAGTGAAGAGATTCAATACCCAACTTAACGAGCAAAATCTCCTCCTTCAGAACACCATTGACGAACTCACCAAAACCCGTTTGAGCCGACGGGCCGCCACGATTACCATCATTGCAGCAATGCTGCTTTTTATTTTATCAGAAGGTTTACTCGAACCTTTCATAGAAGCCCAAGCCCAAAAATCAGAACTTCCTCCTACTTATGTCAGTTGGATTAGTTTTGGGTTCAAAGGGTTGATTGCCTTGCTACTCAAACCAATCGAATACCTCATAGACCGTTACCTACAACGCGAAGCCATTCGCAACCAGGAACAACAAGAAACTGCTCAGGAAATGCAGGAGACTGCTTAATAAACTGGAACAAAAGTAAATTTCACTTTTTAGTTGTAGGGTCATTTAAAACTACTCCTTTCTAAAAGCGATAATTTTAATGAGGAATTACAAATTCACCACCAGGGAAAATCTGAACCAGCTACATTTTCCTATCCTATCGGTAAGATCAAAGAAAGCATTGCAGGATCTCGCTACGCTGAGCCCCTACCAGAAATGGTATTAGAAGCATTTTAGAAACATTACAAAAATTCCAATAAATGTAGTTTACATATTACTAAATAATTCGAGGTTATTAAACGGGACAAAAGACCTGATAAACCAAGTTTTAATGAGTACGGTCAGCAGCTAATATCAAACAGGCTCTCGATAATTGAAACATTAGTAAAGCATCAAATAACAGTATAGTTCCTCTTCTTCCTTGTCAGCGTTTATCTTTAGCTTCAAATTAGGCAAGCATTTCTTTTTCAATTCTTTTATTCAATACTTTATCAAGTAAATGGCCATCAGGCAAACAGTTACCTTATACACACCTGATAATCAAATAATTATGTATTTATTGTTTACTTATTTAATCCTCATAAAAATTGTATGATTTAACTTTACAAATGTAAATAAGATAGATTTATCCATTTAAAAAACTAAAAATCAGCGTCTTATAGTTTCTAAGGTTACTTTATCTTATTACGTTGTAATTTGAATGATTTATTCAATTTTTTGGCTGGAAAGGACAAGAAAATCCCGCAGATGTTAAAGTTATTTGCAGCCAATATATCAACCCAGGCTTAGTGATCGCTTGGAGGTTGACATATGTTAAGTAAATACTCATTCAATTAATAATTTAGAGCATTTAAACGCATAACACGTAGCTGGTTTTTAATGTGGTGTGATCAAACCGGAAGTATACACTTATCTAAAATTTTCTTCCTAAAATCAAGATCGTGGCAATCGGTTATCTATTGATATACTCAGATAACTGTAGTCAGGCACTACACATATATACCATATGTGATGCATTCAAATCCTAGATAACTTCAATTTTATAATATTATGAAAGTTTTAAAATTCACCTTTTTATTCGTTTTAATTTCATTTTTTGCTAATGCGCAACTCAGATCAGGTAATGCGGTTATGCAGGGTCAAAACATTACTACTCCCACTACTAATTATACCCGCACCATATTCTCACACAATGTCCATTGGGACGAACTCCAGGCACATTGGATGATCAATCAGGTTGGTGCCAATGATGCTCAGGCGATTCTTATTCCCAATAATGGAGGTTTTGAATTTATCATTCACCCCAGTACGGGCAATTTTACCCGACAAATGACTCACAGTGAATTTCTCAACGGGAGAGTAATGACTATCTCAAAAAATGGAGAAGTAGGTATTGGCACGAATAATCCCAATGCTAAGCTTGAAATATTTAGTCCAAGCTCTACCATTCAAGCTCATACGGCCAATGGCTTAGTAGTGAGGACCCCTACTGCCCCAGCTACTAACGATGGAAGAATGGTAGGTTTGACTCTGTCCATTGATGAAGCCCAAAATTTGAATAATCCTGATCAAAAATCTGCCGGAATATTTGCCAAGTCAATGAGCAATTTTGGAAATAATGTCGATTTACTATTCTATACTCGAGGCATTGAAAATAGTACCCATTTTCAAGAGGGCATGCGATTGAGTCATCGTGGTAACCTATTGATTGGCAAAGCAAATCAAACCAATACCGAGTATCGTTTAGACATAGGTGGTAAAGCCCGCGCCAATGAAATAGTGATCAATACTACTGGAGCCGACTTTGTTTTTGCTAATGATTATCAGCTACGCCCCTTGGCGGAAGTAGAAGCGTTTATCAAAGCCAACAAACACTTACCAGAAATTGCTTCTGCCGCTGAAATGCAAAAAAATGGAGTAGGTCTGGCCAAGTTGAGCACCCAATTGCTCCAGAAAGTAGAAGAACTCACCTTGTATACCATTCAGTTGAAAAAAGAGAATAAGACTTTGAAACAAAAGCATACATCACTCCTGAAACGCTTGGAAAAATTGGAAAAAATGATGGAGAAAAATAAGTAGTCTTATTGACATCAAACTTTAAAGATGATAGCAACAATGAAAAAAATACATAAGATTCAATTACTCATCATTATAGGGTTAATGATGGGATTTGGAGAAGTGGGTTGGGGGCAATGTCCTTCTACTCAGGATGAGATGATCAAACATATGCGGGAATTTGGCGATAAGTATGAAGTTATTGACGAGTTTCACCCCGATTACTGTAAAGTGTGGACAGTAAATACTCCATCAAATGGTATCATACGCGTGGGATCTCCTTTCTTGAATGCTAAAGACCCCAAATTAGATGTGATTAACCAACAAAAAGATTATAAAAAAGAAAACGGTTGGGAAGTAATTGCAGTGAATTTTGGCGCCAATGGAATAATAGCCCACCCCTATTTTGTTTTGTACAACAAATACCGAGCATTGTTACGTTTGTTTATTTGGTTCAATAATACCCAAAACCATCAACAATACATTATTACGATGAGCCATACTGAGGTAGGTAATAAGCCAGGTATTTTGAGTCATGCCAATGATTTGGCAATAGCACCTGATAAATATTTAGAAGCTATTGATGACGATGAAATCAATAATGAATCTATTTCTTATGTTACTTCAAAAACTAATTCCAACCGTCATTGGGTAGTAGCAGAATACCGCATGATGTATGACCCTAATATTGACAACAACCGATATAACGGGGCCTCATTACAATTTACCTTACACGGAGTGATCACTTCTAATGTGACAGCTAGCATTAAGGGGGAGAATATTACTCAAGAATACTCAATAAAAGGGAATAAGTCGAAAATTCGTAAACCTAAATCTGGTAATTCAGGTTTTTTAAAGTTTATCACTAATGGACAAAAATTATTTGAGAGTATATCAGATATTGGTAAAAAGTCTAAGGAGATAAGTGAGTTTATTGAGAGCCTGGAAAAGAAAGTTCCAGCAGATGATGAAGAAGGCAAGAAGGTCGTAACTGAGTTAAAGAAAGATCTCAAAGATAAAGATGATGGACCACAAAAATTTATAGATTTCTTTGGGACTCTGGCAAAGTTTACCAGTATTGCACCTAAGCAAGCTGCAGCAATTGGCCTTGTAGGTGAAATTTTTGGTTTTTTGGCTCCCAAGAAGGAAACCGCAAGTGCCAAGCCTCCATTCACGCCTACCATTACTAGGGTAAACGAAACCCTTACTGGTAGTATAGAAACCTCTTTACCCC
>ERZ1740067.1705-NODE-1705-length-14611-cov-5.961528_pt1 | contig 14611 bp, 14 predicted proteins | sample MGYA00581736_ERZ1740067 | MGnify/ENA primary metagenome ERZ1740067 (study PRJEB43018, sample SAMN04849236) | marine metagenome | isolation source: floating plastic debris | place: Pacific Ocean | collected 2008-08-27 | study: EMG produced TPA metagenomics... | reverse complement strand
CATTGAGTTTTATAATGTACCTGCCAAAAGAAAATCTGGATTTGGACAACAAAAGAGTGCCTTAGGTGGTACTTTGATTAACCCTACCAATCCTCCCGATGGTTTTTCAGATATGGCAAACTCAGGCAATGATCCTACTGGTTTTGCTGAAGAATCTCAATCTGATTATTTTCGTGAGTTTGAACCAACCCCCAAACCCAGACCTACTCCAAAAAGCAGCCCCAAAAAACGCAAACCACCCCAAGAACGCGCACGCCCCCGCCAAGAAAAGTCCCGACCAGAAAGAGCAAGAAAAGAGAGAGCAAGAGAAGAAAGCTCCCGACGAGACCGAGACCGGGAAAGAAGACCCAGAAGAGGAGGCAGTTTTGATTTAGATTCTCCCATCATGCAAGTGATTGCTCGTTTGGCATTTGTAGTACTGCTTTTTTACGGTGGAAGGTGGTTTTACAAATACGCGGTAAAAGAAGGGTACATCAATACCAACTTTCTCCAACAAACCAGAAACGTATTTGATAGTGGCAAAAAAACGGTCAACAACATTGGTGACAAGTACAATGCATTTCGCAAAAAAATAAGGGAAGCCAAAGATTTTATCAATTCCACTCAAAAATCGCTCAACGATGCCTTGCTAAAAATGGATAGTATCCGAAATAAAATTGATCATACCATAGTCAAAATCACCGAAAAAACGAAGGACTTGAAAAAACTGGCCGAAGAGCAAGGGTCAAAGCTAGATTGGGTTTTAGAAGTAAATGGACTGAAATCGATCGACGAAATCAAGGAAAAAAACATTACCGAACTCATCATTCCCAAAGAAAGTCCAAAAAAGATCATGGATAAGGTAAATAAGCTCAAAAAGGAAGCGAAAGAAGCCATTGAAGAGCAAAAACGTAAATTGGAATAAGAAGGGGAATTGAAAATTACAAAACTAAATCTCAAGGATAACTAAAATATATTGTATTTTTGCTCTGAGATTGCCTCGACTTTTGGGAGGTTACTATAAAGCTGGGGCACTTGATTCAGAGTTGAAGGGCGAGACGACTTCTTTCTAAACAAAATTGTGATGGGCGAGAATATTTTAAACTACCGCATAGAAGAACTGGTACAGGAAAATCAGGTTTTTAGATCTTATTTGGGAACCCATACACAGTATCCCAAAAAAGTATTGATCAAAACCTTGAGTCCTTTGCTGGATTATAACCCAGCTGCCAAGGACGCTTTTATGGAAGAGGTAAAAAAACTAGCGGCGGTGCAGCATCCCTATATTGCGACATTGTATGATTGCCTCGAGCAAGGAAACGAATTGTATTTGATTTATGAATACCTGGAAGATTTCTCGCTTGCTCAAAAGATTCAAAAGGGTGGTGCCCTGGCTGAATCAGACGCTTTGGATTTATTTATGAAAATCCTGGAAGCCTACCAGTATGCGCATCAGCACCAACTCATCAACGGTGCCATCAACCCCAATCATATCTTCGTTTCTCAAGATCAACAAGTCAAATTATTGACTTCTGCCCTCAGCAATGTTTTTTTGGTAGAAAATCTCAAGTTACAAAACGTGGCCATGGCGGCATACCTGAGCCCTGAGCAAGCCCAAGGACACGCTACCGACCTACGCAGTGATGTATATGCCTTGGCGGTAATGTTGTATTATATGCTGAAAGGACAACACCCCTACCAAGGCCAAAAACTGGGAGAAATTCAGCAGAACATTGTCCAGCAAAATCTAAAAATGGACGGAATTAACAGTGGGCTGGCCAAGGTATTGCAAAAAGCATTGTCTAAAAATAGCAATGATCGATATGCCAATATAGAAGCTTTTAGTGAAGCACTTAAGCAGTATCTGGAAGCAAAGACTACTGGTACCAAACCAACCACACCCAAAAACATAACAACGCTACCAGCCAATGATTCTTTGGACAATACTATCTACCCAGAGGATTTAGAATCTGAGGAAGAAGTATATCACGCTGGGGAAGCAAAAATACTCAATTTACCACTGTTTATTCTCATTGGTTTGTTGGGGGTTATTTTGATTTATAACTATGCCAAAGACAATACCCGTAGTTATGTCAATTCAGCGGTAGTTTTTGATATCAAAGACACTACTTCGATTCGCAACATGCAAGATTCTATCAAGGTGGCCAACGAAGAGCAACGGGTTGCAGATAGTGTACGCCGGATGAACATTGGAAAGAGCGCAGATAGTACTAAAATATACATTCATAAAGCTGGATATGGTGAAACCCTCGAGTGGTTGGCCAAGCGATATTATGTGCCTCTGGAAACCCTAGAGAAGATGAATGATATGAAACGGACGGATAAAATTCGTCCGCGAACTGGGCTCAAAGTATTGGTACGAGACATATACAAGCTCAAGGAAAACGAAAACATTTACCATGTTTCACGCAAGTATCGTATCAATCCAAACGTGATTTTGTACGCCAACGGCATTTCCTTGGCGCAAGTCAAGCGAAAGTACGACGAAGAGGGCAATCTGTTAGAAGAAGACAAGCCTATTTACGAAGGCAAAGAGTTGGTAATACCTTTGAATGCCCCAAGGTATTAATAATGTATTTTGACGCCTCACTTTGGTCATTTTGCCATGCCATTAGTGGGGTATATTTTTGAAATCCGAGCTTTGTTCAGACTTTAAAACTTAACTAATAATGATAGGGGAAAAGATTCTAAATTATCGTATTGATTCACTCATTGGTGAAGGTGGAGTAGGAACCGTGTACCGGGCGACGCATACCCAATTGGAAAGAACAGTGGCCATCAAGGCGCTCAACCCAACCTTGGTAAACAACGAAGAGGTAAAGCAACGGTTCCGCCAGGAAGCCACTACTTTGTCTAATCTACAGCACATCAATATCATCACCTTATACGATTATTTAGAAAACGAAAAAGGCCTATTTCTGATTATGGAGTTTGCCAAAGGAGAAGCCCTGAATCGTTTTATTCAAAAGCGTGCGATTCCCGAAGAGCAAGTTCAATACTACTTTAGCCGTATTTTAGACGGAATGGAGTATGCCCACCAAAAAGGAGTCATCCATCGTGATATCAAGCCCTCCAATGTCATGATCACTCAGGAAGCTGATGCAAAGATTTTGGATTTTGGAATTGCAAAAATCTTAAAAGAAGGAAAAAATACCTTGACCCAACCTGGTGCTCAGTTAGGTACTGTACTGTATATGAGCCCCGAACAAGTACAGGGACAGGCTATAGATCATCGAACTGATATTTACTCATTGGGGGTGACTTTGTTTGAAATGTTAACGGGCAAGCCTCCTTATGACGGAAACCAAAGCACCGAATTCGAGGTATTCAATAAAATCATCAACGAACCACTGCCTTCACTCAAAACATTCAACAATCAGCTCTCCGATCGCTTACAATGGATCATTGACAAGGCCACGGCTAAAAGTCCAGCTGAGCGCTTTCAAAGTTGTGCTGAGTTCAAAGAGGCCTTGTTGAGACAAGACCAAGCTCCTACCAAGACGGTAAACGAAGTAATGGGAGGGAAGAGTGGTTTGCGCCCTACTCAAATGAAGGCTACCAACACTGAACAGCGAACAACTACTCCCCAACAAACTACAAATACGCCCAAAAGTCGCCCCAACGAAGACGCTCGACCAAGCAATAACACCAAGAGAACCGCTGACAAAAGGCCTAGAAAAGGAATGTCACGTGCTCCTCTCTATATTTTGATTACAATTTTGGTGGTATTGACTGGATTTGTAGTATACAATGAATTGTGGGGAGGTAAAAAAAGTAGTGAATTACAGTCCCAGAACACGGCCAAAGACACTACCAAGAAAAATGACGATAAAACGATTACCAATACCAATAACGAAAATAACAATAAAACCGACGAGCAAAACGAAGCAGACAAAAAACGAGAAGCCCGTCAAGCTCAGTTGGATAGCTTGATTGCTCGTAAAAAACGGTTAAATGATACAATTAAACTGGTAAAAAGACAACGGTTAGACTCTTTGAAAAAGGCTTTGTTGGTAGATGGAACCCTGATAGCGCCAGAAGACGAACTGGCTGAAGGAATTACGGTAGAGGTAGAACTGAGAAATATCCGTGAAGATGTAAAGTTTAAAAATATTTTAATATCTCTAAAACTTTACAATGAAAATGGGGTGGAAGTAGACGACCATCAGTACAAATATGGAGATTTGAATAAAGAAGCCAACCAATCAGTCACTTTTAGAATTACACGTAACATAGAGGCTTCAAGGTATGAATGTTTGCTGAAGTCAGTAGATATACGTGACCTAAACCCGCCCAAAAAAATTGACTCACTCAATAAAGTAATTACAAAGTTAGAGGAGGAAATCAAGGCCATTGAAGATAATTAAAAACGAATTTTAGACATAAAAAAACGTCTCTTGTGCATCACAAGGGACGTTTTTTTATGCTGTTATTATTCAATTGATTAACTTCCGGCCATTGTGACAGCATAAGTTACATCACCAGTTTTAGAATTCGTGACCGTTACCTTAAAGGTCAATTGAGATTCAGAAACTGAAACATTAGAGAAAGTAGCAGCAAATGGAGTACCACTAGAAGGGACTAAACTTAATGTCTCCCCACCAAAGCTATACGTACCTGTTTCGGTAGTGCTGCCCAAATTATGGGTGTAAGTATTGTCAGAGTTAAAGTTGGCAGTTTTACCTGAAAAGCTTGATGTTACATCCGTATTACTGTTGGTTTCATCTATTACGCTAGAAATGGTCCAGGTTTTGGCAGTCAACAAATCAGTAGCACTTGGGTCGGTACCACCACCACCACCACCGCAGGCAGTAAATAAGAATACACCAACAAGCGTTATTAGCAATAGAGAAAAATAATTTTTTTTCATAATTTCTCGAGATTTTAAATATATCAGAGCAAAAATAATTAAAAAAACAATATGATTTATTCCACTTTTCCATAAAAAAGTGTATATCTATATCTATGTACTTGCAAAGAGGTAACTAAATGGATAAAAGTTTCTAATTATTTTTTTAAAATTAACACTGTAGCCATAGCTGCTACTCCCTCTTTACGTCCAACAAAGCCCAAACGTTCCGTGGTTGTGGCTTTTATTGAGATGTCTTCAGTCGCTATTTCCATTACTTCAGCCAAACATTGCTGCATCTCGGGAATAAGCCTACCTATTTTGGGTTCCTGCAAACAAACGACTGCATCTATATTACCTATTTCATATTGGGTGTTGGTGAGTAACTGCACGACCTCTTTGAGCAAAATTTTACTATCTATTCCTTTGTATTTGGGATCTTTATCCGAAAAATGATACCCAATGTCTCTCATGTTAGCGGCACCCAATAGTGCATCGCAAATGGTATGAATTAAAACATCAGCATCAGAATGCCCCACTGTTCCGTGGGTGTGAGGGATCTTGATGCCGCCCAGCCAAAAGTCGGCTCCCTCTTCTAGCTGATGTACATCGTATCCTTGACCTACTCGTATTTTCACAGTTTTTTTGTTTAGTAAATGAATGCGCTCAATATCAAAATTTTAATCGCATAAGTCAAATTTTCTGTGAATCCAAAAGTTATTTTTGGTCTGTTCCTAACTACTGTGTGGCAAAAGTAAATTTTGCTTTTGAATGCTGAATTCATTTGAAACAAATCCCTTTTACAATCGCCATTTCTAATCCTGACAGGTTTCTAAAACCTGTCAGGATTGGTTACGAAGTGGTAAAAATTTTTATTCCAAGGTACTAAGCACTGCGATAATAAAGTGTGCTACTGTTTTCGGCTACCAATATTTGGTCAGCCAAAGCTTGAATTTGGTTAGCCTGTACCCCTTGAATTTTTTTCGATTCAGTGTTTACCAATGCTGCATCGCCCAACATGGCGGCATAGGCGAGGTTCATCACCCGAGTAAGGATTTCTACTTCTGAAAATACCAAGGTAGATTCCGCCTGGTTTTTTACCTTACTCAGTTCCTTTTCGTCGATTCGTTCATTTTTTAACCTCTCAATAATGGTCCAAATCGCTTTGTCACCCTGCTCCAGAGCCACTCCTTCGTTCAAGTTACCATGTATTACCAACATACCAGGCTCTACCGAACCAGTAATGTAGGCGTTGACTGAATTAAATATTTTTTGCTCTTTTACCAACTGGTTATACAAGCGAGAAGACTTGCCCCGGCCTAGCACGTCACTCAGCAAATCAGCCGTGAAATAGTTGGCATGGGTACGTCCTGGCATATGAAACACCTTATATATGGCATTGTTGGGCACATCTCCTTGGGTGTCCAGGTAACGAGCTTCCTGTTGATCAGGTTCCTTGGGCAGATTTCTGACGTAATCTTCACCCGCTGGAATATCCCCAAACCATTTTTCGGCCAAATATTGCAAACGCTGAATATCTATATTGCCCGCTACTGTTAAAATCGCATTGTTGGGAATATAAAACTTCCGAAAAAAATCTTTGACATCTTGCATCGTGGCCCGCTCTATATGCGAAATATCTTTGCCAATAGTGGCCCAGCGATAAGGATGCCGCTTATAAGCTATAGGACGCAACTTAAGCCAAACATCCCCATAAGGTTGGTTCAAATATCTTTGTTTAAATTCCTCGATGACTACCTTGCGTTGCGTTTCTAGCACTTCTGGATCAAAAGACAAACTCATCATGCGATCCGACTCGAGCCAAAATGCGGTCTCGATATTGGCTACCGGCAACGTAATGTAATAATTGGTAATATCAGGAGTCGTATATGCATTGTTTTCTCCACCTACTCTTTGGAGGGGTTCATCATAGGAAGGAATGTTTTGAGAGCCACCAAACATGAGATGCTCGAATAAGTGAGCAAAACCGGTTTTAGTTTCAGCTTCATCTTTTGAACCCACATTATACAAAATATTTACTGCGGCTATAGGAGTAGTTTTATCTTCGTGCAAATATACTTGTAACCCATTGCCAAGGGTAAAGTGCTGATAGTCAATCATATGATAAGATAAAAGAGCTTGATAGATTGTTTGAATATAGTCTATAATACACTTATAGAACGGAAGCGCTCGCAGAAAGTCGCATTTTTGGCGTGTATATTTCAAAAATCAATTGTGCAATGGAAATGTTCGCAGTCAATAGTTTATAGGTGAGCCCTATCTACCTTGGATAAGCAATCGTAAATAAAAAAATGATAGTAGCTTGGGCTACAGTAGATAATCTAAGATGAGAAATCAAATTAGACAAACGAAGAATACAATCGCTCATTCAAAATACTGTTGAGCTCAAGCATTACTTTTGTTCCAGCAAGTAAATCCTTCAGTTCAGCGATTTCGGTAAGGGTAAGCACATAACAACGGTCACAGTTGCAAGGTGCAATGATTTCATAATCATACACTGCATCTGGGTTTGAGGCCATCAAGTCTAAATCTATAGTATCTACGGCTTTTTTAAACTTATATAAGCAGGGAACATTGAAAGAGGTCATTTCTCCCTTGAATGAAAGCCAAAAACAACGGTCTTTATCTGATTGATAAACGGTACCATTTTTGGTGCTATGTATTTCCTCGAAATGATGTGGAACTTCGTTCATACGTGCTTATTGGTTGTGCCTGTTTCTAAACTGGGTACAAAAATAATTCCTATTTATAACTAGTCCAAATAAATGTAATATTTAACCCAATTTGAGACCATAAAGTTTGAGACAAACCAAAAAAAATGAAATGCCAATGTATCATTTACCCATTTTCCTCAGTAGATAAAATCTGATCGTGTTGGGCAATGGCAGTCACAAATTGTTCAACGAACTGGGTTTTGTTGGTATCGCTGAGTTTATCGAGCGACAAAAATGGGTTCAAATCTTCTAGTTCTACCAACAACAAGTCGCCATTGGGCAACCGACAGGCATCTACCCTTTGAATACCACATTCCATGTCATTCCATCGGATAAATTTTCGGGCAAAGTCTAAGTCGGTCTCATTTGGAATAAACTCTTCCAATTCCCACCTTTTGCTTTTATTAGGAGCATACAACGCATACTCAAACTTGTTGTTCAAAAAATAAAAAGACAGTTCGTAGTTGAAATTGACAAAAGGCTGCACCAACATGCCTTGCAGATCAGGATTGTTCAATGCGTCTTTAGAAAGTATTTTCATACCAATGGAGTCTGCCCCAAACTTGGGTTTGACAATATAGCGTGAGGCTTCCCCCAACACACTCAAGTCTAAATCGTCGGTATGTTCAATTGTAGGAATCACCGGAAACCCTGCTTTGGTGAGCTCCAGTAAATATTGTTTGCCCTGCATATCGGCTTTACCATCTAGCGAATTAAAAACCGTGACATTGCGCTCGCGTGCTTCTTCTACAAATTTTTCATAGTATTCTTTGTAGTAAATTATTGAGCCCGAATTTCTTATGATGATCATATCGGCTATATCCAAAAACTCCATTATCTGTTGGGGGTGCCCAATCAACACATTGAAATGTTCTCTGAAGCAAGAAGTAATGTATAGATCTTCTTCGTAATAATTTCGTCCTTTGGCTTTGTAGTATAAGTCGGTAACGTATAGGATAGATTTCATAATAAACCAGTGGCTAGCGTTGGGTGACGCTTATTTTTGGAGAGGTCACCAAATAAAAAAGCATAGATACGAATATCTATGCTTTTCGAGTAATGATTTGGGGTAAAAGTGAGTAACTGACTAGAATTTATTGAATCCACAAGCTCCCCGGAGGTTAAAACCGCTCACAATGGGTGACCCTGCTGGAGCAGATACTGGGGTGGTCAACTTTATTTTGTGGTTGCCTTTTTGGAACTTGTCGATTTCACTCATGGCAAAGAAATAATGCGCGTTGGCAGCCGTATTGTCAGTAGTTTTTTGTTTATCTATCAACCATTTTTTTAATTCCTGAAGCATATAACTGGCAATTGCTCTTACCTGTGGTGCGGCTTCCTGGTGAATGGCCAGTTTCATGAGTTGATACAACACCACATTGTTAACTACTCTTTGTACTGCTGCCGTTTGTCCTTCTTTAAAGTCTGCTGCCCAGGTAGCATCCAGAAGTTGCCTTACCACTTGGGCAAACCCTGGGTTTTGTTTATTGCGGGCGTGATACTGGATCAAACGAGCGGCTCTTTCGTGGTGTAAAAGCGTAGATACCGTCATATCAGCCGCAGTTTCGGCCGCTGACAAGGGATCAAAGGTAACTCCAGTACGAGATTTGAAGTTTTCTCGGCCTCGATTATAACCATAAGCCCGAGGAGGAATGATTTTGAGTAGTTTCTCTGACAAAACCAAGGCTTCAGGGCGAATGGTCTTCAGCAGCGCCTCAAGGGCTTGTTGTTGGGCTTGGGCCGGAACAATTTTAGTAACCTGTTGGCTATCTCCCCGAAGTGCATAAGTATAGTACAAACCTCCTACGACTTTGGAGGTGGCTTCTATCTGATAACGGTGCAACAAATAAATGGGCACCAACACATCCTCTAGATTAGACATGGGCTCGCCTACTCGAATGTTGTTGGCCGAGAAATTAGCCAATGCTTTGGCTCGAAGTTTCATTACTCGGTTGAGCTCATCGGCTGCATTGGGGCCATTGTCCCATAAGTGAGCAAGAGGATGGGCTCCTCCTCGGGGGCGAGCATCTGCATCCGAAATGTAATGAAGTCCTTTTTTGATGGCATCCGAGAGAATCTTATCCAAGGCGGCTTGTTCGTTGGTTCCTGTCGGAAAATCAGAATAACCATATTGGATAGCTACTTTATCCCATTCCCCAATTCCTGTAGCATATGCCTCCGACCAATCTATGCTACCATTGCTTTTCAATTTAATCAAAGGATGAGGGTAGTCCATCACCGAGGCTCGATTGTTGACACTTGAGGCAAAATTGTGGGACAAGCCCAAGGTGTGGCCAATTTCGTGTGCAACCAATTGACGCAAACGAGCCAAGGCAATTTTTTGCATGGTGGTGGGGATTTTTTCGCCTTTTTGGTAAGGAGCCAACAGGCCTTCGGCAATCAAATAATCTTGACGCAAACGAAGCGAGCCCAGTGTCACATGACCTTTGATAATTTCTCCGGAACGTGGATCAGTAACAGAAGCGCCATACGACCAACCACGGGTAGAGCGGTGTACCCAATTGACCACATTGTAACGCAAATCCATAGGGTCGGCCCCTTGGGGCAATACCTTGATCTGAAAAGCATTTTTGTATCCAGCCGCTTCGAAAGCTTGATTCCACCAACTACCTCCTTCTAACATGGCCGACTTGATGGGTTCGGGCACGCCTGGATCAATGTAGTACACAATGGGTTCAACGGCTTCGCTTACTCGGGCATTGGGATTTTTTTTCTTCAAACGATGGCGGGGAATTACACTTTTTACGATGCGTTCGTTGAGTCCACTGGCATAGTCTACATAGGTACGGCGCCAATAGCCGGACCGAGGGTCAAATTCGCGGGGTTGGTAGTTGTTATCGGGGAGAGCCACCAAAGAGTGGTGTTGGCGCACTGTTACTATATTGGGAGAAGGAGCTACACTGCGAATATATCCTCCTCGGGCACTTCCCGTGAAAGTAAGGGTGACTTCTACCTCGGTATTTTTTGGGAAATTTTTAGTACGTGGCAGGTAAAATGCCGAGCGAGAATGATCTAAACGATAACTTCCTTGTTTTTTACTGCGTAAGGTACCTGCTACTCCGTGGGCATCGCGTAGGTAAAAAGCGGTAGCATCCACCAATACTTTTTTGTTGTTTCCGCTGCCTTCTTCGGCGCTTACCCGAAATCCCCAGATGGCTGATTGAGCAAATGCCAGCGCTACTGCTTGCTTTTCAGCGTTGTTGTTTGAATTGGCCCGATAACGATAGTTGGGCTGAATCATGAGTACCTTGTTGCCTATCTTTTGGAATTTGACAATCCTGGTGTCTCCCAGTTGCCCTCGATCCAAACCGATATCGTTTGAGCCTACCCCAGCTGCCAATGAATTTACATACAAAACTTCTTGGTCGAGTTTGTCAATTTCCAACCATATTTTGCCAGTGCTTTCATCCCAATAAAAATTGAAATAGCCTGGATACTTTTTCAATCCAGCGGTTTTTTGCTTGATGGTAGGAGTTCCTATTTGTACCTGGGCCCATATGCCTAAAGGCCAGCAGATCATGATTACAATGAGTAGTTTTTTATACATTGGTAAATATTATTTTTATAGAGCAACACGTTCGTAATAAGCTTTCCAAAAATCGTTACGCATGCATCACTCAATACTTTTTATAAAAAATTAAACCAACTTTGATACAGTCTATAATCACTATGGGTGATTTGTATGGAGATGCAAGCCCTTGTGGACACAGGTCAAAAATAATGGTAACTTGTTGGTTATTAGTTATATGAGTACTGGATCGACCTGATAAGGGGAGGTAGACTATTGTGATAGTTCCACCGAGCATTCATCAAAAATATCTCAAAGTTTAAATTTTGCCCAATGTTTTGTAGAGTAATTGAGAAATGGAGTGGGGATAAAAACTTGATTTGCTTATAAAAAGAGCAAATGAAATTGTAGATTAGCAAAATATACAACACCAAATCACCCAAACGATGAACATTGAAGAATTCAGAGAATATTGCATTCAAATGAAAGGGGTTACCGAAGAACTTCCCTTCGATGAAGATACTTTAGTATTTAAAGTGATGGGAAAAATGTTTGCCCTTACCGGTATTGAGCATTTCGAGAGCATCAATGTGAAATGCGACCCTGATACTGCGCTTGAGCTCAGGGAGGAGTACGAGGCGGTAAAGCCGGGATACCATATGAACAAAAAGCATTGGAATACCATTACAAACCATAGTGACATGAGCGATGAAGTAATGCGCTCTTGGATCAAACATTCTTATGACTTGGTGGTAGCCAAACTGCCCAAAAAAACCAAGGAGGCGTTGGCAGCAATGGAGTGATGCTGAATAACATAAAATAAAATGACTATGTTTTTTAAAAAAGTGATCCGCGTTATCTTGAAAGCCACCTTATTGCTGGTGGTTGCAGTGGCTTTGTATTTGTTGGCAGCAGTATTGGGTACTTGGGTTACCACGGGTAAACTGAGTACCCAAACTACGACCAAAGATTCGGTAAATATTTATGTAGTAAGTAATGGCCTGCACACCGATTTTGTGGTACCCTTGCATCATGCAAGCAAAGATTGGCGACCACATTTCCAGTCATCGCGTTTTTTGCCTTATCACCAGCACCGATTTGTAAGTTTTGGCTGGGGCGATCAGGCGTTTTTTTTGAATTCTACCAAGCAGGGCTTCCCTGGATTAGGTACTACGCTCAAAACTGTATTATGGCCTACCAAAAGCCTCATGCACGTGTATTTTTATCGCAACATCAACCCCGAGGCCGATCGGGTATACCCACTCAGTGTATCTACTGCGCAATATCAGGCATTGACCAAGTTTATACTAGACTCATTTGTCACCAAATCGGACCAACAGTTTCGTTATGTAGCCCCTGGCTATGGTCGCAACGACTTCTTTTTTGCTGCTCATCGTACCTATCATCTCTTCTTTACTTGTAACAATTGGACCAACCAGGGACTCAAGTCAATGGATATTCGCTCGGGTATTTGGACACCCTTCGAGCAGGGGATTGTACCTCATCTTAGTAAGTAGTTTTTTTAGTCAGTAGTTCGTAGTTTTTTAGTTTTAAAGTCCATAGTCCATAGTCCATGGTCGATGGTCCATAGTAGCGCGAAGCGATACAAATGAATCATCGCTTCGCGCAAGATCCTTCCTTCGTCAGGAGAGCTTTAACAATGCAACAATGAGCGAAGCGAAACAATTAAAATAGTCACCGCTTCGCGCAACCATTTAGCCATCAGCCGAAGGCGGAACAATGCAACAATGAGCGAAGCGGAAAAATTTAAATTTCAAAAAGCCTTTCTATAACTGTTTTGGTAATGTTTTTCGAGTAAATCTAACCGCTGGTAAGCCTGATCGAGCAATTGTTGTTTTTCTTGCAAGGCCACTTGATAGGCTTCTATTTCTTCTTCGGCTTCGGTAAGCGCTTGTACTTGTTCTTTAAAATTCAAAAAAGGCTGATTTTGAGTGGTAAATACCTCCAGAGTATCTTTGAAGTACTCAAAGCGAATGGGCAAAGATTGGCTTTGGTAATGTTGCTGAACCGCCATGGGCACCAATTGGTTTTGTTGCAATACCCACACAAAAAACTCATTGCGGTGGGGCGCATACACATAGTATTCTTTTACTCCAGATTTGCGAGCGATTTGCTGCCATCGTTGGCACATTTCTACCCAGGAAATTTCTTGGGGAATCACATCAAAAATGATTTGATGGGGAATAATGTTTTTATCATTATTGAGAGTGGTATTGTTTTGAATAATGACACTGCTGAGGATTTGACTACCAATTTGGTGAATGGCCAATTGGATCTGGATCTGTGGGTTTTGCTCGTTTTGGAGCTTGGTTTGCATATTTTGGCAGAAGGTATAGGCCCATGCAAACTGAGAGAAGTTGAGTAAGTTCATATTGTTGTTGTTTTTATTATATATGCAAATGTAATAATTATTCTCAGATTTTTAACATTGCTCTTCATTTTTAACATTTTAATCGCATTTTGCTCCTATTTTTTAGCAAATACTATATTTTATTATCAAATAAGAGAATATTCTTAGCTTAGTTTTGCTAACAGGGTATCTAAGCGATGGGGAGAAATGGGAGTGAGTTTGGCGATAAAATCGCTCAATAACTCCATACAAGCCATATAATGCTGCAAAATGACCGGGTCGGGGCATTCGGCAAAGTGTTGGGTCATGGCCAGCGATATTTTCCAAAACACCTGCATCCAGCGAGTAGCAGGAATCAACAACAAATCTTGAGTAGCCTGGAGAGCGTGACGTAGGGTAGTCGTCTCCTCAGCGGTAAGGCATAGAATTTCTGGGCGGGTAATTGGGTTTACCAGCGGTTTTAGCGTATCTTGCATTGTTATATTTATTTAATATAATACATAGCCCTGAGTGTGGAGTCGTCAAACTTATACACACTTTGGGCTTTTTTAATGATTACAAATGTACGCTAAAAATACATTTAATGCAAAGAGTGAGATTATTTTTTCTCAAATTCTCGTATTTGCTTCAGTTCAAAAAAGAATTTGAACATTTTACTAGTGATGTGCCCCATTGCTTTAGATTCGGTTTCCCATTCAGTAATACGGACTCGTTCCATCTCTAGCTCTTCGGCCAGTGACTTCTGCGTATAGCCATACTTCTTACGTAAATTCTTGAGTTCTTCTCCAGTCATTGTGATGTTTATTTTGGAGCAAAGGTACAGCGTTTGATGGGTGAGTTGCAATTTTCGATGCGCCATAAAAAAGCCTTTGCCTACTCTGGGGTAAACAAAGGCCTTAAAACTTATTGAAACCAAGTTGAAATACAATACCCTAAATACAATCGAGCACCAGGCTGCTTTCAAGAATAACAGCCAAAATACTGATGGCTAAATACAGCCTTGTGAAGAACAATTGCCTTTGACGGGAAATAGAACGGAAGCCAAAAAGACAAATGAAGGGTAAACCAAGCAACGCCAGTAAAACCAGCATAAAGAAAGTGTTTTACTGGCGTTGCTTGGTTTACCC
>ERZ1740067.1703-NODE-1703-length-14617-cov-7.580277_pt1 | contig 14617 bp, 10 predicted proteins | sample MGYA00581736_ERZ1740067 | MGnify/ENA primary metagenome ERZ1740067 (study PRJEB43018, sample SAMN04849236) | marine metagenome | isolation source: floating plastic debris | place: Pacific Ocean | collected 2008-08-27 | study: EMG produced TPA metagenomics... | reverse complement strand
ATGATTTTATATCTATACCAATACTGTGGTATTCAAATCAATTTTGCCGAAGGATTGGATAAGATATCAGATAATGCCAAAGAGGTCAACCCCAATGTGATGACCGTAGTACCAAGATTGCTAGAGAAGGTATACGATGCCATTATAGGTAAAGGGGAAGACCTTGAAGGAGTTAAAAAGAAACTTTTCTTTTGGGCGGTGAACCTAGGGCTAAAATTTGAACCCTATGGAAAAAATGGTTGGCTTTATGAGAAGAAATTGGGCATTGCCAGAAAACTCATTTTTAGTAAATGGAAAGATGCCCTAGGCGGGGAAATAGAAATGCTGGTCTCAGGGAGTGCTGCCTTGCAGCCAAGGCTAGGTCGTGTATTTGGTGCAGCGGATATGCCCGTGATGGAAGGATACGGTTTAACCGAAACCTCTCCTGTAATTTCAGTAAATGAAGTTGCCAACAGCGGATGGCAAATTGGTTCCGTTGGGCGCATCATCGATGATGTTGAAGTCAAAATTGCCGAAGATGGAGAAATCTTATGTAAGGGTCCCAATGTAATGAAGGGATATTACAAAGACCCAGATAAAACAGCCGAGGTATTGAAGGATGGCTATTTTCATACTGGGGATATCGGTGAGATAGATACCAATGGCATTTTACGAATTACCGATCGTAAGAAAGAAATGTTCAAGACATCAGGTGGAAAATACGTCGCACCTCAACTTTTGGAAAACCGCTTCAAACAATCTCGATTTATTGAGCAAATCATGGTTGTAGGAGAAGGTGAAAAGATGCCAGCAGCCCTCATTCAACCGAATTTTGAATTTCTTCAAACGTGGTGTGAGCAACATAATATTACCATTGGTCAAAATTCCGACGTCGTCGTTAATGATCGGGTCTTAGCTAAAATGCAAGAGGAAGTTGATGAAGCCAATTCGGAATTTGCCAAATGGGAAAAGGTAAAACAATTTCGTTTGACCCCCGATGTATGGAGTATCGATGATGGGCATATGACACCGACCATGAAACTTCGTAGAAAAATTATAAAGGAAAAATACGAGCATCTCTATAATGATATTTATGGTCGATAGTCCATAGTTTTTAAGTAATCCAGCCCGCCAATGAGCGGGCTTTTTTCATTATAGGTATTTCAAATTTATTATGCATGCATAATAAATTTTGTTATCTTTATCCTTTCAAAAAGAATTTCTCAATGAAGGATTTAACCATCGATTGGGCCTTGCGAGCTACTTGGCAGGCAGTGACACGCATGTACAACGAAGAAGCCAAGAACTACGGGCTGACCATGGCCATCGGTTTTACTTTATTGAGTATTGACCCCAAAAAAGGAACCCCAAGTACCGCTTTAGGACCTAGAATGGGAATGGAATCTACCAGTCTTTCACGAATTCTCAAGTCAATCGAAGAAAGAGGCTACATTGAACGGCGGCCAAACCCCAGTGATGGTCGAGGTGTTTTAATTCATTTGACCGCTTTGGGCATAGACAAAAGAAAAGATTCAAAAGAGGTTGTCATGCGTTTTAATGAGGTCGTCAAGAAGCATTTGAATGAAAAAGACCTTAAAGGCTTTTATAAAACCTCTGAGATTATCAATAGACTCATAGTCGACAAGAAGATTTATTCAAAAACAACAACTAATTAATTTCTAAAACATAACATGAAGAGGCATATCAATAAAGTTGCCGTAATTGGCTCTGGTATCATGGGCAGTGGCATCGCATGCCATTTTGCCAATATTGGAGTAGAAGTTTTACTACTGGATATCGTTCCGAGGGAACTCCATGAAAAGGAGCAGGCCAAAGGGCTTACTCTGAATGACAAAGTCGTGCGGAATAGATTGGTCAATGAAGCTTTGACCAAAGCGTTGAAGTCAAAACCTTCGCCCATTTATCACCAAAAATTCGCCAATCGAATTACCACGGGAAACCTTGAAGACGATATCTCAATGGTGAAGAACGTTGACTGGATCATCGAAGTTGTCGTTGAGCGTTTGGACATTAAAAAACAGGTTTTTGAAACCTTGGAAAAACATAGGTCACCAGGTACGCTGATTACATCCAACACATCAGGTATCCCAATTCAGTTCATGAGCGAAGGTCGTAGCGACGACTTTCAAAAGCATTTCTGTGGCACACACTTTTTTAATCCAGCGAGATACCTCAAACTATTTGAAATCATTCCTGGACCGAATACGTCCAATGAAGTACTTGACTTTTTGAATGGATATGGTGAGCAATTTTTAGGTAAAACTTCTGTAGTTGCAAAAGATACTCCTGCATTCATTGGTAACCGAATAGGAATATTCAGTATTCAGAGTCTCTTTCATGCGGTCAAAGATTTGGGTATGACGGTTGAAGAAGTGGACAAACTCACCGGGCCCGTAATCGGCCGACCCAAATCGGCTACATTTAGAACCGTTGATGTTGTGGGCTTGGACACATTAGTCCATGTGGCTAATGGTATTGCAGAAAACTGTACATCGGACGAACGCCATGAATTGTTTGCCCTACCCGATTTCATCAAAACCATGATGGAAAACAAATGGCTGGGAAGCAAAACAGGACAGGGGTTCTATAAAAAAGTAAAGAACGATAGTGGTAAGAGTGAAATTCTTACGTTGGATTTGGATACGATGGAATATCGCTCCAAAAAGAGTGCAAAATTCGCTACACTTGAATTGACCAAAACCGTTGACAAGGTCATTGACCGCTTTCCAGTACTATGTGGGGGCAAGGACAAAGCGGGAGAGTTCTACAGAAAAAGCTTTGGGCAACTATTTGCCTACGTATCCCATCGTATTCCAGAAATTAGTGATGAACTGTACAAAATCGACGATGCTATGAAAGCAGGTTTCGGTTGGGAGCATGGACCTTTTCAAATTTGGGATGCCGTTGGATTGGACAAAGGATTGGAATTTATAGCCGCCGAAGGTCAAATGGCAGCAGATTGGGTCACCGATATGAAAGCTGCAGGCGTGGAATCCTTCTATGCCGTAAAAGATGGGGCAACCTATTATTATGACATCCCCAAAAAAGAAAGGGTTAAAATTCCTGGTCAGGATGCTTTTATCATTCTAGATAACATCAGAAAGTCGAATGAGGTCTTTAAGAATGCTGGTGTTGCCGTTGAAGATCTTGGCGATGGTATCCTTAATGTGGAATTCCAATCCAAAATGAATACCATTGGGGCAGATGTCATTACTGGTTTGAACAAGGCCATTGATATTGCCGAAAAAGATTTTCAAGGTTTGGTTGTGGGCAACCAAGCAGCGAACTTCTCGGTCGGCGCCAATATTGGAATGATTTTTATGATGGCTGTAGAGCAAGAGTACGATGAACTGAACATGGCCATCAAAATGTTCCAAGATACGGTCATGAGGCTGAGATATTCCTCGATTCCAACTGTAGCGGCACCCCATGGAATGTCATTGGGCGGAGGCTGTGAAATCACCATGCATGCCGATAAGGTAGTCGCCGCGGCCGAAAGTTATATCGGTCTGGTAGAGTTTGGTGTTGGCGTTATTCCAGGAGGGGGTGGTTCGAAAGAAATGGCCATGCGGGCCTCAGACTCCTTTAGAAAAGGGGACGTAGAATTGAATATTCTTCAAGAGTACTTTTTGACCATTGGTATGGCCAAGGTTTCAACCTCGGCTTATGAGGCCTATGATTTGGGCATCCTTCAAAAAGGAAAAGACATTGTTGTGGTCAATAAAGAGCGCCAGATTGCAACGGCAAAGGCACATGCCAAAATAATGGCTGAAGCTGGTTACACAAAACCTGCAGCTAGAAAAGACATTAAAGTGCTTGGTAAGCAGGCGTTAGGGATGTTTTTAGTGGGAACGGACGCTATGGAGGCCAGTAGGTATATCAGTGAACATGACAAAAAGATTGCCAACAAATTAGCCTATGTCATGGCGGGAGGAGACCTATCAGAACCTTCTTATGTTAGTGAACAGTACTTACTGGATATTGAACGGGAAGCATTCCTTTCTTTATGTACCGAGAGAAAAACGTTGGAACGTATACAGCACATGTTGAAAACAGGAAAGCCGTTGCGTAATTAGTATTGAGTAAGTAGTATTTAGAACTTGAGATTCAGGTACTGAAAGTTAGTTATGCATAAAGTAAGCGATTTAAAAATATGGAGGAAGTCTATTGAACTTACCAAAGCCATCTATCTGCTTGCCTCAGAACTGCCAAGAGATGAAAAGTTTGGTCTGATTTCGCAAATAAAAAGAAGTGCAGTCTCCATATCATCAAATATAGCTGAAGGTGCGGGAAGAAATTCTCAAAAAGAATTCAAACACTTTCTTAGCATCGCCAATGGGTCTTCCTATGAATTGCACACTCAATTGATATTGATTACAGAGTTAAACCTAGTTAAAAAAGAAAAAATAGTACCCATTATCGATTTATGTATTGAGATACAGAAGATGAATTATAGTTTTCAACGGTCCTTACTGAAAGATAAACTAACTACTCAATACTAACATCTAATAAATAAAAAATGAAAACAGCATATATAGTTAAAGGATTTAGAACCGCCGTTGGCAAATCCAAAAAAGGAGGCTTCCGTTTTAAGCGTGCGGACGAGTTAGCGGCAGAAACCATTCAGCATCTCGTTGCCAATCTTCCTGATTTTGATAAAAAAAGAATCGATGATGTCATTGTAGGGAATGCTATGCCAGAAGGGTCGCAAGGCTTGAATATGGCACGATTGATATCCTTGATGGGCTTGGATATTGTTGATGTGCCTGGCGTGACAGTAAACCGTTTCTGTTCCTCAGGTTTGGAAACTATAGGTATGGCCACAGCAAAAATCCAAGCAGGTATGGCCGATTGCATCATAGCCGGAGGTGTGGAAAGTATGAGTTCAGTACCCATGACAGGTTTTAAAACGGAACTTAATTACGACTTGGTAAACTCAGGTCATGAAGATTACTATTGGGGCATGGGCAATACGGCAGAAGCGGTAGCCCAAGAATTTAAGGTGTCAAGGGAAGACCAAGATGAATTTGCATACAATTCCCATATGAAAGCACTTAACGCTTTGGATGAGAATCGTTTTCAGGATCAAATTGTACCTGTGGAAGTTGAAGAAACCTATGTAGATGCCGCTGGTAAAAAAGCAACGAGAAAGTTTACCGTAAATAAAGATGAAGGTCCACGACGCGGAACATCAAAAGAAGCACTTGCCAAACTTCGACCCGTCTTTGCGGCAAATGGAAGTGTAACCGCCGGAAACTCCTCACAAACCAGTGATGGTGCAGCCTTTGTGATGGTCATGAGTGAAGAAATGGTAAAGGAGCTCAACGTAGAACCAGAAGCCCGATTGGTCAGTTATGCAGCGGCAGGCGTGCCACCAAGAATTATGGGTATTGGTCCTGTAGCGGCGGTGCCAAAAGCATTAAAACAAGCAGGTTTACAACAAGAAGCCGTTGAGCTTATTGAATTGAATGAAGCCTTTGCTTCACAATCCCTCGCTGTTATGCGCGAGCTTGGTCTGAACAGTGATATTGTAAACGTAAACGGAGGCGCTATTGCCCTCGGGCACCCCCTGGGTTGCACAGGCGCAAAGTTATCAGTGCAACTTTTTGACGAAATGCGCAAACGTAACATGAGCGGAAAATATGGTATGGTTACCATGTGCGTTGGTACTGGCCAGGGTGCCGCTGGAATATTTGAATTTCTAAACTAGAATAAGGAGTTTAGAGTCAAGACTCAAGATAATGGGAAGGCATAACTTTAAGAAATTAAAAATTTGGGAGGAAGGAATGCAAATCGTGGATGACACCTATGATTTGGTTGGAAACTTCCCATCTCTGGAAAAATTCAATTTAAAATCTCAATTAATGAGATGTTCAGTTTCCGTCCCTTCCAATATTGCCGAAGGTACCAGTAAATCAACGGACAAACATTTCAATAAGTATATCGAAGATAGTTTAGGTTCTGCTTTTGAATGGGAAACCCAGCTTATAATTGCTTTTCGAAGAAAATATATAGCAAAAGAACAATTTTCAGAATTATCCAATAAAATCCAACAATTACAAAAAATGATTTCAGGTTTTCAGGTAGGACTTAAGTCATAGTCCTTTCTCTTGTCTCCTGAGTCTTAAATCTTAAAAAAAATAGTTATGAGTGTAGATACATTACAAAAAGAAATTCTTCGAGGAGGACAGTTTCTCGTTAAAGAATCAAACTGTGAAGACATTTTCACCCTTGAAGATTTGACCGAAGAACAGCAAATGATGCGTGAAAGCACCAAAGAATTCGTAGACAGAAAACTTTGGGCACATTGGGAGCGCTTCGAAAATAAGGATTATGCTTATACCGAAGAATGTATGAGGGAGGCAGGTGAATTGGGTCTTCTTAGCATAGCGGTTCCAGAAGCATTTGGGGGAATGGGCATGGGGTTTGTCTCAACGATGTTGGTCTGCGATTATATTTCGGGGGCCACAGGCTCATTCAGTACAGCTTTCGGAGCACATACCGGAATTGGAACAATGCCCATAACCCTTTATGGCTCTGAAGAGCAAAAACAAAAATATGTGCCAAGATTGGCCTCTGGGGAATGGTTTGGTGCCTACTGTTTAACAGAACCTGGTGCGGGATCGGATGCCAATTCTGGTAAAACAAAAGCAGTACTTTCAGAAGATGGCGCTCATTATAGTATAACGGGACAAAAAATGTGGATTTCCAATGCGGGATTCTGTAATCTCTTCATCGTTTTTGCACGAATAGAAGACGATAAGAACATCACGGGATTCATTGTTGAAAACGACCCATCCAATGGAATCACTTTGGGCGATGAAGAAAAAAAGCTCGGTATTCATTCCTCTTCTACCCGTCAGGTCTTCTTTAATGAGACAAAAGTACCCGTCGAAAATATGCTTTCTGAGCGCGGTAATGGTTTTAAAATTGCCATGAATGCCCTGAATGTCGGTCGTATTAAATTGGCCGCAGCTTGTTTAGAAGCCCAGCGTCGCGTTATCAATGAGGCGACGAAGTATGCCAACGAACGGATTCAGTTTAAAACACCGATTATAAATTTTGGTGCGATCAAAGCTAAAATTGCCGATATGGCCACAAATGCCTATGTCGACGAAGCAGCTTGTTATAGGGCGGCAAAAGATATTGAAGATAGAATTGCCATTCGAGAATCTGAGGGCAACTCACACCAAGAGGCCGAATTGAAGGGTGTTGAGGAATACGCCATTGAATGTTCAATTTTAAAAGTGGCCGTTTCTGAACATGTTCAGGAAACCACTGACGAGGGTATTCAGATTTTTGGAGGTATGGGCTTTAGTGCAGACACGCCAATGGAGTCCGCTTGGCGAGATGCACGTATCTCGAGAATCTATGAAGGCACCAATGAAATCAATAGAATGTTGGCTGTTGGGATGTTGGTCAAAAAGGCTATGAAAGGTCATGTAGACCTTTTGGGCCCTGCCACTGCCGTTGGTGAAGAGTTGATGGGAATTCCTTCGTTCGATACCCCAGATTACGCTGAACTATTCGCCGAAGAAAAGGACTTGATCAAGCGGTTGAAGAAAGTATTCTTAATGGTTGCCGGTAGTGCCGTTCAAAAGTTCGGCCCCCAATTGGAAGAACATCAACAATTATTGATGGCCGCAGCAGATATTTTAATACAGGTTTATCTTGCCGAATCAGCAATACTGCGCACTGAGAAGAACGCCAAACGATTTGGTGAGGAGGCGCAAGCAACACAAATTGCCATGTCTAGATACTACTTATATAAAGCTGTTGATATTATCAATGATAAGGGTAAAGAAGCCATTATTTCTTTTGCGGAAGGCGACGAGCAAAAAATGATGTTGATGGGATTAAAGCGATTTACGAAATACGTAAACTTCCCAAATATTGTGGCCTTACGCACCCAGATTGCCGATAAGGTGGCCAGTGACAATGGTTATACATTTGACTAACTCAAATAAAGGTGAAGGCCGCCTATCTTTGATAGGTGGCTTTTACTACTAGAATAATCCCCAATTTGCCCTTTTGTTATGTCAACTTACATGTTAAAATGTATAAAAAATTGGGTAAAGCACTATCTCATCTCGTCAAGTGAAGTTTATTTTCTGATTCCTTTGAGCGTTACTCCTTTCCAATCAAACAATATTTGGCTTTTAGGGTGCAGCAGCTGAAATTGTATTGATTCTTTTGAACTTTGATCATAAAAAAAAGTAGTTTCATTTTCAGCCATTAAAGCGGTTAGTAGCTGTCCATCTTGATAGATTGTCAAATGACTGTCTTCGACTTTGAACTCCAATACCAGATGGTTCGCTTCTGCAAAATAGTATGTGCCCTCATATTTCCTTAAAACTTCTTCGCTCAAGAAGATAGAAGTTCTCTCAACGGCTTTAGGCATTTCAAAAGATTTTCCCTCCATTATTTTTTCTAGGGTCTCTACAATACTATCTAGAGGGATGTCATCAAAATTAGCGAGAACAATAAACGAATAGTCCTTATCCACGTTATATTGAACATGAGACCTAACCCCTTCGGCACCACCTGTCCAAGAAACGATACCATTGTTGTTCTTTAGCAAGCTGATATATGGTTCCTGTTTTATATGCTCAATAAACTTTTGCAAATCAGTTGCGGTCGAATACAGCATACTCTGTTTGTATACATATTCATTGATATTGTCGACTTGGGCTAAACCATTTTCATATTGATGATTTTGTGCCCAGTTGACCAAATTTGTCTTTTTGGTATAAAAATGACCTCCAGAACTTATCATCTCTAGTTTTGGGAAATACTGATTTTCCAAGTACGACGTAAACGTGGTATGATGTAGTTTCCCAATAAGGTAATATAGAACCTCATAGCCTACATTGGAATATTGTTTGCCCTTACCCGGTTCAAATTCCAACGTTTCCTTTTTGGCCCAAGCTATTATTTCATCGTTCGACAGGTCGCGCTTGTCAAGCCCGATAAGATTTGGCTCTCTTGGAAGTCCGGAAGTATTGTCCATCAAATGTTGAATGGTAATTTTATCCCCGTTAGGGAATTCTGATAGATATTTACCCAAAGAATCACTGCGTTTGAGCAGATTTCTGTTCTCCATATCTATTATTATGGCCTTTGCCATTAGTTTGGAAATGGAGTGTATATCGAATTGGCTAGAAACATCAATAAAACTTGAACCTGTCTTATCGGGGTTTACGTTAAAAGCGCTTTCGAACACCTTATCTGTGTTATTGTAAACGAGCACTACACCATTAAATTCCTCTAACGCCACAAGCCGTGAAAAGTAAGCATTGATTTTTTTTGCTTTTTTGGCATCCGTCTCAAATCCATATTCCAAAGATGCTTTTGTGCCTGCGCATCCCATACAGGATATAAAAGCACATAAGCATATGAAGTACCTCATTTTTCCATTAAAAATAACTGAACAATATGACCGGTTCCGAAATAATAGACCAATACGCGTACAACTTGATGGATAGCATGGTGAACACTTTCGTCAATTATTAGGTATATTTCATCAATCGATGGGTTCATTATGCTGACGAATACCTATTTTCAAAAAAATAGCTTGGACCTGAACAAAATAGTATCCAATTCGTTGTACTTCATAAAGCATTGCACATTTTGGCTGCTGTTGGTTTTATGGCTTGCGAATTCCAATTTCAACTGGGGTTGGACCATTTCCAGCGAATACGACACCTTAGTTCCCCATCTGTTTGGCGCAGTTACCAACGCCTTTATCTTTTATACCACGGCGTACTATTTGATTCCAGCTTTAAATCTGAAAGACCAAAAAAAATTCTGGCTTTTCAGTTTTCTCATAGTGCTGGGGACTTCTGTAATTGAGACCATTGTGGACGCGAGAATAGGGGAATACTACAATAACGATTTTTATGAGGTTGAAGTCAAGGGCTTTTTCGCGTCATCCGGTCAAGAAGGTACAGTTTCTTTGATATATTTTATTTTCGAGGGGATTTTTTACGCCATGTTGGTGAACACCTTCTATTTTGTCATGGCATTTGTTTATCGAATTCCTACCGATAGAAGAATCAATGAAAAAAGACAGCAACAACTAAGAGAAGAAAAGTTAGCGGCCCAACTCGACTATTTAAGGGTTCAAATTCACCCGCACACCCTTTTTAATGGTATAAACAGTATTTACCATCTTATCGAGAATCAGCCTAAGGTCGCCAAGGAAATGCTTCTGAGCTTATCCAATTCACTGCGCTATCATTTGTACGAAAGTAAAGAGGAATATGTTTCATTGGAACGAGAGCTATCTTATCTTAGGGAGTATATCGCCTTGCTAGGGCTGAGAGCGCATCATTTGAGCCTGGCCATTCAACTGGAAGACCCGGAAGAGGATTACATCATTGCCCCACTACTTTTTACGTCATTTATAGAAAATGCCTTTAAATATGTAAGCCGATATCAGCCCCCCAAAAAAAACTATATCACCATTACCATCGAGACCACAGATCAATTGGTTTTTAGCTGTACCAATAGCTACGATTCAGATAACAATAATACCGATTATGGTGGTATTGGGTTGGAAAATAGTAAAAAACGATTACCGCTGGTCTATAAAGATGATTATACACTTCACATCGACAAATCCGAAGGGGTATTTCACGTGAAGCTCATTGTTCCCTTAATTAAAAAAACGTCATGAGCTATCGCATAAGCTGTATTATCATCGACGATGAGTTGATTGCTAGAAAAGCACTTTCAGACTATATTAAAAAAGTTGCCGAATTGTCTTTGATCAGTACTTTTTCAAATGGTTTGGAAGCCAAAGAGTGGCTTTCAAAAAATGACATCGATTTAATTTTTCTTGATATCGATATGCCCATTATCAATGGACTTGAGTTTCTACGGCTCTTTAAGGATAGTCCACCCATCATCTTTACGACAGCCTACTCACAATATGCCCTTGAAGGATATGAATTCAACGCAATCGACTACCTATTGAAACCTATATCCCTCGAACGCTTTTTACAAGCAGTAACAAAGGCCACATATCGATTCAATTTCAAAAACAAAAAGCAACATCTGATACTTAAAGAAGGAACTTCAATCGTAAAAATCGGGGTCGATGCTATTTTGTATTTGTGCGCCATGCAGAATTATGTACAAATAATCACCCCAACCCGAAAATACATGATTTTGATGACCATAAAAGACGCGTTGAAACTGCTGCCCCAATATCAATTCTATCGTATTCATCGCTCCTATATCGTTAACTTAAAGAAAATAGATGAAGTGATAACCGACGTTGTCATGATAGGAACATTTTCGATTCCAATAAGTAAAAGGGTGAAGAATGATTTTTTAGAAAAATTTGAAAGATTCGGCTAAAAGGTTCAAGTTAAATCGATTGATTTTTTGTGGTTGATGGAAATACTTAGGAATACAGCTACCTTAAATAAAAAAAGCGGTTACACCTTAGATTAGTTCAAGTAACTTCTTGAGAAGTAAAACCGTCTGCTGGGCAGGTAGTTTTTTTGTTCGTTTCTTTGACTTAAGGGACTATTTTTACCCTATGAAAGAAACAGTGCTACATCAGGTTTTTTCAAACACAGATTTTACCCATTTAGGCAAAAAAATAGTTGAGGAACTAGGGAATCATGTTTACAATACCACCAATGCGAAAAACCAAAAAACCATCCAATGGAACACCCCCGAAAAGGAGCTTGAATTTTGGAAGGATTTTCTGGAGGAAGGAAACCCCCAGAACTTTATTGATGAAATACTAAAACGCACCACCCATACCCATCATCCCAAATATATGGGGCATCAGGTAGCTGCAACAGCCCCTATTACGGCCCTAACAGGAATGGTCAGTGCATTACTCAATAACGGAATGGCGGTGTATGAAATGGGCATGTCACCATCGGCCATTGAAAAAGTGGTTATCGATTCCATTTGTAAAAAAATAGGCTTTCAAAAAGACTTTGGGGGGTTACTTACCTCAGGAGGGACATTGGCCAATCTTACTGCTTTGGTGTCTGCTAGAAAGGCGAAGGCAAGTCATGATGTGTGGAATGACGGACATCAAAAACCCTTAGGCATATTGGTTTGTGAGGAAGCGCATTATTGTGTTGACAGAGCCGCAAAAATTATGGGGTTGGGCGAAAAGGGAATCATTAAAGTCCCAGCAAAAGATAACTTTAGCATGGACACTTCAAAACTGAAGGCCTGTTATGAAAATGCCATTCAAGAAGGAATTGAGGTCTTCGCCATTATTGGCTCAGCACCCTCAACGGCCACGGGAGCCTATGACGATTTAAATGCTATTGCCCGTTTTGCCAAAGAAAAAGAACTTTGGTTTCATGTAGACGGTGCCCATGGTGGAGCCGCTATCTATTCCAATACATACAAACATATCTTAGAAGGAATTCAATATGCCGATTCGGTGGTCATCGATGGTCATAAAATGATGCTGATGCCTACCATTACCACAGCTTTACTCTTCAAGGATAAAAAACATATGCAAAATACCTTTAGCCAAAAGGCAGATTATTTATTGGAGGATATCCCTGAAGATGATTGGATCAATAGCGGTAAAAAGACATTCGAATGCACCAAGACCATGATGTGTTTGCATTGGTTTGCCCTTTTGAAATTGTATGGCGAAGAATTGTTCAATGAATACGTAACCCGACAATACGATTTGGCCAAGGATTTTGAAACCATAATTCGGAAAGACCCACAATTTGAATTAGCAACTTCCCCACAATCAAACATTCTCTGTTTTCGCATCATAATAGAAGGGAAATCTGATAATGATTTAAATAAACTAAATGCCGCTATACGAAAAAAAGTATTGGAAGATGGGGAATTTTATATTGTTCAAACCAAATTAAAGGGAATTCATTACCTCAGGACAACCTTAATGAACCCCTTTACCACCCTTGAAGATTTGAGCAATTTGCTCAATCACATTCTGGTGCTAAGCAACGAAGAGCAAATACCGGGGTAAACCCTGAGAGCACATTTAGCACTTTACCCTTAAAAACGTATCTTCAGGAAGGTATACTTTTGAAAGACAACTTAATACTCAAAACGTGCGCTTTACATTCAAAACAACCTTCTTTTTTCTTTTGATGAACTTTGGGGTTTCTTTTTCACAGCAAAAAGCAATTGATAGCTTAAAAAAGTTGGTTCTAAAAGAAATAATTGATTCAACTAAAACAAGTTTACTCCTTGATATAACTCATTTATATAAAACCACAAACTTAGATTCATTTTACTTCTACTCTCAAAAAACCTTAAAGCAATCTATAATCTCAAAAGATTATAAAGTTGCCAATGCTTACTCAAATCTTGGTCTGGCCAAATTCTATAAATCTGAATTGGACTCATCGGAATATTATCTCAGATATGCTCTCAACTCAAAAAATAAAATTGACCCAATAACAAAATCAATTATATATAACAATTTAGCTCTCATTTATTATAAAAAACTAGAACGAGATAAATCAATTGACTACAATCTTAAAGCAATTGAGTTGCAAAACGGTAATCATAAAGAATTGAGTATTTCCTTTTACAACTTAGCGTGTACTTATCTTGATGCCGAGTTAAACGATAAAGCCATAGAATATCTAAAAAAAGCCTATGATGCCAGTAAAAAAGCTAAAAGGCCGGATATACTAAATGCTGCGGCTATTAATCTTGCCAGTATAAATCTAGACAATGAAAATTTTAGCGAGGTCAAATACTATTTGAGTGTAAGTGATTCTCTTTATCAAAAAAACAAAAATCCAAGAAATGGCTATTTAAACCATGTTTTTTGGGGATTTTACTATGATCATTTGAAAGCTTATACAAATGCAAAAAGAAGATTTTCAGAGGCCCAAAAAATCGCTAAGGAAATGAAGAATCATTATTTTATTTTGGAAAGTACTGGTTTGCTTGCCCGCAACGAATTCAAATCAGGAAATACATCTAATTCCAACTCGCTTTTTCAAACTTTTGATAGTTTGTATATTTCCAGTCCAGAACCAATACTTGGAATCGACAATTACAATGTGTGGGCTGATTCCGAAGCTTCCATAAATAATTTTAAAAAAGCATATAAAATAAAAAATCAATGGATTGTCATAAAAGACTCTATTTATCAAAAGGAAAAGAGACAGATACTTATAGAAGCTGAAAAAAAATACGAAACCGAAAAAAAAGAACGGGAAATCGCCCAACAGCAAGTCACCATTGCCGAACAAGAACTGTCCCTGGCCAAAAAACAGCGACAAGTGGCCCTTTGGGGCGGTGTTGGAGGAATTTTGGCCCTATTATTGGGCATCAGTTTCTGGGTGGGCAAAGAACGCCAAAAACGAAAGGAACAGGAGATTGACAATTTAAAGAACCAACAAGAAATCATTCGTTTGGAATCCTTGGTTTCGGGAGAGGAAAAAGAACGGGTACGTTTGGCACAAGACCTGCACGATGGTATTAACGGCGACCTCTCCGTCATTAAATTCAAAGTAGACTCCATCAATAGAAAAAAACTTAATAAAGGTGAAACCAATACTGTCGACAGTACCTTGAACATGCTCGACAATGCCATTGACCAAGTACGTCGTATTTCACACAACCTTGCCCCGCCATC
>ERZ1740067.1699-NODE-1699-length-14630-cov-6.662779_pt1 | contig 14630 bp, 9 predicted proteins | sample MGYA00581736_ERZ1740067 | MGnify/ENA primary metagenome ERZ1740067 (study PRJEB43018, sample SAMN04849236) | marine metagenome | isolation source: floating plastic debris | place: Pacific Ocean | collected 2008-08-27 | study: EMG produced TPA metagenomics... | reverse complement strand
GGCGTCTGGACGCGCTGGGCTGGCAAAGTCACGGCGCATTCCCAGGGTACGAAAGGTGGGTTGAACTGCGGCCGCTTGGATGTCCGCCCGCGTCAACGCACGAACACATGCAATGCCGCCGGGCAGGTGTGGGTTTTCAATACCGCGTCACGCTTGCAACCAAAGGCGTTATGGCGCACCATTCAACTATAAGTTTTATTTTAGGCAATCTTGATGAATCGCTTTTCTGTCGATCAGTCCATGGACAGCATCGAACACCGTGCCACGACGCGCGCATCGAGCAGTGTGATGTTCCGCGCTTTGCGTAGTCGCGCTGATCCTGTCCACGTCGATCAGGCACACCGATCAAACGAAACCAGGCATTAGACAGCAAACTGCGCGACCGCGCGGCAAAAACTGCGACTTTTTGAGAAAGGCATTACTGAATGCACAACAAATTCACGATCGTCGCACCTATCGTACAGGACCAGCATGGGTCCGTGCAGGAGATGCTCAAACCCTTTGCCACCATCTGTCCGGACACCAAAGCGGACAGTTTCGGCTTTGCAAGGATCGACACACTGCATTTTGCAAGCCTGTGCATTTTCAATGATGTGGAGGGCGGTTGGTCGCTGTTGTTCGAACACAATATCGACGGCTTGATCGAGGACCATATCGACAACCTTATCGCCGTGGCAGACGCATTGGACGGCGGGGCATTTCTGCTCGCGCTTTATCGTCACTGCGTCGGCTTTGACGGGCAGACGCTGGCGACCCTGCGCACCTATATGCTGGCCCATGTGATCAAGCCCCAGGCCGGGTTCATTTCCGCCGTCGGTATGAGCCGGGACCAGATCCGTCTGGATGCGCGCGTCTACGAGGTGGTCGATGCGACCCTCGGGGCAGCCGCTGATCCAATGGCGCCCGGCGAGGCGCAGGCGCAAGTGCTTGACGCGTTGAACGCCGATCCGTCGGTGGCGGAGTGGCAAAGCTTTCCCGATCCGGGCGTTGACCTTGGGCTGCTGGCCAAACTGGGGGCAGTGCTCAGCCTGCTGGGCAACGCCATTGGCTTCCTGGTCCTCGCCATCGTCAATTTGCCGCGCGAGCGGGCCGCAGATCAGGAACGGGCGCGACCCGACACAGACTTTCAACTGTCGCTTGCGCAGAACGAAGACCTCATTCCGACAAATCACATGCTGAGCGTCGTCTATGTGCATACCGACGCCGGTCGCCAGCTGGCCAAGAGAGCGGCGTTCGGACTGCTGCGCAATCTGGTCACGCTGGTTTTTCGCAAGGGGTATCTGGGTGAAATCGACACCATCCATTTCGCCCACTGGTCGTTTTGCAGCGACAACCGAAGGCTGATCTTTGTCAGCAACTATGACGGCAGTTGGCGGAGCTATCTGGACGATTTCACCCTCAAGGCCAGCAACGGCCTGAACCTCGCATGGGGGCATTCGGTGGGCTATCCAAAGACCTGGGCGATGCTCACAGGCGGCGCATCTAATGGCCCGCAATTCATCGATTTTGCGCGTCGGTCCATGTTCCCGACCCTTGTCTGGTACAGTGCTTACCCGTCGGTCAGCGCCACGAATATCAGCCGCAACCGCAAGCTGCGGGCGGCGCTGATCAAGGCGCGCAATGGCAACACCGACACATCCTGGCTGGAGCTTGTTTGAAAATGGCAGAGACTGACCTTACCGCCAGCCCGGACATCCAGGGCATCTTTTTCCGGGGCTATGTCAAGCTGGACAAGGCCGCGTACGGGTTCTTTCGGATCACGGATCGGGTCGCGTTTCAGAACTGGCTGCGTCAGATGCTGGCCGATGACCTGATCACCACGGCCAAGGACAGGCAGCCCGAGGACGGCGTCAAAAACCGTATGAACATCGCCTTTTCGGCACCGGGCCTGCAGACATTGTTGGCGGCGGGTTATCTTGCCGATGGCTATGACCACGCCTTTGCCGCCGGGATCACCAGCCCGCAGCGCAACCGTATTCTGGGCGACGTGGACGCCAATGACCCCAGCAAGTGGGATTGGGGCGGGCGCGCGACGGTGCACGGCGTCCTGATGTCCTTTGCCACGACCACCGACATCGCCAAGGAGCGTTTGCTGGCTGCGCTGTGTCAGGAAAACGGCGCCGAGTGTACCCACACCACCTTTGGCCATCTCGAGCCGGACCAGCGCGAACCCTTCGGGTTCAAGGACGGTGTGTCACAGCCCGTGATCGCAGGAACGAAACGGGCCGAATACCTCAAGCGGAACAATCCCAAGGAAGCAGCGGTGAGCATCGTGCCCGCAGGCGAACTGCTGCTGGGTTACAAGGACGGAACCGGCAAACTGCCACGCACACCGGCAACAAGCGCGGGCCTCGACCCGGATGGCTTGCTGGACCCGCATCCGGTCTGGCACGACCGTCGCGATCTGGGCAAGAACGGCACCTATCTGGTGTTTCGCCAGCTGGAACAGCACACCAAGGCGTTCTGGGATTACGTCGAAAAGACAGCCACCGGAAAAGGGGACGACACCCCAAACCGTCTCGCCGAAAAGATGGTTGGCCGCGGAATCGATGGCGAAGGTCTGGCGCCGGGCAAGCACGACACGCGCGAAACGAACAACACCTTTGATTTTACCGATGACCGGGAAGGGCTCTACTGTCCCATCGGCAGCCATGTCAGACGCGGCAACAACCGCGCGGTGAATATCAAGAACGCCAAAGTGTCGTTGGATGTGACACTGCGCCACCGGATCCTGCGCCGGGCCCGCATCTTCAAGGACGACGATGGTGCAACCGGTCTGCAATTCATGTGCTTTAACGCGTCGATTGTCCGTCAGTTCGAGTTCGTGCAATCCGCGTGGTGCAACAACTCCTTTTTTCAGGGCCTGCAAAAAGAGGTCGACCCGATCATCGGCACACCTCGGGCTGCGCGCTTGGGCGTTCCGGATGTCGACCGGTTCACCATACCGCGATCGCCCTATCGGCGCGTGCTGGAAAACCTGCCGCAGTTCGTCACTGTGCGCGGCGGAGGCTATTTCTTCATGCCCGGCATGCAGGCGTTGCGGTTCATGGCGCAAACCTGTCGGGCAGAGGCTGCATTGACCGCTGGCCCTGCTGACCAGACGGACCCGGTGTCTTGATCTGCGAAACGCCGTATCGGCCCGGTCCCCTCACGATGTTTGATTGATGATTTTGAATTGAAACACCAACCGAAGAAATAGGATTTTTCATGACCTCCGCATATGACAGCAACACACCCGTTCCCGGTTGGAAGGGTGGCTTTGCGCAGTCCGACCCGGCCTTTGCCTACCCCGACCCGGACCTCTCCAGCCTGCCCATGCTCGACAACCTCGCCAATATCGACAAGCTCCAGCGCCAGCAGGATGTGCTTTGGCCCGAGTTCAGCTGGCTCACAATCCCGGAGGACACGGACTCCCGCTGTTTTCAGATGTTCGCCCCGGACATCTCTCGCCTTGGGTATACGGACGAGGGGCGCGTCTATTCCATCATCTGTCCGCAGCAGGGTGCCGCGTCGCCAACCTTTGGCGCGCTCAACGTCGAAGTGACGGTGACCGGTCAACGCGGGTGGGTGGACGAAGACACCAAGGCCGTCGCCGCCGACATGACGGTGGAGGGCAAGGTGTGGTTCAGCCCCGCGGCGCATCAGCATGGCCTTGTGCGCCTCGCGTGGGACCTGTTTGCCAAAAATGGCCATCCGTTTCCGTCATCCAAGGCCGATGCGATCCGCGTTCGGACACATCTGCCGGGCAACGCGGATCAGCCGATCTTTCCCGTGCGCACGGGTGCGTCCACCCTGTTCAAGAGCCCGGAGTTCGCGATCCACTCCGATCAGGCCTGGTCGCTGGCGCATATCGATGTGCAAATCGGTGACATTCACCAGACGGGTGACGAGATGGTGGACGATTTCAACGCGATGATCATGGACGTGTTCAACCTTGCCAAGGGTAACATCCTGACCAAAGGCACGATCCTGTCGTGGAATGTGTGGTTTACAGCGCCGCAATACGTCAACCGGGCCGAATGGCGAAACCACGCGGAAGTCTGGCGGAAGTCGATTGACGCGGATCATGGCAGCCCGGACGGCCCGGGCACGGACCCGCGATATTTCGATGGCACGCCATTCAGCGCAGTCGAAAGCCAGATCGACCATGAAATCGAGCTGATCAAGGCATGGCTGAAAAAACATCTGCTGAGCATGTAGGCCTCAAGCCCATCTGCGTGTCGGCGCGGCTCACAACACGACAGCGCGCCGGTGGGCGACACGACCACAGCTAGTCCTCCAGCGGCGCGCCAAGGGCAGAGGCCATGCGCGCGATGGCGGCCATTTGCGTGGCGCTTTGGCTGAGGTAGTCGTCCCCCGCATAGCCCCACCAATCCCAACATCCGTTCGGATTGCCGCCAAACCAGTTCCACCACGGTGCCGGGATGCTTTGTGCTTGCGGGTAGAGCACGACGATACCATTTGCCTCGGCCCACCGGTTGTAGCCGGTCAACCGCGCGTAGTCGTCCTCGATCACCTCGCGGCCCTGCTTGCAGCCGTGCAAGGCGATATGCAGGCGGCACGCTTCGCCCGCAACGCACGCCTCCGGCAGGTAGACAAACCCGGTGTCGTCCATGCCGTCGGCACCTTGCAGGTATTGCGCCTGATCGAAGGCCAGCAAACCGTCCGGACGGGCCTGGGTCGCAGGCGCAAGATCGGGGTACAGCTGGCCAAGGACATCACCCGCCTGATCGAAATCACAGTCGATGAGGAAATCCGGACCGGTCACATCGCAGCCAAGATCGCCGCGCTCGGTGACAAAGCCATGTCCGGCGTTGATCCGCGTCGTGTAGGTAACCTGGGTGTCCGGCACACCCAGCAGCGCATAGCTTTGCCGCAACGCATCCATCGAGGCGCGCGCAACCGTGTCATCCGCCTGTCCGTGGAACAGATAGACACGGTCGGCCAGCAGATGGCTGACATCATCGATACCACCCTGGGCGGCCAGATCCCGTATTTCGTCCAACGCACTTTCCGCGTCCGCTGTCCCGAGATAGCCGTTCATGCACACCCGCACCGCCCGATAGACGTTCCCGTCGGCGCATCCGAAAGGGCCGCCGGCAATGACGCCGGCGCCGGCGATCGACTTCGAAAACGCCACTTGCAGCTGTACCGCCATGAACGCACCGCTCGACAGGCCGGACACAGTCGTGGCCTCGGGTGCCAGGTTCAGGGCCGGGAGAGGTTCCGCGCCACCGGCGCAGGGGAGCAGCGCGACAACGAGGGCAGCTCTGAGATTTTGGGTCATTCTGTTATTCCTTTGGGCTAAAATATGATTGGCAGGCAATTCATGTTGCAGCGCAGCATAGCACAACTTCGCGTTGCAGGCTGTCGATCAGACGCACTGCGCAGCCGCTGCCCGCGCCCTGTGATGAAGTTTTCACCGTGATGCGCCGCGCCCTACGGATCCCCTGCGCCGCCGACCATGATGCGCAGGGCAATCTCGGACCGCTGCCAGCGGCTCATGAATGCTGGCAAAACGGCATTCTGGGTCCTTTGGATCGGCTTGCTGATCGTCTACCGCGCCCTCATGCTTCCGGCGTTTGATCCGGCACAAACGCAACATCTGCGACGTGTTTTCCGATCTCGAAGGCAAGACAGTGCGGTGGCTCGACGCTCTGGTGGCGACGATCCTTGTTCTCGCGCTTGTCGTGCTCGTTGATGAAATACGGCCCCTGACCGGGGCAGCGCGCAAAATGCTGTCCGGGCAACATCACCTGCGCCGCCATCCGGCAAAGGGTATCGGCATTCTTGCGCTGAGTATGCCACACTGTGTGCACTTTTGCCGGGCCCATTTCTCAACGGCCCTTTTGCCGCGGGCGGCCCACCCGTGAAGTAGGAGGTCAAAACGATGAAACGCGTGATGATCGCGGGGGCGACCGGATACCTTGGCCGCCACCTCTGCGCAGAATATCGGAGCCGCGGCTGGCATGTGACCGCCCTGCTGCGCAAAAAGAGCAGTGGCGTCACCCTGTCCGCCCACCAGATTGTCGTGGCCGAAGCCACCTCGCCGGAAACGCTCCGTGGCACGATGGAAAACACGGATCTGGTTGTCTCAGCGCTCGGCATCACGCGGCAGGTGGATGGTGTTGGATACTGGGACGTGGATTATCAGGCCAATGCGAACCTGCTTGATGAAGCGCTGCGCGCCGGCGTGGCGCATTTCGCATTTGTTCATGTGCTGAACGCAGACCGGATGGGCCATGTTCCCCTGGTCGCGGCGAAGGCTGCGTTCGTGCGCAAGCTGCAGACGGCGCACCTGGAGTCCACAGTGATCGCGCCCACCGGATATTTTTCCGATATGACGGATATCCTGAAGATGGCGCAGGCAGGGCGCGTCTGGCTCTTTGGTTCGGGCCAGCAAAGGATCAACCCGATCCATGGTGCGGACCTCGCGACGGCGATCTACAATGCGACCGACGCTTCGACAGCATGGGTGGATATCGGCGGGCCGGAGACGTTCACGCAAAACGACATTGCCGCGCTGTGCTTTGAGGTTCTGGGTCAGCGCCCGCGCGTCACCCATCTGCCCGACTTTGTGCGTCGGGTGGCGCTGTGGCTGTTGGGTCGGCTTGCGCCGCGCAGGATTGCGGGACCGGCGCAGTTTTTCCTCACAGCCAGCGCCATGGAGATGACCGCTCCGCCCGCGGGAACACGCCAACTGGCGGAGCATTTCAGAGCACAAGTGGCGCCCGCGCACGCTCAGGACCCGTGACCACGTGCGCTGGTGTCCGGATCAGTGTCAGTGGTTCGGTTCTCAACGCCAACCGATCTGGCATTGCGACACGGGTTGTGCCGGTTCGAGAAGTTGAGGCTTTACCTGTTCTGCCCGCTCGGCCAGAGTATCGGGAACGCTGGTGACGCCCAAGAATTCATGGGCCGGGGCCCGGTTCCGCACATCGCCAGACTGCATTTGAGCAACAGATAGTGAAGCGAACGCCTTGAATTCCCCGACAGGAGCATCGTCAAGCACGACCCGCGTGGACGCATCCACAGGTGTCGATGTGACCGCGCACATGGCCGCGGTGGCCGAGATCATGCAAATGATCGACGGCTCGGGCCAGGATGACGGCCCAGTGTTCCAGGCCATTCTCGCCAAGGCCAAGACGCTGTGCAACGCGCAGATGGCAGGCTTGATCCTGGGTACGGCGGAGGATGATGTTCAGACGCTCGCGGCCCATGACGGCGTCTCCGCCGAAGTGGTGGAGATCTTTCGATCCGGGCAGATGAAGATGGACGCGTCCCTGTCTTATGCCGCCAGGTGCATCGTCACTGCCGAACTGATCGCGCATGAGGATATGGCCGACAGCGACCTTTACCGCGCGGGCAGCCCGATTGTCCGCGCGATGGTCGACGACAGCAACATCCGCAGCGTGTTGTTCGTGCCGCTGATTTCTGGCGGGCGGGCCATCGGGCTTATCACCCTGTTCCGCACCAGAGTTGCCGCGTTTGCCATGGATGAAATCGCGCTGGTCGAGGCCTTTGCCACCCATGCTGTCATCGCGATAAAAACGGTGCAGCAATTCAAAACGCTACAGACCCGGTTGGACAGGGAAACCGCGACTGGCGATGTTCTGCAGGCCATCTCGCAAAGCCGCGCCGACCATCAACAGGTCTTTGACACATTGCTAAACCGCGCCGTGTCTCTCTTGGAGAGTGACCATGGGTCGGTCTGGCTTGTGTCTGAGGATGGCAACTGGGTTGAAACGGTAGCGCGCAAGGAGGACGGAGCCGAGTTCGGTGCGGCGTTCGATCGGCGTCCGTTGGCGCAAGCAGACAGTGTGGCGGCCACGGTCGTGCGTGAGACCCGGATGTGGCGCACTGATGATCTTCAGGCCAACGCCGATTTTGCCGATCCCAATCATCCCAACCGGGTCTGGATCGCGCAGTCGGGGGCGCGGTCAATCCTGATGGTGCCGCTTGTCTCGAACGGTGTGGGAGCCGGGTTAATCTCCGTCTACCGCCGGCATGTAAGTCCCTATACCGACGACGACGCGGCCCTTTTGCAAACCTTTGCCGCCCAGGCCGTAATCGCCATCGAGAATGTGCGCCAGTTCCGCGAGGTGCAGGAGCGGCTGGAGCGCGAGCGGACATCCAAGGAAATCCTTGGCGTCATCAGCCAGAGCAAGGACAGCGAACAGCCGGTCTTCGACGCGATCCTGCGCAACGCCAGCCGCCTGTGCAACGCGCCGCTTGCCTTTCTGAGCGTTGCGGATCACGAACGCGGGCTGGTCACGATCCCGGCCAATGTCGGGGCCCGCAGTGAATTCAGCGACGTCCTGAACGGCTTTGTCGAGCCGCTGAGCCAGACGGAACTGGTCGCCGTGCGTCCCATCCTCGATGGGCAGATTATCCGGCAGGATGATATTGCGGACGATCCCGTGTATCACCGCGACCGTTCACCCCGACGCGTGCAGATGGTCGAGGTAGAGGGCGCACGGTCGGTTCTGGCCGTGCCGTTGATCAAGGATGGTCAGGGGCTGGGTGTCATCGTGCTTTATCGGCGCGAGGTGGCGCCATTTTCCGATGACGATGTTGATCTGGTCTCGACCTTTGCTGCGCAGGCTGTGATTGCCATGGAGAATGTGCGCCAGTTTCGCGAGCTGCGCACCCGGCTGGAACGCGAGCGCGCGACAAGCGACATTCTGGAAGTCATTTCCCGGTCACGCGAAGACGAAGGCCCGGTTTTTGATCTGATCCTGAAAAAGGCGGCGGATTTGTGTGGGGCCGACGCAGCAGCCCTTGCGCTGGGAAAAAAGGGCGATGCGCACCAGACCATGCCGGCTTCCTACGGGATCGCGCCCGAGACACAGGCGGTTTATGACGCCGGAAACGTGCCGATGGATTCCGACATCTCGGTCGGGGCCAGGGCGATCCTGACCGGGGAACCGGTGCATATCGAGGACATGTCGCAAACCGACAACTACCGCAGTGGCGTGTCGATCTTCAAATCCGTGGTCGAGGACACCGGCATCCGCACCAACCTGCTGGTGCCCTTGCTTGCGCCGGCTGGCGGCATCGGTGTGCTGATCCTGTTTCGCAAGCAGGTCAAACCCTACACCGACGATGAAATCGCACTTGTCAAAAGCTTTGCCGCGCAGGCCGTGATCGCGATGGAGAATGTGCGCCAGTTTCGCGAGGTGCAAACGCGCACCACCGAAGTTGAAGAGGCGCTGGAGTACCAGACCGCCACTTCCGAAGTGCTGGAGGTCATTTCACGCTCACCCAACGAGGTGCAGCCGGTGCTGGACGTGATCCTGAAGGTGGCGTCGGACATCTGTGAACCACAAACGGCTTATGCCACGCTGCGCGACCCGCACGATGGTAGTTACAAGGTGGCGGCGACCTATGGGATGTCCGACGCTTTCCGTGATGATCTGGCCAATCTGCGCCTCACGCCTGACCGCAGCAGCTGTACCGGGCGCACGGCGCTGACAGGGCAGACCGTCTATATCGAAGATGTGGAGGCGGATGCGGAGTTCGCCCACAAGGATATCGCCGTTAAAGGTAATTTCCGCTCCACTTTGGGTGTCCCGCTGATCAAGGACGGCGTCACGGTGGGCGTCATCACACTGGGTCATGCCGTGCCGGGGGCCTTTAGTAGCAAGCAGATTGCCCTGCTTGAAACCTTTGCCGCGCAAGCGGTGATCGCCATCGGCAATGCCCGGCTTTTTGACGAAGTGCAGCGGCGCACGGCAGAGGTTGAGGAAGCGTTGGTGCGCGAACAGGCCAGCGCGGAAATCCTTCAGGTCATCAACGAATCGACGTCGGACCTGCAACCGGTGTTTGATCTGGTCGTTCAGAAGGCCGCGGAGCTTTGTGGTGCGCGCTTTTGTGTTCTGGATCACTTTGACGGCAGGACCTACCAGTTCTGCTCGCAATATGGGTTTCCGCCGGATCTGGCTGCTGACCTCCTGTCGGACTATCCGTTTGAAGACGCACCCGGACATGTTTCGTGCATGGTTGTTGCCTCGGGCCAGATCGTCCACATCGAAGATGCGCAAGTGCCCGGTCAGTATTACGCACCGGAACTGGCCCGGGATGTGGGTTGGAAACGTATGCTGGGTGTCCCGATCAATTTGGAAGGGCGTACCTGGGGCGCTGTCATCATGGCGTGGCCACACACCGATCCACCGCCTGTAGCAAATGTCGAACTGGTGCAGAGCTTTGCCAATCAGGCAGTCATTGCCATCCAGAACGCGCGGCTCTTCAACGAAACGCAAACGTCACTGGCGCGCCAGACGGCAAGTGCGGACATCCTGCGCGTGATCTCGCAATCGCCCGATGATCTGCAACCGGTGTTTGACCGGATCACCCGCAGCGCGACCGAGGTCTGCGATGCGCAGTTCTGTATCCTTTGGCAGTATACGGACGGTATGAGCCATTACCGCTCCAGCAGCGGCTTTACGGCGGAGTTCCTGGAAACCTACCTTGCGCAATACCCCATGGTGCCCAAGGAAAACTCCATTTCCGAGCGGGTGCTTGCGTGTGGTGGGCGGCACCATCTGGACGACGCGCAAGACCCTGAAAAATACTTTGACTATCAAACGGCACGCGACAACCGGTTCAAGCATATTGTCGGCATGCCTGTGCTGGCCAAGGGAAAAATCTGGGGATTTCTGATCGTTGCGTGGCCTCAGGACATGGTCCCGGACGATGGTCATTTCGACCAGCTCGAAGCCTTTACTGACCAGGCCGCCATCGCCATCCAGAACGTGGCACTGTTCAATGAAACGCAGACGGCCCTGGTGCGGCAAACGGCCAGCGCCGACATTCTTCGGGTCATCAGCCAGGCGCAGACGGATTTGCGCCCTGTGTTCGAGGCAATCGCCGGCACCGCTGTGCGACTGCTGGACTGTGACGTCTGTTCGGTGATGATCACCGAAGGCGACATGTTCGTTCCGCGCGGTGCCGTCAGCACACATGGGCCGATCCTCGACCTCGGCGATGGCAATTTGATCGATCCCGAGCGCAGCTTCCCGGCGCAAACGATTGTGAACAAGAAAATGGTTCATGTTCCCGACTTCTGGGCGACAGAGCTGCCTGTTGATGAATACTGGGCACGGGAAAAATTTGACATTCATTCGGCCCTTTACATGCCGCTTCTGCGCGGCGAGGCCTGTTTGGGTGCGGTTGCGTTTTCGCGCACGGTGACACGTGCATTCAGCGCCGAAGATATCGCGATGGCCAAGACATTCTGCGACCAGGCCGTGATCGCAATCGAAAACGTCCGCCTTTTCCGGGCTGCGCAGGACGCCCGCGAAGAGGCCGAAAAGGCCAACGAGGCCAAGTCTGCCTTTCTTGCCACCATGTCCCACGAGATCCGCACGCCGATGAACGCCGTCATCGGGATGAGCGGGTTGCTGATGGACACCGACCTGAACGCCGAGCAGGACGATTACGCCCGCACCATCCGTGACAGCGGCGACGCGCTGCTGGGCATCATCAACGAGATCCTCGATTTCTCGAAAATCGAGGCCGGGCAGATGGATATCGAGGATCACCCGTTTGATCTGCGCAATTGCATTGAATCCGCGCTGGACCTGATCAGCGGGCGGGCGGCGGAAAAGCAGTTGGAACTGGCCTATGTCTACGACGACAGCGTGCCCGTTGGGATCAGCGCGGACCTGACGCGGATGCGGCAAATCCTGCTGAACCTGCTGTCGAACGCGGTCAAGTTTACGGACGCGGGTGAAGTGGTTCTGTCGGTTACCGCCACGCCTGCCGAACGGGGGCGTACGCAGCTGGAATTCACCGTCAGGGATACCGGCATCGGCCTGACGGATGAGGGCATGAGCCGCCTGTTTCAGTCATTCAGTCAGGCCGACAGTTCCACCACCCGCAAATACGGCGGCACGGGGCTGGGCCTCGCCATCTCCAAGCGGTTGGCCGAGCTGATGGGTGGCACGATGTGGGCCACCAGCGATGGTGCGGGTATGGGCTCGACCTTTCACTTCACCATTCTGGCCAAGCCTGCCGAGCTGCCCAAGGCCGAAACCCGCAACCTGTTGGGCGAACAGCCCGAGTTGCGCGGCAAGCGGCTGATGGTCGTGGATGACAATGCGACCAACCTCAAGATTCTGTCGCTGCAAACGCAGAAATGGGGGATGGACGCGCAGGCCTTTTCCACCCCGGCCGAGGCATTGGCGGCCGTGGATGCAGGCGTGCCGTTTGACCTTGCCATTCTTGACATGCACATGCCCGAGATGGACGGCGTCGATCTGGCCCGTGCGCTTGTGGCGCGCCGCCCGGCGCTGCCGAAGGTTCTGTTCAGTTCGCTGGGTCTGCGCGATACCGCGGCGGATGATGATCTGTTTGTCGCGTCCCTTGCCAAGCCGCTGCGCCAGTCGCAGTTGTTTGACACGCTGGTCACGCTGTTTGCCCCTGTCGCCCCGCGCAAGCTGGCGAAGGCGCCGGCGGACAAGCCGAAAACCGATCCGGAGATGGCCGCCCGCCACCCGTTGCGCATCCTGTTGGCCGAAGACAACCTCGTGAACCAGAAGCTGGCCACGCGCCTGCTGGAACAGATGGGGTATCGCATTGATCTGGCCAGCAACGGGATCGAGGCCTGCGAAAGCGTCGCCCGCCAGACCTATGACGTGGTGCTGATGGATGTGCAGATGCCCGAGATGGACGGGCTCGAAGCTGCGCGACGGATCAACCGCGATCATGCCGAGGGCGCGCGCCCGCGCATCGTCGCCATGACCGCCAATGCCATGCAGGGCGACCGCGAGATGTGTCTGGCCGCCGGCATGGACGACTACATCGCCAAGCCGATCCGCGTGGATCGCCTGATTGAGGCGTTGCTCGCAGTGCCCGCACACCAAAGGGACGCCACATGACCCAAAGCCTCATCGACACAGCGGTCTATGCCGAACTGGCCGAAGCCATGGGGGCCGAATTTGCTGCCGAACTCGTGACGACCTTTCTGGACGACGCGCCCAACATGATCGCAACCCTCAAGCAGGGCGCATCCGATGGCGATGCCGACGCCTACCGCCGCGCTGCGCATTCGCTGAAATCCAATGCCGAGGTTTTCGGGGCAACCGCGCTCGCGCGCCAGGCACGCGACATGGAACTGTCGGGCTTGCCGGAGGCCGCGCCGCCTATTGCCGCGCTCGAAACGGTTTATGCCGATACCGCACGCGTGCTGAGGACACTGCTCGATGCGTGACGCCCCGGGACGCCTCCTGATCGTGGATGACAACAAGGTCAACCGCCTGCTCATGACCCGCAGTGTCGAACAGTTGGGCCATACCGCAGCGGTCGCCGAAAACGGCCGCATCGCGATGGAGATGCTGGCGCAGGAGCCGTTCGATATCCTGCTGCTCGATATCGAAATGCCGGAAATGGACGGCTTCGAGGTGCTCGAAGCGCTCAAGGCCGACCCGAAACTGCGCGACCTGCCGGTCATCGTGACCTCATCCGTCGAGGGGCTGGACAACATCGTGCGTTGTATCGAACTGGGGGCCGAGGATTACATTCCAAAGCCGGTGAACAAGGTCCTTCTGAACGCGCGGGTCGGTGCCAGCCTCGAACGCAAGCGGCTTAATGACGAACAGAAGAAACTGCTGGACCGCTTTGCGACCGTCGAAGTGGCCGAGCATCTGAGCGAAGGTGGTTTTGCCATCGGTGGGCAACGCCTGCATGCAACGATCTTGTTTTGCGACATCCGCGATTTCACAGCGATTTCCGAAACCATGGCCCCCGAGGCGACGATCGACCTGATCAACACCTACTACACCCTGATGTTCGATGCCGTGTCCTGCCAGGGCGGTATCGTTAGCCTGATGGTCGGCGATGGTCTTATGGCCCTGTTTGGCGCGCCGAAACCCATCGAAAACTCCGCCCGGAGTGCGGTCGCGGCCGCCCAGGACATGCTGGCCATGACCGCCGCTCTGAATGACGAGCGGGCGGTGGTGGGCGAGCCTGAGCTTCGGATCGGGTTCGGGATCGCAACCGGGGAAGTTGTCGCCGGATACACCGGCACGGATGATCGCGCGACCTATACCTGTATCGGCAAGACGGTGAACCTTGCGGCGCGGCTCGAAGCGCATACCAAGATCGTGAACCGAGATATCCTGTTCGACGAAGAGACGTTGCACGGGCTGACGGATCAGACCGCGTGCACCCCGGTGCCCGACGTGCGTTTCAAGGGCTTTTCCGAGGCAAAGCGCGTGTTCGCGTTGTAGGCCTGTCGCCTGCAACAGGCTTCATGCCGTTGAGCTGTCTTCCGAAGATCGGACACTGACATAAGCTACGATTTGCAGTCCGCTGTTCTTCGACGAAAAGGAGATCAGAGATGTCGAAACGCAAGCAGCATGCCCCCTTAGTTCAAGGCGAAGATCCCGCTGGAAGCCCTGAAAGGCGACGAGACGGCCGTCGAGCTGGCTAACCGGTTCGGGGTGCATCCGACGATGACCCATAAATGGAAGCGAGCCCTGCTCGAAGGTGCGTCCGGCGCATGCGAGCGCGGGTGCCGCAAGAAGCCCGAGATCGACGAGGAATGGCTGAAGGAGCTGCAAGCCAAGATCTGGGAGATGGCGGTGGCCAACTCTTTCTTCGAAGGAAAGCTGAAACCATGGGGCGGG
>ERZ1740067.1696-NODE-1696-length-14639-cov-7.412027_pt1 | contig 14639 bp, 11 predicted proteins | sample MGYA00581736_ERZ1740067 | MGnify/ENA primary metagenome ERZ1740067 (study PRJEB43018, sample SAMN04849236) | marine metagenome | isolation source: floating plastic debris | place: Pacific Ocean | collected 2008-08-27 | study: EMG produced TPA metagenomics... | reverse complement strand
AGATGTTGCCCATCAGCTCGGACATGATGTTCTTGTGATACCAGGGCGGGCGGAATGTGTCTTCGGCCACCAGCCAGCGCTCGCGGAACAGAACGAAGTCGATATTGGCCGTACCCGGGCTGCCGGAGGGCGCGGTCAACAGAGTGAAAATGGACGGGTCTGGGTGGTCGAACAGGATCGCGCCGACCGGGCAATAAGCACGCAGGTCGTATTTGTAAGGCGCGTAATTGCCGTGCCAGGCGACGACGTCGATCGGGGATTGGCCAATCTCTGTCATATGGAACTGACCGCACCATTTGACCGTCACGGTAGAGGGCACCTCGCGGTCCTCAAAAGCCGCAACAGGCGCCTTGAAGTCACGCGGATTGGCCATGCAATTGGCGCCAATGGGGCCACGGCCCGGCATTTCGAACTTTTCTCCGTAATTCTCGCAGACAAAGCCGCGCGCAGGGCCGTCCAGTAGCTCTACCCGGTAGACAAGGCCACGCGGGATGATGGCAATCTCTTTAGGTTCCAGATCAAGGATGCCAAGCTCTGTCAGGAAGCGGATGCGACCCTCCTGCGGCACCACCAAAAGCTCACTATCGGCAGAGAAGAAATAGTCATCAACCATGCTCTCGGTAACGAGGTAGACGTGGCTCGCCATACCCACCTGCGTGTTCACATCGCCCGCTGTTGTGATGGTTCGCATACCTGTGACCCAGGTCAGCCCCTCATCTTTCGCTTCCACTGGGTTCCACCGGTACTGGCCAAGGCTGATGATGTCCGGGTCGATACAGGGCGCGCTTTTCCAATAAGGCAGGTCGATTTTTGTGTAGCGATGAGAGTGCTTGACCGAGGGCCTGATCCGATAACACCAGGTCCGCTCTGGCGGGTGTTTGGTAAACGCCGTTCCGGACAACTGCTCGCCGTAGAGGCCATAGTCACATTTCTGCGGGCTGTTCATCCCTTGCGGCAGGGCGCCCGGCAGAGCTTCGGTTTCGTGGTCATTGCCAAAGCCCGGCATATAGCCCGGCGTGGTCCCACAGGCGGTGAGACGCTGGACAAGGTGGCGGCGGTCTTGCGTGTTCATGAGGTCCTCCAGAGTGTGGGAGCAGGGCGTATTGGCCTGGGCCGCTATGCGCGGCTGTTCAGGGCCGGGGTCCAATCGTCGTAGTCCACCAAGAGTTCCATCATCCGGCGCTGCATATCGTGCATCAAAGGTGATGGGTCGGCATCATCCCAGAGGTTTTCCGCCTCACAAGGATCGAGGGACAGGTCGTAAAGCTCGTGATAATCGCAGGGTCGGCAAAGCGTCATGCGATGAGTATCGGTCACCATCGTGCGCAGCCGCTGCGGACGGTCGTAGTTGAGATACACCCGCTCGCGGTCATCCTCGATCAGGATCGCGTCGCGTTCGGGCACCTCGCCATGCACCGCAGGCATCATCGATTGCCCCTGTGCGCCGTAGTATTGCTGGATACCGAGCCGGTCAAGAATGGTGGTCGAGACGTCGATCGAGGACATCAGCGCGTCGCTGCGTGTGCTGAACGGTCCCGCAGGATCGGCCCAGATGAAAGGCACACGGACGGTGCCTTGGTTGTGAATTGGCCCTTTCAGGAGTACGCCGTAATCGCCCATCAGGTCGCCATGATCGGACATGAAGATCAGGATGGTGTCCTCGGCAAGCCCCTGGTCTTCCAAACAATCCAGCACCCTGCCGATGCAATCGTCGACCATTGTGATCATGCCATATGTTAGGGCAATGGCTTCTCGGGCTTCGCGCTCGGTGATTGCAAAAGGAATCTGGCCGTAACGTTTCGCCGAGCCGTTTTCCTGCTCCATCCGCAGATGCCGCAAGGTTGGTGTGTCTCCTTTGCCGAAGGCAGCGGGCAGCACCATTTCGTCGGGGTCGTACATGTCCCAGTACTTTCCCGGTGGTGTGAACGGGTGGTGCGGGTCAGGGAAAGAACATTGGATGAAAAACGGACTGTCGCTCTCGGACTCGCCGCGTTTTTTCAAGTAATCGATGGTTTTCTCTGCCACGAAGCTGCTCGGATACAGCTCCTCCGGGATCGCCGTGCGCCAAGCCTGCGGCAAGGTGATCCGGTCATCTGGCAGCGCATTTTGGGGTCCACGCAAGCTATCGGGATCGTCGCAACGCTCGCCCAACCATCGCAAGTACTCCGCTTGGACGTTGTCACCGTGGAAGGTTGTGAGATCGACATGCTGGAACCCGTAATAGGGCAGTTTGACGTGATGCGTGGAGTCTTCTCGCCAGCGGATCGAGTTCTCAGACTGATACTCTTCGCCATTCGGCCCGCGGCGCACCGCCTCGCGGATCGAGCCATCTGGTTCGATCAGGTTTTCAGCGCCAGGCGGGGTGAATTCGCGATCCATCCCGGTCATGTTCTGCACATGCAGTTTGCCCATCAGCGCCGTGTCATAGCCTGCTTCGGCCAACTCCTCGACAAAGGTGCGGGCGTGGACCGAAAGCGACACACCGTTCGAACGCAGCCCGTGCGCCGACGGCATCCGCCCGGTCAGGATCGAGGCGCGGTTCGGCATGCAGATGGGGTTGGCCACGTAGCTGCGATCAAAACACACGCCCTTGGCCGCGATCCGGTCGATGTTTGGGGTCCGCACCACGGTGTTGCCGTAACAGCCCAAATGGTCGGCACGGTGCTGATCGGTCATGAAGAGAATAATGTTGGGTTGTTTCGTCATCGGGTCCGGACCGTCGTTGAATGAGAAAAATGGGCGGCACCGAACGGGTCGGTACCACCCCGGGAGAACCTATTGCAGCGCGCCTGCCACCGAGGACAGCGCCGTGGCATTGGCCGCGATACGGGCATCTAGCGCCTCACCGCTGTAGAATTCCGGCGTCACGCCGCGGCTTGTCATCGCCTCTTGCAAGGAAGGAAGGGCCACCGCCTGTTCTAGCGCAGCGCGGATCGTATCCAGCCGCTCATCGGGGGTGCCTGCAGGCGCAAACCACCAGTAGTTAAGGCAAGACTCAAAGCCATACCCAAGCTCGGTCGTGGTCGGCACATCAGGCAGGTCCGGGTGCCGATCCGGCCCCATATAGACCAGCGCGCGCAGTCGTCCGTCGGAACGGATCACATCGGTTGGCGACATGATCGCGACCTGGGTGTGCCCGCCCATGAGCGAGGTTGTCCGCGCCGAACCACCGCCGACATTGACGTAGCGCATGTCGATGCCTGCCGCATCGTTCAGCATCGCAGAGCTGAAATGCGAGAGGCTGCCCAAAAGCGTCGCGTCAGTCAGGCTGCCCGGCTCGGCCTCGGCAGCGGCTTGCAGATCCTCCATGGTCTCAAAGCCCGACTCTGCGGAAGTGCCATAGACGAGGCAGAAGTTATTCGTCTCAGCCACTGGCGTGAAATCATCGGGGCCGAAATCAGAGGTGCCCATCAGCTCTGCCGTGATGAGCGTCTGGTGCGAAAACAGCAACCGGTAGCCATCGGCGTCAGCGTCGCGCACATCGCGTGAGCCTATGGTTGTCCCACCGCCGGGCATGTTCACCACAACGACCGGTTGAGGCAACAAATTGTTATCGTTGATCGCCTGGGCAAGCATCCGTCCATAGGTGTCTCCCGGGCCACCCGGACCCCAAGGCACAACGAGTTGGATCGGCTCGCTGGGGAACGCGTCCTGCGCCAGCGCCACTGTGCCGAGTGATGTCAGCGCGGTAATGGCGATCCCCGCCGCAAGTGTTTTGACTGGGGTTGTCTGAGTCATAAAGTTTTCCTCCCTTTATGTCGTTAGCTTTGGTGGTATGATCCGCGCCTCTAATCAGGCGCATGTCTTCGTGCGGCGAGGCTCTTGGAGACGAGCGGCCAGGCGAGCATCGCGACAGAGGCAATGACGAAGGCAAGTGCGATGGGTCGGGTGACCATCGGCCAGAGGCTGCCATTGTAGAGCATAAGCCCGTTGCGCAACTCGCTCTCAGCGATGGGGGCTAGGATAAAGCCCAGAACCACTGTGCCGATCGGCACGCCCGCCCGGCGCAAGAGGTAGCCGATGACCCCGAAGCCAAGCATGATCCAGACGTCAAAGAAGCGGTTCGTCGCGGTGAAGACGCCGATGATGCAGAACACCAGGATCGCCGGGGCCAAGAGGCTTTTCGGGATCTTCGCAACCTTGGCGATATAGCCCGCACAAGTGATCATGAAGGCAAACATGATGATGTTTGCGATCAGTGCTGCGGCGATGATGCCATAAGCCACCTGCGGCTGTTCCCGGAAAAGGCCCGGGCCCGGTTGCAGATCGTGCACGATCAGCGCGCCGATCAGGATCGCGTCGACGACGCTGCCCGGAATGCCAAGCGCGATGAGCGGCACCAGCGCGCCATTGACGGCGGCGTTGTTGGCGGATTCGGCGGCGACGATGCCTTCTTCAGAACCCTTGCCGAATTCTTCTTTCTTCTTCGAGACGTTGCGCGTGACCGAATAGGAGACGATGGCCGCGACCGCACTGCCGACACCGGGAAGAATGCCGATCCAGGTCCCGATCACCGAGGAACGAAGCACATTGCCCCAATGCTTCACCATATTGCCGGTGTTGCGCAGGATATCCATCGCCGTGGTGCTGGCTTGCTGCACCGGCTTCTGGTTGCCGACCAGCATTTCGATCAACTGGCTGACCACGAAAAGTCCCAGGAGCGTCGGGAGAAGCCGGAAGCCCGCGTTCAGCTCATCGTAGCCGAAGTTCAACCGGATCACGCCAGACGCCACGTCCGGCCCGACAATCGCCACGCCGAAGCCGAAGAGCGCGCCGATCAATCCTTTCAACAGCGCACCTTGGGAGACGGCGGAGATTAGAATGAGCGCCATCAGCACCAAGGCTAGGAATTCATAGGGTCCGAACCGCAGGGCAAATTCCGCCAGCGACGGCGAAAGCGCGGCGAGAAACACCCAAGAGATCATGCCACCAACAAAGGATGCGATCACGCCGAGCGACAGCGCCCGGCTGGCCTGGCCTGACATCGCCATCGGGTAAGCGTCCATCGTCGTCATGATTGCGGCGGGCGTGCCGGGCATTTTCAAGAGCGCGGCGGAAATGAGCCCGCCCGAAATGCCGCCGACATAGATCGAGACCAGCATGATCAGCGCATTCACGCTGTCCATGTAAAAGGTCAGCGGCAGCAAAAGCGCGATAAGCATCGCCGGGCCAAGACCCGGGATGGCACCAATCACCACGCCCAGGATTGTGCCGAGCGCGATAAAGAACAGGGGCACAGGCGTCAGAAGCTGAGAAAACGAGGCCAGAAGCTGTTCCATGGCTTAAGCCTGCGCCTGCGACATATATTGAAGAACGGTCACGGTCATGCGCCCGGCAACTGCACAATGAGAATCTCGGTGAGGATCAGGCTGACTCCAATGCCGAGTGCCACGGCCGTGGCAACCAGCACCATCAGATCGCGACGCCCGCGACCGCCGTCGATCAATCCATAGGCAATGATGTAGACAACCGTTGCAACCATGAAGGGCAGGAGCTCCAGCGCCAGTGACAGCAGATAGACAAAAGAGACCGCGACACAGGCCAACACCTTGGGAAGGCGACCCTCGGCCAGCGACGAAGCGCGTGCCTGATCCGCAGTCTCTGCGAGGCGGTGCTTCAAAAGCGCCTGCACCAGGAGGATAAGCGATAGACCTGCAAGCGCGCTTGCCGTGATGAGCGGCATGCCACCCGGACCCATCGGTTCCCACCGCGAGGCCGGCAATTGCCATCCGCCATAAAACAAAATCGCCGAAATGATCAGCATGACGAGTGCCAAAAGCACATCGTCCCGCAAAGCCTTGTTCTGCATCGCAAGCATTCCTCCCAAGCGCAGGTTGACCAGCCGCCGTACTTAAGTCAATTTATATAAACTAACCGAAAGATCAGAAATCTAATGCATATCGCCCCGCGCCACTTGGTCCTTTTGGTCCGTATCGCCGATCACGGCTCTTTGACCCATGCCGCACAATCGCTGAACCTGACGCAATCGGCCCTGTCGCAAAGCCTCAAACAGATCGAAGAGACAATTGGCGCAAAACTGGTGGAGCGGAACCGACAAGGTGCCAAGCTGACGGAGATTGGCGAGCGCATCGTACGATATGGCCGGGTGATCGATCAGATGGTGGCCCGCACCCGCGAAGACATTCAGGATTGGGAAGCCGGCAAACTCGGCCGCCTTGCTATCGGCGTCACCCCTCTGCCCGCACGGATTGTGCCCATGGCCATCGGGACATTCCTGAAGGAACGACCAAAACTGGCGGTCACTCTCTTCGAGGACAGTTTGCCAAGCCTGATCGCAGGCATCGAGAAAGGCAATATCGACGTGGCAGTGGGCTATATCGGCATGGCGCAGCCACCGGACGGGCTAGAAGCCCATCGGCTCTATGACGACCATCTCTGCATCATGGCCGGGCGCGACCACCCGCTGGCGCAAAAAGACAAAATCACCCATGCCGATCTGGAGGGTGCGAACTGGCTCGAACACTACATCGGCACCGCGATCCAGAGCCAGACGCGGACGATCCTCGCGCTAAACGGCTTCACGCAGATCAAGACCCAGATCGAGCTCGGCTCGGCCACCAGCCTGATGAGCATTTTGGCCTCAAACCATTACATCGCTTTGATGCCGAAGGCGCTGCTGGAGCTAAGCGACATGAGCGAAGGGCTCATCGCTCTCGACTACCCTCTCGAAGGCACGCGTTGGCCAATGGGTTATATCTACCGCCCCGAACATGTCATGCCGAACCTTATCTGGGATTTCGCCGAAATGCTACGCGACAATTTCAGCGACCGACAGAAGGCCGACGCCAGCTCATAGGTTCAACGTGATCCGTCCGCCCGGCGCGGCGGCACGGGACTGGCAGGTGATGATCTCGGTCTCGCGCTGCGCGTTTGACAATACGAAGTCGCGATGCTCGACCTCTCCGTCCACCAGCCCGCATTTGCAAACCCCGCAAATCCCATCGGCGCATTTGATGTCCAACCGCACGCCGTTTTCGAGCAGCACATCGGAGAGGGACTTGTCCGCCGGAACTGTCAATTCGCGGCCCGAAGCGGCCAGAATTGCGGTGAAGTCGTGGTTCTCATATTCGGGTGTTTCGGGGACGGTGAAGTATTCGAAATGCCGGTGGTCTTCGGGGAAGCCAACGGCCTCCCCCGCGTCAAGGACGGCGCGGATGTAAGGCTCCGGCCCGCAGGTATAGACATGGGCATCATCGGCATAGGTCAGGATTTGGTCGAGGTTGGCGCGCTGCCCTTCCTCCGAGATATGCAGCGTGACATGGTCAGCCCAAGGCGCATCTGCGAGAGTGTCGAGAAAGCCCATCTTGCCTCGCGCTCGGCCCGAATAATGAAGCTCGAAGGGTTGACCCAAGGCGTACAGCCGATGTGCCATGGCAATCATCGGGGTGATCCCGATGCCACCACCCATCAGGAAGGTTTTTCCAGCCCTTTCCTCTAGCGGGAAGTGGTTTTCCGGGTAAGAGACAAACACCCGCCGCCCCTCACTGAAGATCCGATGTAGCATCTTCGATCCGCCCCGCCCATCGGCCTCACGCAGCACACCGATCTCATACCGGCTGCGATCCGCCGGGTCACCGCACAGCGAATACTGGCGAAAAAACTCGGGCGTGACGACAACGTCCAGATGCGCCCCCGCCGTCCATTCCGGCAAGTCCTGCCCTTGCGGATCGCGGAAAACGAAGCGCGAGATCCCGTCAGCGGTTGAGGTCACCTCAGCGATCTCCAGTGCCAGAACCGGGCTGGTTTCAGTGATCTCAAAGGGTTTCACCAAACCCTCTGCCTCACCCGCAGCAAGCCGCGCCCGATACTCGGCGGGTGTCACCATCTGCTGAAACGCTTCAATCCCTTTTTCGCGGTCGATGGGGAATGGATAGGCATAAGGCGGCGGGGCCAGATTGGCGGGGTAACAGGCAAGCGTCTGGTCTTCATACTTTAGGTCCAGATCCTTTTGCAGGCCGCGTTTATGCACCGGCGCATCAGTCATCCGAAACCCACCATCCTCGGCCAGACACAGGTCCCACCACCATTGCTTTGTCTCGTTCAGATCACCGCGGTTCAGCAGATCGTCGAGCTTGGCCAATGCAGGCGCAGACCCCGGCACTTTCATAGCGGTCCATCGGAAGACCGCGTCGCCCAACACGCCTTCGAGGTTCCATGGGCAAGTTTTCATACAGCGCCCGCACATCGCGCCACCGAGATTGGTCATCCGGTAGGTCGCGCATTTCTGCGCGTCGGATTTCCAGATTTCATAGCCATTGAACATCAGCTTCGGCCCGGCGGTGATCGCCCCCGAGGGGCATTCGCGGGCGCATTTCTTGCAGGCTTCGCAAAAACTCTGCAGGCCGAAATCAATCGGCTTGTCATGGGCCATTGGCAACTCGGTGGTGACCACGCCAGATTTCAGCCGAGGCCCAAGATATGGGTTCAGGATCACTTCGCCAATCCGGCTGACCTCCCCCAGCCCGCTCAGCAAGAGCAGAGGCGGGTTCAAAACGCCTCCATCCATCGTCGTATGCGCTCGTGCGCTGTAGCCGATATTGCGCAACTGCCGTGCCACGACCCCGCCCAGAAGCGAAAACCGCAGATAAGCCCGCATTGAAAGCGAGACCGAGATCCAGTCATCCCCCGAGGAGCCATCCATCGTCTCATAGCCTTGATCGACGATCATCGAGATCGCCTGATTATGGTCCGGCACGATCTCATCGCCGAGCGCATCATGGCTGTACCAGGCCCAATCAGGGCAGCGCGAAATGCCGACCGCGTCGATGCTCATGAAATAGGTCGTGGCCTTAACCAGGTCATGAGCCGCCTCGGGGGTAAGCGTCACCCGCTCTTTGGCCACCGGCCCATCTTGCAGGAACAAGAGCGCACCAAGCGCCCGGCGCTGCGCACTCGCCATGGCCGATTTCAGCGTGTGATAGCCACCGATCGAAACGTTCTGCACCTTTTCGCCCAGGTCGCCAAATTGCGCGCGCACGAACATATCAGAGCGTTTCGGCACCCGCGGCACGCGGTCTTCGTCAATGAAAGTTGTTGGCGTGTCGACGCGTTTGATGGTCTCGAAGGGATGCGCACCATCCTTGAATTGACGCTTGGCATAGCGGCGTTCGTAGCGGAGCTTGGGCTGTCTCGGCGCAAGCGGCAGGTCGGGCGCCAGCGTCAGCGTTGTCGTGACAGCAGCAAGCCCGAAGCCCGCGCCGACAAAGGGCGCCACAACTGCGCCATCCTGTACATAAGCCAGCCCGGCTGCGACGGCGAGACGGTTGAGATCCACATCCGAGGTCGTCGCGGAATGCCCCCGTGCATCAACGCCGTAAAGCCGTAGGTAATCGGCGATCACCGCCGCCGTCTCATTGGCCAAGAGAGCCGAGCGGTGACGCGTTGCGCCATGCAGCCAGTCGGTGCCGGGCTCACCCTTGCTGGGCGCGCGTGGGGTTTCATAGAGAAACACAATCGCATGGGTATGCGTGTCGACTGGGCCAGGCGTGGCCGCCATAGATTCCTTCAGATCCGCCATGATCTTGTCAAAGCCTGGCGCGACCGACTTCACCTGCCGGGTTTGCAAATCTTCCGCCAAAGCGGCGATCCGCGGGTTAACGTACGCCTTCTCCAAGCGGGCCGCCTGCGGCAGCGCACAGACCCCAACCATGGAGGCATCTTGAAAGTAGCCAAAGGATTTCAAATGGTTGGTGCGCTCCAGCGGATCATCGGGCATCTCCGCCAGTACCGGGTTCACCATACCCACCCGGATTGCATCCAGCACCGCCTGATGGTCACACATCGCATTGATGATAGATTGGGGGTCATCGGGCCGCTCGAAAGACATTGGTTCAAAGCGCGGCACCGCCGTGAGATCGACAAATCCCTGCCGCGGCAAAACCTCAAGGCTATGCGGACCCAGATGCGGCGGGCGATTTTTGCGCGATCGTAACCTGGCCGCCATGGCGTCCTCCCAAGATCAATGGCGTCGTTTTGGGGCGGTCAGCTCGTCGGCATGCGCCGGCCGGAACCAGGCCACGTCAACACGCCGTGGATCAGACTGGGGCGCATAATGATGCGCTCATAATACGCCCGCACCTGCCCCCGGTTCGCCCCGTCGCCCCAGAACCCTGCATTGCCCAGATAGGCCAACCGGATCAGACTGACGCCCCAGAAGAGGTCGGCCAGGGTGAAAGGCTCGCCAAAAATCCAAGGCCCCGAGGATTGCGCCAGCGCGTCTTCCAGCCCTTGAACCAACTCTTCACTAAGCGCGATGGTCGCCGACATCGCCTTGGCATCGACAACAAACTTTTCAGCGACACGTTCCTTCGCCAGTTTCGCCTCGTAGGCGGCAATCAGATCAGGCTCATCTGGCACTTGGGCCATGAAGCCCAAGATTTTCTTATATTTTTTCTGGTAGATGCCGGGCATGCGCGCCTGTATCTCTTCGGGTCGCGTGTCGTGATCCGGGTTCGCACCATACAGCATCGCCACATGCGGCGTGCGGTCAACATGGTCGATCTGAGCCAGGATATCGGCCTCCAGATCGCTGGGCAAAAGGTCGACTGTGTCGCGATGCGCCCGTGCCAGATGCAGGCAGATCAGTTTGGAATCCGCGAAGACTCTTCCATTTGCCGTATCGACCAAAGTCGGCACCACCAGCGGGTCGAACCCCTCGCTTTCGACCGAGGACCCACCGGAATAGCTCGACACGAAGCGCGCCTGCTGCGCAACCTCGGAAGCAAGACGCAGGCGGACATATTCCGGCGTGTAGTTTTCGTATTCGGTTGGGCCCGCGAATTGGTTGGAGCCGAACTCTAATCCCAACTCATCCAACACTGCCCGCACCTTTTGCGAGCAGATGGAAAACCCGAAATGAAAGAGTTGCAGGGGCGGAGTCTTTTCAGACATACCGCTTTCAATTTCCGGAAGTCGAGCGTGCTTCGCGATTACGCTGGCGCGACCGGGCGCAACAATCACGCCCCGCGCAGCCTCGGTGAGCTCTAGAAGCCTTTGTTCAACGCTAAGGTGTACCGTCACAATCCCCCCATCGTCTAAATGAACTCATGCATTTCCTGCTTTGCCGAAGCTGAGAGGAGCAGCCTTACGTTCCCGTGCCAGAGACGATGGTCACGAGCTTAACATTAAGTCAATTTAACAATTCTTAGAAATACATAAGAGCAGCGAATGCATTATGTGATTGGTGTTGACCGCAAGCCTCCTGCGCTACCACGCCGGCAGTTATGCGTTTGAACTTGCCAACAACATCTACAGTGACGGCAATATCGGCTCCAACACCTTGATCGCCCTGCAAGCTTGGCCGGCACGTCTCGGTGTAACGACAACCGAGAATTATTGATTCGAAATGGCCGCGGAAACCGAGACCGAGAACCAAATCGCGGCAGCACTAAAGCTACTCGTCAAACATCGGATCGTAGTAGTCTCTGGGCGTCAGGGTGTCGGGAAATCGACCTGGACCTGTCGCGGTTTGATGCCGCTCCTTTGATAGCATTTATTGCAACAAAGGAGACGAACTATGGGACTAAAACGGACGGACGAATTTCGTGCTGATGCGGTGCGGATCGCGCTGAAGAGTGGACTGACAAGGAAACAGGTGGCTTCGGATTTGGGTGTTGGGCTTTCGACACTGAACAAATGGATCTTGGCGCATCGTGACACCGAGATTGTGTCAGACAAGGACCTCGACCTTGCCCGTGAGAACGAACGACTTCGGAGGGAAAATCGTATCCTGAAGGAGGAGAGGGACATTCTTAAAAAGGGTCGTCATTGATTGCGCCATTGGTTCGAGCAACAATGGCGACGCGTTCTTCGCGAGCCAAAAGCCATGAGGTTTAGGTTCATCGAAGAGCATGGCCGCGATTTCCCGACCAACCGCCTTTGTCAGGTTCTGGATGTCAGCGAACGTGGCTTACGTGCCTATCGCAGGCGCCCAGCCAGCCAAAGGCAGCGAACCGACATGGTCGTGCTAGCACACATCAAGGAACAATCGCATCTCAGCCTGGGCAGCTACGGCCGTCCGAGAATGTCCGAGGAACTGAAAGAGCTGGGTCTGAACATCGGCCACCGCCGCGTCGGTCGTTTGATGCGTGAGAATGGTATCCGGGTTGAAAGATCCAAGAAATACAAATTGACAACCGATAGTAATCACGTCTTCAACATCGCGCCCAATCTGCTGAACCGGGACTTCTACGCTGAGTTGCCAAACCAGAAATGGGCGGGCGACATAAGCTATGTTTGGACGCGCGAAGGATGGCTCTACCTGGCTGTGATCCTTGATCTGCATTCCCGGCGCGTTATCGGCTGGGCAGTGAGCAACCGGATGAAGCGTGATCTCGCAATTCGGGCTTTGAAGATGGCCGTCGCGCTCCGGCAACCACCAAATAGCTGCATCCACCATACGGATCGCGGCAGCCAATATTGCTCACATGATTATCAGAAGCTCCTGGGCCAGCACGGGTTCAAGGTGTCGATGAGCGGCAAAGGCAATTGTTATGATAACTCTGCTGTCGAGACGTTCTTCAAAACGATTAAAGCGGAACTGATCTGGAGACAGTCTTGGCAAACACACAGAGAAGCTGAACTGGCCATCTTCCAATACATAAATGGCTTCTACAATCCGCTTCGGCGGCACTCAACATTGAACTGGAAAAGCCCTGTCGCATTCGAGCGTAAGGTGGCTTAAACGAGCACTTGGGGCGGCACAAAAAAGCGACAGGTCCATGACCCAGCGACGAGATAAAGTGTCTTACTTATCGCTCATGGTGGCCGCCAAGTGCTTCACGATTTGTATGTTTGCTTTGCCACGAATTGTCCGATTGGGTCAAACTTGATTACTTAAAACCCTGCATCCTGTAACTGCTCCCGATCCGGCAGATCTTGCAGTGTCTTCAGATCGAATGCGACCAGGAACTTTTCAGTGGTGACATAGGTATACGGCGCCCCACGCCATGGCGAGCGCAGACCGGTTCCGATGGGACCGCGGGCGTGCAACCGCCCGATCAGGTCGCGGCCGACCTCCTTGCAAAAGATGTCCTTGAGTCCATCCCGTGTAATCGGCTGGTGATAGGCGATGGCCGCCAGCACTGCCACGTCGTTTTCCCGCAGATCGAGATCCTGGTCGCCTACATCGGCCGCAGTCCGGATCGCCGCCGCATAAGCCGGTCGCGTGTGCAGCATCCAGCGGCCGCCGACCTTGGCGATTTCGAAGGAGCGTCCCTCGAGATCAGCCATCAGGTCGTCGATCAACAGATCGACCGATGCCTCCTGCCCCACGACACGCGCGAGGTCCTCGCGTGGCACCGGCGATGCTGAAGCGAAGAGCACGGCTTCGATCCGCCGCATCCATTCGCGCCAGCGCAGGTCGGCACGCAGGTCCTCCAACTCCCGATCCAGCCCCTGATCTCCGTGATCCTTCGCCATCACAAACCTCTCGTTGGTCCCATGGCCGAACCGCGAAACCGGTACCCATTTTCGCTGGCCATGCTCATAACCCGTAAAGCCGGAAGGTGTCGCGGCCGGTCAGCTCGCGCACCGCACCGAGGGCGACCAGCCGGTCGCAGAACCTGCGGGCCGCGCGGTCGGACCGAAGCGACGTCAGCGCCGACGGAGCCACGGCGTCCCAGCTCAGGAACAGCGCCGCCGCCTTGTCGGCGCCCTTTGCCCGGAGCCGCTCAGCGCGACGGGCCAGGTCGGCCGCCACTCGAGTTGCCTCGGCCGCGGCCGACACGATCGCTCGGTGACAGGCCAATCGCAGGTCTGCGCCGGTCTTGGGCGGATCGGCCCGCTTCAGACCAAGCGCCAGAAGGGGAAGAACATGGCTCCACCCAAGCGCTTGCGCCAAAGCCGCGTCCGCCAGGATCAGCGCCGAAGCGGGATCGCGTGGTCGATCTGCGAGAACCGCCTGCAGCACGGACGCAGCGCGCGCGATCGGCGTTCGCTGCCCCGCGTCCAGCCAAGCAGCGATCTGCTTGGGCTCTAAATCAGGCAGTGTGCGGTGCAGTGCCTTCACTGACACGGGTCGTTCGACCGCGCGCTGCCAAGAGAGATAACTCACCGGCCGGACCAGGGCTGTCGCCGGGGTGGAGGAAGGCCACTGCATCCCGCAGGTCTGAAGCCCGTTCTGCACGTCTATGGCGCGTCACACACGCCTCCGCAGCATGCAATGCGAACCGTGCCCGCGGCAAGCTCTGGGGGAAATCGTCTGGGTTCAACACAAGATGCAGATGGCTCAGTGCTGCGCCTGACAAAAACGCCACATCTTCAGGGGTTTCGGGCCGCGCTGAGATGACCCAGGACGGCATTGTGGGTAATGTGTCGAAGCTGTCGGCAGCATAAGTCATGCCACAAGACAGTCACACGGCGGCGCTTTTGCCTACAATATAGTTGTATAGACCGCCCCACTCTGCGGCTCGCTAATATATCCAATAAGGTTACCTTATTGGCCACTCCACGGAATCGATCGCGGACAATTTTCTAGCTGCAAGCAGATGGGAGTTAGCAAGTTTTCGCAATGTGGACACGACAAAAAGCGTCCGCCGAACCGTTGCTCTCAACTCATTGAAGGGTTGGCGATCCCTGAAGGACTCGAACCCTCAACCTGCTGATTAGAAGTCAGCTGC
>ERZ1740067.1693-NODE-1693-length-14641-cov-6.123406_pt1 | contig 14641 bp, 15 predicted proteins | sample MGYA00581736_ERZ1740067 | MGnify/ENA primary metagenome ERZ1740067 (study PRJEB43018, sample SAMN04849236) | marine metagenome | isolation source: floating plastic debris | place: Pacific Ocean | collected 2008-08-27 | study: EMG produced TPA metagenomics... | reverse complement strand
CGCTATCGCCGACAGATCATAACTGGCACCTTCGTCTTTTCTGGCCACCAGTTCCGAAAGATCCGCCGCGCCGGAAATCAAACCCATCAGATCATGGCCAACTTTGCTGTCCAATGCCGTCAAGTTCCAAGCCTTTTGACCTTCGACCAGATAAACGCCCTGTCCTCCAGGCCCGGTTCCCACAATGAAGCGCATGATTTCCTCGGTGTTAACGAATACCGCCTCACTTTGACGACGTTTTTTTAGTTTGTCAAATAATATCGATTTTTTTATGCTTGAACAAAATTGGAGGATAAAAATGCCCAAATGGCACGAATATAAACAAATCGCCAAAGACCGCGGTGCGCTCGCACTGGAGCTTTATGTCGTCAATACAAAGCCCGTTGGCCCCGACGTGGACATACCCGGGACCTTGCCTGATCACCTCGCCTACCAGGCGCAATTGGAAGCATCAGGCAGTCTCGCCTTTGCTGGCCCGGTCTCCGATGAAACCGGCGAAGAAATGCAGGGCGAAGGCATGATTATCTATCGAGCTTCTTCGCTGGAGGAGGCACGCGCCCTGGCAGATGGCGACCCGATGCATGCGCGCGGGGTACGCAACTACACAATCCGGCGCTGGATGATCAATGAAGGCAGTTTCACGCTGTCGGTCGGTCTTTCGGCGAAAAAAACGAGTTTCTCATAGGCAGAGATCGGCTGGCGCCGCGCAAAGGACGCGGCGCCATCCAAAGGCTCAAGAAACACGGGACTTGAAGAAGGAAGAAACGAAACCATTGGGAGGAAACGATGTTTCGGACACTGATTTCTGGATTGCTGCTCAGCGCAGGCGCCCTAGTGGCGCAGTCCGCGCATGCAGAAAACTGTCTCAAAGTCACCTTAACCGGCACCCAAGGCGGACCACCTGTCTTTCAAGGACAGGCGGGTGCCGGTACTCTTGTTCAGTACGGCTCGGAAGAAAACAAATGCAACGACATGCGCTTGCAGTTCGATACCGGCCGTGGAACCACACAACGCCTGTCCCAGGCCGGTGTACCGGTCGGCAAAATCGATGCGATTTTCCTGAGCCATCTGCATTCCGATCACACTGAGGGCCTTGCAGACATGATGCAGCTGCGCTGGCACTTTAATTCTGGCGGGCCGAAGGTTGATCTGGTGTGCAGTGAGGAAACCAAATCTCCGCTTGGCTTCTCCTTAAGCTGCGAGCGCTTTGCCACACATATCGGAGATGCCTTGATCAACTCCGGTGAAATCGCCCAACGGCTTGCTGAAAACAAAAAACGCCTTCCCGGCGGCCCGGCCGACCTGATCAATGTCAAGGACTTCAAACCTCAAGATGAGGCCCAAGAAGTCTGGTCAAGAGGCGACGTAACAGTCAGCGCCATCCGGTCAACGCACATCCCAGGACATGCTTCTTATCGGGTGGACACCCCTGCCGGTAGCGTGGTGATCGGCGGTGATGCGGGCAATGATGTGCGTAAACCGCCGCGGGAAACATCGACATCAGGTCAGGTCGAAAAGCTGGCACAAGGTGCGGACATTGTCGTGCATTCCACGATCCACCCGGTCATGGGGCCAGACGGTGGCACAGGCTTCCCACCACCGATTTACATCCGGCAAAGCAATGCGACGGACCTTGGACATCTTGCCCGCAGGGCCGGGGTAAAACACTTGATGCTCACCCATTTGATCCCGCCTATTGGCGCCCCGCGCCAAGGCCCATACAAACTCCCTAAAGGCGCATTGACCAACGAGGACTATACCGGAGCCGTGGCCGAAAGCGGCTTCGACGGCACCACGATTGTTGGCCAGGATCTTGTCTCGTTGACACTTCCGGTCAAAAATTGACCGGGTCAAAAGTCCAAAATGAAAAGCCGCTCCGAACGCTTCGGGGCGGCTTTTTCGTCACTGTTCCTGTACGATTTCAAAGGCGGCAAACGTTATGAAATTCAAACCTCTTTGAGGGCCCTGTCATCCTCAACCCTGCGCATAGACATCTGCCGAGTAACAATTTGCCGGCGAATGAAAGCAACAAGGAACGCTGCTGTCAGGATCAAGACAATGGTCGGTGCCGGCGCACTGTCGATGAAGAAACTCAAATACGTACCGGCGAGCATGGAAAGCATGCAAACAATCACGGACACCCAGAGCATCGTGCTGAATTTCCGCACAAGCAAAAAAGCGATTGCGCCCGGCGCAATCACCAACCCAATGGCAAGGATCAGCCCGGTCGCGGAGAGGGTTGCAACGATCGTCAAGGAGAGCGCAGCCAGCAGGCCATAGTGAAGCAAATTGACCGGCAGCCCGGAGGCCTGTGCCTGCGCAGCATCAAAGCTGTGAAGGACGAGATCCTTCCATTTCAAAACCAGACCACCTGCAACAACAAGTGAGATGATGCCCGCGGTCCAGAGGTCCTGATTTCCAACACCAAGCATGTTTCCAAACAGAATGTGGTCAAGGTGAGCATTGGTTTCGACGGCCACATACAGCACGATCCCAAGCCCGAACATGCCGGAAAAGACAACGCCCATGACGGTGTCCTGTTTCACGCGGCTGTTGTTCGAAAGATACCCAGTTGCCACAGCGCACACCATGCCGGCAGCAAAGGCACCCAGGATCAAGGGAAGACCGACGATGTAGGCCAGCACAATGCCCGGAAGAACGGCATGACTGACAGCGTCGCCCATCAGCGCCCATCCCTTCATGACCAAAAAACAGGACAAAAGCGCGGTCGGAACCGAAACAAGAACGCAGATCAGGAATGCATTCTGCATGAATGGGAATTTGAACGGCAGAAGAAGAAAATCGAGATCCATCACTGAATTCCTCTACCGCGCGGTGCTGGCAGCACGGTATCAGGAGGCCGATTGCGGAGCGCTTCTGATGCTTTCCGACGCGCGGCCAAAAGACCGTGTTTTGGAGCAAAAACAAAGGCGGCAAGAAAGATCAAGGTCTGCAGTACCACGATGATCCCGCCGGTCGCTCCATCCAGAAAATAGCTGATATAGGCACCGGAAAAACTGGTAACGGACCCGATCACAACAGACAGTGCGATCAGTCTCGGAAACCTGTCACACAAAAGATAAGCAGTTGCACCCGGCGTGACCACCATAGCGATCACAAGAAAGGCACCGACCGTCTGCATCGCCGCCACAACTGAGGCAGAAAGAAGTATGAAAAAAACAGCCTTCAAGAGCCCTGGCCGCAGGCCAATGGTGCGCGCGTGGTTCTCGTCAAAGAACGTGACCATCAGATCCTTCCACTTGAGCAGAAGCACGCCGAGCGACACGAACCCGATTATCGCAAGCTGAAGTGTGTCTTCCGGTGTGATGGCCAGAATGTTGCCCATGGTGATGGTCTGGATCGACACCGACATTGGATTGACCGACACGATAAAAAGGCCCAGTCCGAAGAATGAGGTAAAGATCAATCCGATGATCACATCGACTTTCAATCCGGACCGTTCCGACAGGAACAACATGGCACCGGCCGCGAGCCCGCCAGCAATGAAAGCCCCGAGAGCAAACGGCAATCCGAGGATATAGGCGCCGGCGACACCCGGCACGACAGAATGCGAGAGAGCATCGCCAATCAAAGACCATCCCTTGAGCATGAGATAGGCAGAAAGGAACGCACAAACGCCGCCGACGAGCGCGGACACCCACATGGCGTTGGTCATATAGGCGTAGTTGAAGGGCTCAAGCAGAGTTGCAATCATGGCCGTTTCTCGGCCGTTTGCGTTTCATCTCCATATTGAACAAATGGGCGTTCATCATCGGTCAGGATGGTCACCTTCCGGTCATCCCCGTCCGTGTGCAACGTCTGATCGCTAATGGTGAAATGCCGGAGAACGCCGCCAAAAGCCTGCTCCAGGTTCTCACGGGTGAACGTCGTTTCGGTGGGGCCAAAGGCCAGCACTGTTGCCTTGACAAGCACAGTGCGGTCACAGAATTCCGGTACAGAACCGAGATTGTGAGTGGAGACCAGCATCACACGTCCCTCTGCCCGCAATTCTCCAAGGAGTTCAATAATCTGCTCCTCGGTTTTAACGTCGACGCCCGTGAACGGTTCATCTAGCAAGATGACTTGGCCGTCTTGTGCCAATGCTCGCGCAAGAAACACGCGTTTTCGCTGACCACCAGACAGTTCCCCGATTTGGCGCTTCCGGTAATCCTGCATGTTGACGCGGCAGAGCGCTTCGGCAACTGCATCGTGATCGGACTGTTTGGGGCGGCGCAAAAACCCCATGTGGCCATACCGGCCCATCATGACAACGTCTTCAACCAGCACCGGAAACGACCAGTCTACTTCTTCCGACTGCGGCACGTAGGCGACGAGGTTTTTGCGAAGCGCTTCTTTGACGCTCATGCCCAGAAGTTGAATGGTTCCCTTCGCAGCTGGCACAAAGCCCATGATTGCCTTGAAGAGGGTTGATTTACCGGCCCCGTTGACGCCGACGAGTGCGGTGACCGTGCCACGCGGGATCTCAAAACTGGCGTTCCAAAGCGCGGTATGGCCATTGCGGTAGGTTACGGTCACATCCTCTGCGGAGATCCCGATATCTGACACCATGCTTGTCGATGCCAACTCCGGCTCCTCGATGACCTTCAACATTCAACAAATCCAATCATTACAAAATCCGGTCCGCCGGGGAAGAGCCGCGGCGCTAAAAGGCGCCGCGGTTAAAAATCAGTTGGTCGCGCTTTCCAATCCTTCGGCGACCGTTGTTGAGGTCACCCTCAAAAGGTCGAGATAGGTGGGCACCTGCCCGTCGGCTTCGCTGAGTGAATCAACATAAAGCACCCCGCCATAGCTCGCGCCAGTTTCCCGAGCGACCTGTTCAGCAGGCGCTGTATTAACCGTGCTTTCACAGAAGACCACCGGGATATTATTTTCTTTTACGCCATCAATAACCGAGCGGACCTGTTGCGGTGTCCCGACCTGATCGGCATTCATCGGCCAGAGATAGAGTTCCTTCATGCCGAAATCGCGCGCGAGATAACTAAAGGCACCTTCACAAGTCACAAGCCAACGCTTGTCTTCTGGAACTTGTGCGATTGTCTCACGAAGTGGCTCGATCACGCCGCGCAACTGCTCTTTGTAGGCTTCCGCGTTCTTTTTATATATGTCCGCATTGGCTGGATCTTGGGCTGAAAATGCAGCTGCAATGTTGTCGATGTAAATCTGCGCATTGTTGAGGCCCATCCAGGCGTGAGGATTGGGCTTGCCCTCGTAGGATCCGCTTCTGATTGAAATCGGATCAATGCCGTCTGTCAGTGTCGCCGACGGAATATCGCCGAGGTTTGACAGAAACTGTTCAAACCAAAGCTCCAGATTCATACCGTTCCACAGAATTAGGTCGGCATCGGAGGCTCGTACTATGTCCTGCGGCGTTGGTTCATACCCATGAATTTCAGCGCCGGGCTTGGTGATGGACACCACCTCGGCCGCATCACCGGCGACGTTTGAAGCCATGTCGGCAATGACGGTAAAGGTCGTCACAACCTTCATTTTGTCCTCTGCCCAAGCGCCTTGCCCGGACATCATCGCGACCGCTGCCACAGCAGCAAATAAAGCAGTCTTTTTCACTGAAACCTCACACGTGAAGCGTTTAATCCTGATGCAAGTGATATTGCAACTCATTCGCAAGTGTCAAGCTTATTGCGAATGAGTTGCATTAAAAACTGGAAACTTGGCCTGAGCCACTTCTTCACTTATCCTGAACTCAGGACACTGCTTCATTTTTAGAACGGTGTTGAGTGGGAGGACGCTTGAAATGATAGTGACGCACGAGCCGTGGCTCGTGGCACTTTCCCTGATAATGGCATTTCAGGGCAGCTTTGTTGGTTTGGGTTTGGCCGTCCAAGTCCGCACGTCGACAGAACCCCGTCGGCGTCTGCTATTGGCTGGAGCCGCGCTCACACTCGCATTGGCAATTTGGTCAATGCACTTCGTTGGTATGCTCGCCGCCCGCCTTCCTGTCCTGACAGACTTCCTTGTATTGCCGACCCTTCTTTCGTTCCTCGTCTGTGTGCTTGTTGTTGGGATCGGCGTGTTTGCGGCCAGCAATCGGCAACTGACGCCCGTTCGCCTTGGAATCGCTGCCTTTGTCATGGGGGCTGGGATATGCACGATGCATTACTTGGGCATGTATGCCTTGCATCTGTCGTTGAGTATGTCTCATGACACGGCTTATGTGCTGGCCAGCTTCTTGATTGCTTTCAATGCCTCGGGCCTTGCACTCTGGCTCTTGTTCGGCCCCGGACGACGACCGCCGATGTTTGTCTCTGCGGTCGTGATGGCGCTTGCGATCTCTGCCATGCATTACATTGCGATGGCCGGTTTGACCGTTGAACCGATTGCCTCTCCAACAACCTCATTGGCTCCTGCTCTAAACCCGGGAACCCTTGCAATTCTGGTCTCCTGTGTGGCTGTTTTGGTCTCCGGCCTGTTTCTACTCAAGCTTGTCCCGGAACAGCCTCTTAGAGGAGATGAGGCTCACCATTTCGATGATGATCTTGTTCTACAAACTGCTGCACCAGCGGGCACTACGACGGCTGAAGCTGTACCCAAAGTGTCCTCACCTGCCAATCCGGAACAGATTTCCAAACGCACAGCTCATGGCTTGCAGTCCGCCGCCAGTCCCGTCCGCTCGCAGAAATTGACGGCAAAAAGAATGCTGCCAATCGAACACGACGGCCAGAAGGCGCAGATCGCTGCAACAGAGATCGTAGCCATCCATGCAGACGCGCATTACACGAAGCTGTTCGACGGATCGCGAGAGTATTTCTGCCCCTTGTCCATAAGCGAGGCCGAGCGCCAGCTGGACAGTAAAGCCTTTAACAGGGTCCATCGCAGCCATATTGTGAATCTGGCACGGGTTGCAACCTTCAAGAGGTCCGGTGACGGCGGCCTTCTGGTCTTGCAAGGCGACGCCGGGCAGACCGTACCAGTCAGCCGCTCCCGCTGGAGCCGTGTCAAATCCCAGCTCACGGCGATGTCAGAGGCCGAAACACCGGAGCCTGACCCAGCGCCCGCTCAATAAAGCGCCGAGCTAGGGTATATTTACGAACAATTCTCAGTATGCAGCGCAACATAAGTGTGCATGAACCGTAGTTCGTGAAAACAACCGTTTTTTCAGGCATTACCCCGAGGACTTGGGCGGAATAAAACGCCACGATTTCATAGGAAATTGAAATCATTGAACATTCCCCCGATCTCTCCGAAGAAAAATATCGATATTTTCACAAATAACGTCAATATTAGTGACGTAATTCGTGGCAGAACAGACGCAATCCGTGCAAACCCCTAGGTCATTTGTGCAGGCTATCTTGAGAGTGCACCGCAGCAACTGCGACCCTTACGTAATGATGCGACGTGTAGGAGAGCGCCGCGTTTTGACGCAAGGCCTCGCCCGGGTTCCGGACCAGGCCCAGCCAATTTGGCTGAATGAGGGAGGAGAAAGACGTGATCCCTGGTGAATTCACATATCACCGGCCAACCACTGTCACACAAGCAGTGGCGATCCTGGCCGAACACGGCGATGAAGCCCGGCCGCTTTCGGGTGGCCACAGCCTGATCCCAATGATGAAACTGCGCATGGCCGCACCGGAGCATCTGATTGACCTCGCCGGTGTCGAAAGCCTCAAGGGCATCTCGGAAGACAGTGGAACCATCGTCATCGGAGCGATGACGACCCAACACGAGATGATCCATTCGGAGTTGCTGGCAGAAAAAATACCGATCATACGGGAAACCTCCCTGCTGATTGCCGATCCTCAAATCCGGTATCTCGGCACGCTCGGCGGAAACGTTGCAAACGGCGATCCGGGCAACGACATGCCCGCGCTGATGCAATGCCTCAATGCAAGTTATGTGTTGACCGGTCCGGACGGCGACCGTGAGGTTCCTGCGCGCGAATTTTACGAAGCCGCCTATTTCACAGCCTTGGCGCCGGAAGAAATCCTGACCGCAGTCCGGATTCCCGCTCCTCTAGCCGGCCACGGCTACGCCTATGAAAAGCTAAAACGGAAGGTCGGTGACTACGCCACCGCCGCCGCAGCGGTCGTCCTGACAATGAACGGCGGCACCGTCGCATCCTGTTCCATAGCCCTCACCAATGTGGCCGACACACCACTCTTTGCCGCGGAAGCGAGCGAAATCCTGACAGGGTCCGCTTTGGATCCGGAGACCGTGAAAAGATCTATTGCAGCGGCGGAAGCCATCACCGAACCGGCATCTGATGGACGTGGTCCTGCCCAATACCGCACAAAAATGGCGGGCGTGATGCTGGAACGCGCTGTGGCCCGCGCAGTTGAGCGCGCAACCAGCTAACCGGGGACGAGGGAGAAAAAAATGAGCGATATTGAACAAATCCCGGTCACCATGACCGTCAACGGAAAGAAAGTGCAGCGCTTCGTTGAGCCGCGCACGCTTCTGATCCATTTCCTGCGGGAAGATCTCGACATCACCGGTCCGCATATTGGTTGTGAGACTTCCCATTGCGGGGCCTGCACAATCGAAATGAATGGCATGTCGATCAAGGCCTGCACGATGTTCGCAGCCCAAGCCAATAACGCAGAACTCACGACCGTCGAAGGCATGGCCAACCCGGACGGCACCTTGTCTGCCTTGCAAGAGGGCTTCCGCCAGATGCACGGTCTCCAGTGTGGCTACTGCACACCGGGCATGATCATGCGGGCGCATGTTCTCCTGAAGGAAAACCCGAACCCAACGGAAGACGAAATCCGAATGGGCATCGCAGGCAACCTTTGCCGATGCACTGGATATCAGAACATCGTCAAGGCCATCCAGTATGCCGCAGCCAAGTTAAACGACACTGAATTTCAGGAGGCTGCAGAATGAACGACATGACCCCGACACGGGAACAGCGCGAAGCCGCCCTTGAAGGCATGGGATGCAAGCGCAAACGCGTTGAGGACATTCGCTTCACGCAAGGCCAGGGCCAGTACGTGGACGATGTCAAATTACCGGGCATGGTGTTCGGTGATTTTGTCCGCTCGCCCTATCCGCACGCAAAGATCACCAAGATCGATGCTTCAGAAGCGCTGAAGATTCCGGGCGTGATTGCCGTTCTGACGGCGGAAGACCTGAAAGGCGTGAACCTTGCCTGGATGCCGACACTTGCCGGCGACGTGCAGATGGTTCTGGCCGATGGCAAGGTGCTCTATCAGAACCAGGAAGTCGCCTTTGTGGTGGCGGAAAACCGCTACATTGCGGATGATGCCATCCAGCTCGTTGAAGTCGAGTATGAAGAGCTGCCGGTTCTGGTTGATCCGTTCAAGGCCATGGACCCGGACGCACCTGTCCTGCGGCCCGACCTTGAAGGCAAGACCGAAGGCGCTCACGGGCCGCGCGATCACCACAATCACATCTTCAAATGGCAAGTGGGCGACAAGGACGAAACCGCCAAGGCATTTTCCGATGCCGACGTCACCATCAAGGAGATGATCTCCTATCACCGCACACACCCGTCACCGCTGGAGACCTGCCAGTGCGTTGCCTCCATGGACAAGGTCAAGGGAGAGCTGACGGTTTGGGGCACCTTTCAAGCGCCACACGTCATCCGGACGGTTGCCTCACTGCTGTCCACCATTCCGGAGCACAAGATCCACGTGATCGCGCCGGATATCGGCGGCGGCTTCGGCAACAAAGTCGGCGCTTACCCCGGCTATATCTGCTCAATCGTTGCGTCTATTGTCACCGGCGTCCCGGTGAAATGGGTCGAGGACCGGATGGAGAACCTTTCCACCACGTCCTTTGCCCGCGACTATCACATGACCACGGAGATCGCTGCGAAGAAAGACGGCACCGTTACCGGACTGAAAGTGCACGTCCTCGCTGACCATGGCGGTTTTGATGCCTGCGCCGACCCGTCCAAATGGCCCGCCGGGTTCTTCAACATCGTTACCGGCTCCTATGACTTCCCGACCGCGCATCTTGAGGTAGATGGGGTCTATACCAACAAGGCACCGGGCGGGGTGGCATACCGCTGTTCCTTCCGAGTGACGGAAGCGGCCTACTGCATCGAACGGGCCATGGACATCCTAGCACAGAAGCTCGAGATGGACCCAGCCGATCTTCGCATGAAGAATTTTGTCAAGCAGGAACAGTTCCCATATCAGTCGGCACTTGGCTGGGAATATGACAGCGGCGACTATCATACAGCCATGCAGAAGGCGATGGACACCATCGGCTACCGCCAACTGCGCGAAGAACAAAAAGCCAAACAAGAGGCCTTCAAACGCGGCGAAACACGCGAGGTCATGGGCATCGGCATTTCATTCTTTACCGAGATTGTCGGCGCCGGTCCGTCAAAGAACTGCGACATCCTTGGCGTTGCCATGTTCGACAGTGCGGAAATCCGTGTCCATCCGACAGGCTCGGTGATCTCGCGCATGGGCACCAAGTCCCAGGGCCAGGGCCACGAGACCACCTGGGCCCAAATCATCGCGACCGAGATCGGCATCCCAGCCGATGACATCATGGTTGAGGAAGGCAACACGGATACGGCGCCTTATGGTCTCGGGACCTACGGCTCGCGGTCGACGCCGGTCGCAGGTGCTGCTATCGCGCTTGCTGCGCGGAAAATCCGCAACAAAGCCCAGATGATCGCGGCGCACATGTTGGAAGTCTCCGAGTACGACCTGGAGTGGGACATCGACGGGTTCCAGGTGAAAGGCAATCCGCAGGCCCGCAAGTCGATGAAGGAAATCGCTTGGGCAGCCTACAACGCTCCGCCCCCGAATATGGAGCCGGGTCTTGAAGCTGTCAGCTACTATGACCCACCCAACATGACCTATCCGTTCGGCGCGTACTTTTGTGTCATGGACATCGACGTCGACACGGGCGTTGCCAAGACACGGCGGTTCTACGCGCTGGACGATTGCGGCACCCGCATCAACCCGATGATCATCGAGGGGCAGGTGCATGGCGGTCTGACGGAGGCCTTCGCCATCGCGATGGGTCAGGAGATCCGTTACGATGAAATGGGCAATGTCATGGGCGCATCGTTCATGGACTTCTTTTTGCCGACAGCCGTGGAAACGCCGCATTGGGAAACCGATCACACGGTCACCCCGAGCCCGCATCACCCGATCGGCGCCAAGGGGGTCGGCGAAAGCCCGAACGTCGGCGGCGTTCCGGCCTTCTCCAATGCGGTCAACGATGCGTTCCAGTTCCTTGGCTCAACACATATCCAGATGCCGCATGATGCTTGGCGTGTGTGGCAGGCGGCCAAGGACCTTGGCGCACACGGCTAATATCGACCGATCAAAATCTCCCTCCCGGGACCGGGAGGGAGGCAATTCAAGGACGACCTCATGACAGTGACAGATGCGTTGCAGGCCGAGGATCTGCTTCTGCCGATCAATGCCCCTTCTCGGCGTGTGTTCGAAATCGCCGTCGCGAATGGTCTTGTTGTCTGGCCGAAACCGGTCAACGAAAAATCCGAAAAGGCGCTGGTGTCCAGCTGACTGGCCCGGCCGAAACACCCATGACGACCCAGACAAAAGACACGCTCGCCGAAGCGCTCGCTGCCACCGGATATGTTGCAGATGATGGCCTCGCCATGGCCCTTCTCCTCACCGAGATGCTGGACAGGCCTCTTCTTCTGGAAGGGGAAGCCGGGGTTGGCAAAACGGAAGTCGCCAAGGCCCTCGCAAAGCTGGACGAAACGGACCTGATCCGCCTGCAATGCTATGAGGGCCTCGACCGCTCCGACGCCATTTACGAGTGGAACTATCAGCGCCAGCTCCTCGCCATCAAGGCACGAGAAGGTGTCGGCGATGACGCGGAAACCGTCGAAGAGGCGGTGTTTTCCGAGAAGTATCTTCTGGAACGTCCCCTTCTTGCTGCGATCCGCCAAGACAAGGCGCCGGTCCTTCTGATCGATGAAGTTGACCGGGCCGACGAAGAATTCGAGGCGTTCCTGCTCGAACTCCTGTCCGACTTTCAGGTCTCCATTCCCGAACTTGGCACCATTGAAGCCACAAGCATTCCCAGGGTCATCCTGACCTCGAACGGAACACGGGAGCTGTCCGATGCACTGCGCCGCCGGTGCCTTTATCACTATGTCGATTACCCGGACACCAGCCGCGAAGCGCGCATCCTTTTGAGCCGGGTGGAGGGACTGGACACTGCCCTTGCCCTGCAAATCGCTGAACTGATGGGAAAATTGCGCAAGGAAGACCTGACAAAGGTGCCGGGCGTTGCCGAAACAATCGACTGGGCGGCTGCCCTGGTCGGCCTTGGCACAAAAAATCTTCATGAGCAGCGTGAGACGGTTTTCGACACGCTGGTCTGCGTTCTGAAGACACGCGAAGACCAGGCCCGCATAACTCAAGAAGTCACCGACCGGCTTCTTGGAAAGGTGGCCTGAGCCATGGCCTCTGTCCATCTTGACAGCCATGACGATCTTGGCGCTGCAGTCAGGGTAAGCCTCGCCGGGTTCGTGCGTTCCTTGCGCGACAGCGGATACAAGGTGGGTCTTGGCGAGACGGAAGATGCAATCCGGCTGCTTCGTTCCGATATCATCAAACGTCCCCAGAGGCTGAAGGAAGCGTTCCGGGCGCTTTTTTGCGGCCGCTTGTCGGACTGGACCAAATTCGATGACGTGTTCGATGCCTACTGGCTCGGACGCGGTGTGAAATCAGGCATCAAGGTCTCCGGCAGCAGTTCCAGGAAGACCATGAAAACCATCCGCGAGATGGTTGATGCCCAAGGCCCGCGTCAGGAGACCATCGCAGGTGATGTCGACCGGGTTCCGGGCGAAGAGGACGAGCCCAGCGACGAGGCACCGTCAGGACGCCGGGAGGGGGCCAGCATTGCGGACCACCTCGGCAAGACCGACTTCCGGAACATCCATGACCCGGAACAAATGGCCAAGGCCCATGAGCTGGCGGAAAAACTCGCCAAAGCCATGCGGATCCGCCTTACGCGACGGGACAAGCAAAAGCGCAAGGGTCCGCGGCTCGACTTGCGCAAGACGATCCGTCACTCGATTGCCCAAGGCGGCACACCCATCGAGTTGATCCGCAAGGGCCCGCGCGCGCGCCAGCTCCGTTTGGTGATCCTTCTCGATGCGTCCGGGTCGATGAGCAATTACACCGGTGTCTTCACACGGTTTGTGCACGGGCTCGTCGACAATTTCCGGGAGGCCGAGGCCTTCCTATTCCACACCCGGCTTGTCCATGTCTCGTCCGCACTTTCGGAACGGGATGCAACGCGCGCCCTCGACCGGATGGGGCTGATGGCCCAGGGCATCGGCGGCGGCACGAAGATCGGCGAGGCGCTGGCGGACTTCAACAGGTTCCACGCTGCCCCCGTGATCCACTCACGAACCTGCGTGATGATCCTGTCCGATGGCTATGACACCGGCACGCCGGACCAGCTCGGCGAAGAGATGGCCCGCCTGCGCAAACGCTGCAAGCGGATCGTCTGGCTCAACCCCATGATCGGTTGGGATGGCTACGAGCCGGTGACGGGCGGGATGCAGGCCGCCCTGCCCCATGTCGATCTGTTTGCGCCGGCCCATAACCTCGAAAGTCTGGCCGCCCTTGAACCTTATCTTGAACGCCTGTGATGCGATGGGAGAGACACCGATGAAACACTCTGCCCCTGAAACACTGAGCGCTGCACACCAAGCCTCGGCGAGCGAGGTTTCCGCTTTGGCGGAGCAACTTCGCAAAGATGCAGAACCCTATGCACTGGCGACTGTCGTGCGAACCATTTCGATGACCGCAGCAAAAGCGGGCGCAAAGGCCGTGATTGCCGCTGATGGCCATATTGCAGGCGGATGGATCGGCGGCGGCTGCGCCCGATCCGCCGTCATCAAGGCTGCGAAGGCAGCCATTGAAGACGGCGAGCCAAAACTGATTTCCCTCCAGCCGGAAGACCTGCTGGCTGAACTCGGCGTTGAAGCCGGAGACAACCGGCAAGGAGTCCAGTTTGCCAAGAACATGTGCCCAAGCCAGGGCACGATGGACATCTTTGTCGAACCGGTTCTGCCGCGACCGAAACTTGTTATCCTAGGAGCGAGCCCTGTGGCCGTTGCCCTCGCACGGCAGGGCCCGAACATCGGCTTTGAGTGTATTGCTCATGCCCCGCTCGAATACCTGAGTGCATTCCCAGAGTTTTGTGATCTCAAAGACGGTTTTGACATCCCTGAGAACAGCAATGCCGCGCGCTATCTCGTGGTCTCCACACAAGGGCGCGGTGATTTGGCGGCGCTTGAGTCCGCCCTTGCTGCGAATTCGAAACACATCGCCTTTGTCGGCAGCCACAGGAAAATCGCCCACCTGAAGGCCAAGCTGCGCGAAAAGGGGATCCGCGAGGAGAGCCTTGATCGGATCGACGGTCCTGCCGGGCTCGACCTTGGTGCGATCACGCCTGAGGAAATAGCCCTTTCGATCCTTGCCGAACTCGTGATGGTCCGCCGCAAGGGCCAACGCGGAGCCGACGTTCATCACATTTAAAATTACAGACGGAGTATAATTCCATGCAAATGACCGACAGCCAACGGATCGAAGCGCCCCGTGAGACGGTTTGGGCAGCGCTGAACGACCCGGAAGTTCTCAAGGCATCGATCCCCGGCTGCGAGGAGTTGATCAAACACTCCGACACC
>ERZ1740067.1692-NODE-1692-length-14642-cov-6.199904_pt1 | contig 14642 bp, 12 predicted proteins | sample MGYA00581736_ERZ1740067 | MGnify/ENA primary metagenome ERZ1740067 (study PRJEB43018, sample SAMN04849236) | marine metagenome | isolation source: floating plastic debris | place: Pacific Ocean | collected 2008-08-27 | study: EMG produced TPA metagenomics... | reverse complement strand
GCTCAAACCAGGGGCTTCCATAGCGCACTTACAAGCCAAAATGCCGGCATTTTGAAAAAAAGTGATGGATCCTCAAGCCGGAGATTTTAAGGGATAAAATGCATTATTGTTCAAGGCGTTGACCGATATTCGTTTGGCTCCTAAAGTAGCGCGCGACATTGCCCCCCAAGGGAACATTACCTACATTTATATTTTTTCGGCCATTGCGATATTGGTCATCCTGATTGCCATCATTAATTATATCAATTTGGCCTCGGCTCGTGCCTTTACCCGCGCCAAAGAGGTGGGTGTTCGCAAGGTAATAGGTTCTACCAGTCGTCAAGTCATTCAGCAGTTTATGCTAGAGTCCACCTTGCTGGTATCGTTTGCCGCATTGCTTAGCTTGAGTGTGGTAGAAGTATTGATGCCTTTGTTTAATCAACTTACGGGCAAAGCATTGAATCTACGACAGTTTTGGAGCCCTACTTCTATATTGACTTTTGTAGGAATGATTGGGTTGGTGGGGTTGTTGAGTGGCATCTATCCAGCCTTGGTACTCTCTAACTTCAAGTTGGTCAAGATCATCAAGGGTCGGTTTACCCATAGTCGTCGGGGGGCTACCTTGCGCAAGGGATTGGTCATATTTCAGTTTGCAATGTCAACTACCATGATTGTGAGTACCTTGGTGGTATACCATCAATTGGCCTACGTACAAAACAAAGATTTGGGTTTTAACCAGGAACAAGTCGTGATTTTGCCTTTGCAAGACTATGCCACCCGGCAAAAGATTCCAGTATTAAAGCAAGCACTGGAAAAGCATCCTCAAATTGTACAAGTAGCTGACGCCAATTTGGTACCAGGTTATGGGGGAGGCGTAGGGCGCAATACCCTCAAGTTTGAAGCTGCTGAGGGAATGCAAGAACTGACCGTAGACCAAACCAGGGTAGGGTATGATTACTTTGATTTATTGGACTTGAAAATTGTTCAAGGGCGCCAATTTGATAAAAAATATCCCACTGATGTCCACAAAGCAGTAATAGTGAATCAAACTTTGGTAAAGAAGATGCACTGGGAAAAACCAATAGGTAAGCGGGTAGGTTACTATGTAAGAGATGTTAAAAGTAAAACAGGTTATCGGATAACATACGCCCAGGTAATAGGCGTAGTGAAAGATTTTCACCGACAATCGTTACGAGACAAAATCGAGCCCATGGTGCTTCAGATAGTACCCAATGGAGGCTGGCGGGTATTGGTCAAAGTACAGCACCAAAATCTATCACAAACGATGGATTACTTGGCCAAAACTTGGGATGAAACCGGAATTGTATATCCGTATCGGGCCTACTACTTAGATCAAAAGTTTGCCGAGCAGTACCAAGCAGACCAAAAACGAGGGCAAATCTTTTTGTTTTTTGCTGGACTGGCCATTTTCATCGCCTGTTTGGGGTTGTTTGGTTTGGCTACCTTCATTGCCCAGCAGCGTAAAAAAGAAATTGGAGTACGCAAAGTACTGGGAGCTTCCATTCCTCAAATTCTTCGTTTGATGGCCCAAGACTTTGTCGGGTTGGTCATATTGGCCAATCTCATTGCGATTCCAATTGCGTATTGGGGGCTGCAGGACTGGCTTACCAATTTTGCTTATCGTACCAGTATTCCGTGGTACTTATTTGGTGTTTCGCTGATATTTACCCTATTACTTGCCCTGCTTACCATTGGCATTCAGTCGGTACGAGCCGCCCGAGTCAACCCTGCGAAGGTATTGAAAGAAGAGTAAGGTTTGATTTAGTAGTGGTTAATACTCATTAGTAAGCAAACCCAGGAAAGGTGCCCAGACTGTCGGCGTAGGTTTGATTGACGTCTAAAGTAATGGTTTGAGCACCTGGATTTATCCGGCCTTTATACCAGAAAGATTGGTATTGGTCAACAAAACTATTTTTAAGCGCCAAAAATATTTGGCAGGGAGCACTCGAGTTAATAAAATTATTGTAGAACACCCGATAAAAGTGAGCTTGAGATTGATACAACAAAAAATCATCCTCAAAACCTTCTTGATTTCCATATTGTTTTGTGTGTGCTTCCCATATCTCTTGCATTTTCTTTTGGTCATATAAAGTAAGGTAATGTGGGGTATTGGATGGTACAGCGTATTCTTGATGGCCTTCGACCCTAATACTTCCAGAAAAGTTAATTTCCAGGGCTGCTCCCTGTGGATGATCAACCACTCGAATGGTTCCCTTCCCTGAGGTAATTTTAAGGGTGTTTCTCAAGGCCAAATGACTAGGAACAGGTGCATAAACAATGGCTTTTTGGTCGTCGGGAATTTCTAAATATAAGATATAAGTGCTTTTGCTCATATTCAAGGCAATGCGCTTTTGGCGGTCTTGGTGCAAATCCAGGTAATGTAACGACAACACTGGAACACTTAACGAAGCCACAATAGCAAGTACTTTCCAGAATAGATGCTTTTTGAACTTGTAAATGATCCAACAAACAAAAGCGAACCCAAGGGCGAGAATAATCAGGCGAGAGGCCAATTGAAGCGGGGTGAGCCTTAAACCAATCAAAAAAATAGCATTCATGTGTAATAATAAAGTCATTGTTCACTTATGCGTTTGTTTTGTCTAATGGAGTAATATCGCTTGATAGGAACTATTTTCCATCCAAAACCTTTATCTTTCCATCAATTTAGGGAGGGTGCAATAAATAGTCTCCCTATTAGAGCCAGTGGTTTTGCGGATAGATGAGGCTATTTTTTGCGTCCATAGCAGCGCTACGGGCAATAAAAATAACGAAATATATTCGTGAAAGAACGGCTACTAATTGGGTATGTTATTTTTTACACACTCCCTTAAAACTACCAAAATTAAGAAACATCTCAATGAAACAATCTTCATTTTTGCAAATACTACTTTCTTTTGTTCTCCTTACTTTTTTAGGGGCTTGTGGGGGGCAGCAGACCTCAGAAAAAGCGCAAAACAACCAAAATACAAATATTTCCAAACTCAATTGGTCACAAATTGAAGCTAAAGCCAAAGGCCAAACGGTGAACCTGATGATGTGGATGGGCGATCCATTTATCAATGCCTATATCAAAAAAATTGTACAACCCCAGTTAAAAGAAAAGTACAACATCAACCTGAATGTGATCAATGGGCAAGGCAAAGAAATTGTATCAGCCCTGATGGCAGAGCTAGAAGCAGGCAAAACCAACAGTGAAATAGATATGATGTGGATGAATGGAGAAACTTTCTTTCAACTCAAACAAATCAAAGCCTTGTATGGTCCTTTTACCAATCAACTTCCCAATGCAAAATACATTGATTTTGATAATCAATTCATCAATACCGATTTTCAGCAACCCATCGAGGGCATGGAATGCCCTTGGGGAAATGTGCAACTGGCTTTGATTTACAACAGCGAAAAGGTGAAAAGTCCTCCAATGACTCTGGAAGACTTGGAGCAGTTTGTAAAAGCAAATCCAGGCAAATTTACCCTAGGAACCGAGTTTACTGGCATCACTTTACTGAAAAGTTTTCTGATTGCCCTAGCCGACAAGCCCGAAGACCTGTATGGTAAATTTGACCAAGCAAAATATGACAAGTATTCCAAAAAGCTATGGGAATACCTCAATCGCATCAAACCTTATTTTTGGAAAGAAGGGAAGACATTTCCATCTACTTTGGCTGCAATGCACCAAATGTTTGCCAATGGCGAGTTGTACTTTACGATGAGTAACAATGATTGCGAAGTAGATAATAAAATTGCCCAAGGGACTTTCCCTGGTTGGGCCCGGGCCTATGTGCTCAAAAGTGGGACGATTCAAAATTCACATTACTTGAGCATTACCAAAAATTCGCCCCATAAAGCCGCCGCGATGCAAGTGATTAACTTTATGATTTCGCCCGAAGCGCAATACGAAAAGTTCAAACCCGAGGTGTGGGGCGATGGTACCATCTTGGCCATAGGCAAATTACCCAAAGAATGGCAAGATAAGTTTAACAACGTGCCTAGTCGTAAATATGCTCCCAAGCGGGCTGACATCCAGCAATATGCCCTCATGGAGCTGGCCCCTGAATATATGATTCGTTTGTACGAAGATTTCAGAAAAGAAGTGATTAGGTGAAAAGTTTAGTGTTCAATGGCTAGTTCCTCAGGACTAATTGTTGATGATTGATTGTTAATTATTCCGCTTTGCGCTACCGTGGACTATGGACTGTCGACTGTGGACTAAAAAAACTATGGACTATTGACCGTGGACTTCTAACTACCAAATTGATAAATCACTGACTATGAATAAATTACAAAATGCTTAACGCAGGGTTTAAAATTGGTAGTTTAAGGGGGAACAGGCAAACCGGTTTAGGCTATGGACTAAAAACAAAAAAAATGCAAAACGCAATTATTACCGGATTCGATGCCCGTCGCTGCCTTTGTTGTGGTGGGTTTATGGTTACTTTCAGCGATAACCCTACCCCTTATGAGGCCGATTATTACCAATGGCGTATCGCTCACAATGGGCCAAATTTTGGGGTGAGTCATGCTTCCAACTTCCCATTAAGGGTAAAGATCAGTTTCCAGCCCAAAACTTCTGATTGTATAGCATCTTTGGGGGAAATTACAGTCACTGAGTTAGAGATTGTAGCGCAAAGTGAGTGAAAAATGGAATCCACTTTCTACCAGCTCGAGAGCCAGTAAGAAAAGGTGAAAATTAGTGATTTTTCACCTTTATAAAAAGGCAAAGGAAGCCGCAATCAGACAAACCTGGATGACATGAAGTACTAATTTTTAAACTCTTATGGGAACATTGTTGATTATAGGAGTTTTATTACTATCTTTTGGCCTTGATTCACCATTCTATTTTTATAAACCCAACAAACTGATGAGTTCACAAGGAGAAGATCTAGACAATGACTTTGATTTTTTTGCTTATTATGCCCAACTAAATCATCAAAACCTTATTCTTTCCTACAAAGGTCCACTCACTGATATTTTGTTGGCCGAGTTTAGCCGCGATATTCGTGAAAAGTTGAAAGAAAACCGTAAAGCTGGAAAAAAAGTGTTTTCAGTATTTATGGAGTTGAGCCAAAATGTATTGTATTACTCTAAGGAGGTCAACCATTTTGGGGATCGCGATAAGGTCGGTACTTTGGTAATTTTACAAAATGATGATGGATATCAAGTGATTACCGGAAACCTGATCAAAACTGACAGTGCCACGCTGTTACTGGATAAATGGAAGACCGTGATTTCGTTGGATAGAGACGCCCTCCGCGAATACAAGCGCAAGCTGAGAGATGCCCCTAGAGAAGGAGAAAGCCGTGGAGCTGGAATTGGTTTGGTACAAGTTGCGCTCACTTCTGACGACCTAGAGGTGAAAATCAAAAAACTCAACGATGAATACTCCTTCTTTGCTTTGTTTGCCAATATTTCTAAAGGCGAGAAAAAACCAAAGCCGACTGAGAGTTAAATAACCAGTTTTAAGTGCCCAACTCCCTAGTTTGCCCATCCTTTATTGACGCGAATTTTACCTGTGCTGGTTCATTACAAAACAGCAAGTGTCAATTCGTTGAACAAAGTCTTTGTGGGTAGTTTTTCATCCTAAAACTGCCCCTCTCCTCATCGATTTATCTAAACAATATTTTTGGCCGAGCCTGGCCGATTGATCACCATCACATGAACACAATTTACTATATTATTCCCTTGCTTATTTTCCTGTTGAGTTGTACCAGTGCTTCTTCGCAAAAAAGAGTGCCAGCCCCAGCCGGCATTATAGATAGCCTACTGATTGCCACCCAAAACGATGATTTTGAGTTGTTTAGACGCCAATATTTATCAGATCGAGAAGTGACCGAAGTAGGAGGGTATTTTAACTTGCCCCCTTCAAAAGATCGGGATGAGCGCATCAAAGCATTCGTGAAAAAACATCAAGCCAAGGTTGCCAAACGTTTTGGACAGTTGAAAACTGTAGTCAAAAAATACAAGCTCACCGTGAAAGATATGATTGCGAATAGCTTCAAATATGAATCCTATTATCAAACTGGTTTCAAAAGGCGAAAACAAGGGACCAGAAATGTGAATTTTAAGTTTGTGAAAGGCGCCACTCTTGTACATCTTCAGTTAAGTCCAATGTTACTTAGAGGTGGTCAATGGAAAATTAACCCAGTGTGGGATTTTAAATTATATACTGATGAGTTAGATAAGCAATATAAAAAAAGCGATTACTTTGTGCGAACGTTTCCGCAAGAGCCACTGGCCTATGCCCAGCAAATCTATCAAAAGATAAAAAATAAGGACCTTGAAGGTTTGATGAAAGCTTATCCTACCAATGCAGATTTAAAAGGGGCATTGGGGTACTCAAAAGACAATTATCGTGGAGCAGTAAAGTTTGTTGAAGAGAATAAAAGAAACCTGGAAAGAAATTTTGACAAGCTTTTTGTTGTGGATTCACTGATACTCAATAAAACGTATATTTTGTGGAACAAGCGAAAGTTTCTTTATGAGCCCAATTTTGGTATTCGGCTTTATGTTCATACCAAGGGAGGAATTAAAAAATTATACTTACGTGGTATCATTACCGATCAGCGGATATTTTTGGTAGATATCAGTACAGTGCTCAATAATTAGCATAAATAGGATTCATTTAGATAAAAACACTTCCATTGGCTTCTTAATTATTTTCTCACCTATTCACGGATGATTTCATATATTCGCAATTTCCTAATGTAGATATTCAGACGCAAAATTACATTGTATCCCCATGTCAAAGACAGTACAGCCACCGCCTCGCAATCACAGTGATGCCATTCTCCAATTAGCCAATCGAGCGTTGATAGCTACTGTTTGGGTCAGCGCTATTTTATTTGGATTGTATATTTTGGCTTTCTATGCGGCATCATTAATCAGCGGTAACTTGGATAAATGGATTAGGCTCTTGCCCGGTATTTTTACTCCAGTTGCTCTGGCCGCCACGCTGAGTATCGGGATTCATTTTGCCGCGGGAGGGGTTATTTTGGTGATGGGGTGCATTCAAGTCATGCGCAAAATTCGGGAATTATACCCTCGGCTACATCGTTGGGTGGGGCGTGTTTATGTACTGTCATCTATTTTGGCGGCTATTGGAGGCCTTGTTTTTATTGTGATCAAGGGTACGGTAGGAGGTACCATTATGGATATAGGTTTTGCCCTGTATGGCCTGCTGATGTTTTGGTGTGCCGTAGAAACCATTCGTCAGGCACGAGCCCGAAACCTACAAAAACATCGGGTATGGGCATTGCGTCTATTTGCGCTGGCCATTGGTTCTTGGCTTTATCGGATGGAATATGGATTTTGGTTTTTATTGACTGACAGGGCAGGTCATACCAAAGATTTTCACGGTTGGTTTGATAACATTATGGCCTTCTTTTTTTACCTTCCCAATTTGATATTAGTAGAGTTAACGGTACGATCTAATAGGCAAAATAGCGCTACTTCATTCAAAATTTTCACTTCTATTACACTTTTTATTGCTACTATCTTTGTCGCGATGGGTACTTTCTTTTTTGTAACTAAATTGTGGGGACCTGCTATTGTAGCTTTGTTTAAATAAGGTCAAATTGTTCTATTGTTCCGCCTTCGGCTGATTGTTAAATTGTTAGTTCCTTCGGCTTCGCTCAGGACTTCGGGTTGCGCGAAGCGACGTATCACTTTTCATTTTACGTTTTACATTTTTCATTTAATTGCTACCAACTCCTAACTAAAAAAACTACAAAGTATGTCCAAACACTGTTTTCCAGGTTTTTGCGCTGGTGCGTTCCTGGCCAGATTCGTCTAGTAGCCCCGTATCACGCCATATTTTTCCAATGTCTTTTAGCTCTTCGGGAAAAGTAGCCCACAGTTGATCATAATCTCGATAAGCCCACCAAATGACAAACTGATAACGTTGTTCCTGGGCATTGGTCAGCAATACCTCCAGGTACTCATTTTGTTGACACTCATCACCTTTGAGGTTGGTATTGGTACTGGCTATCACCAAATCTTCCGCCAAATGATTGGTTTCGGCAAAAGCAATGGGCGTATTGATATTTTGATGTAAAAAATCAAATGCTTCTTGAAATTGACTTTTGTGAGAGAATGCCTTGAAAAAAGGATAAAAACTAATGGCTGCAAAGTCTAATTGATTCAAATAGTTGATCATAGTTTGTTGATATACAGCAACATTAGTTACTTGGGGCTGATACAAGTTGTGTAAGGTCATAGATTCAGAGATAAGCAAGTTGGGGTAAACTTGTTTCAGAGAAGCCCGAATACTTTGCATCATTTGCGTATACCCAGCCCAGAGCGATTGGTTGTTGATCCAAATCTCATTTGATTCCAATGCCAATAGCAAATAATCAGGCTGGTATTTTTCAATCAGCCAGGTAACATATTTCAGGTAGGCAGCCATTATTTTAGCATCGTTCAACGAGGTGTATGACGGAGTACTACCATCATAATCCTCTGCCAAATTGGTTCGCCCAGTATTGAACAATCCTACCCCAAGTAATAACTGATGACCAGCAGGTTTTTTGCTGATCCTGCTCTCCATATCGTCTAAAAATGCCTGAGGAAAAGCCGTGTCGTTGAATAGGGCTTGCCAAGGGATTTTATCATCTATTTGTTCAGAATAAATATCGGCATTGACAGCAATGTAGGCATAAGTATCATTTTTTGCGCTTGTTTCGGCTCCATAAGCCCAAGTGCTAAACCCCATTCTAAAAACACGTTTGGCGTTATTGGCCAATACAGTAGAGGTGGCACATTTTTGAGCATCGGGTGCGGGGTTTTCTTCGTTACAAGCCACGAACGCAAGGCTGCAAATACCGAGTAAAAAAATAGTTGAGAGCGATTTCATAAAGTATCAAGAAAAGGAGGTGACGAATGTTGCACAAATAAAAGACAACACCTTGTGGTGAATTCCTTAAGCGTAGGGGCAATTTTTTTTGAAATACTTTTTTAACCCTTGGCCCGTTTTTAGCGTTCTAACAGTAATTTTCTCTAATTACCTAATCATAATGATATTCATGAAGCATTTTTTGATTTCCTGTTGCGCTTTTTTTCTGATCAACCCTTTGGTGGCCCAACAACAAGCGGCTGAAGGTCGGGTGAGTAAGAAAATGGAACGGGCCCTCAAAGTAATCTGCCCCCAAAGCGATGATATTTGTAAACTGCTGAAGGAGTTACAAATCAAGGTGACTCGCTTTAATCAACAAGAAAAAATGGAGGATACTGAGGGCTTATTTGCCAGTGTAGAAGGAATCAAATACGTATTTAACCTCATTGAGCAACGCTACAACAAGATGACAGTGAAGCCGCTGGAACTCACCCATTTTATTCAATCTAAGTATGGTTTTATTGTCATTTACTTGCATAGTTATTTGGATAAATATCGAAAGGAGTTGATTGCTCAAATAGCACAAAGTTGGGAAAAACGCAAAGATCTTTTTGCTCAATTTAAGCGTGAGCTGGAATCGGCCAATCCCAATCGCAAAAAACTAGATGGTTATAGAAATGAACTGGCCAAGGTGTACCAAAAACTGGCTGGCCAAAACACCGACCTTAAAGACATGTACGAAACCTTGCTACCAGTATACACCGAACTGGCTACCCAAGAAAAAACCATCGAAAACAACTTAAAAACATTGAAAGAACAAATTGCCGAGCAAAACTTCTTGATCAGGAAAATAAAGCAAGACTTGGACAAAATACCGCTGGATTGATCATCTATTGTGTTTTTTTTAACATTCACTACAAGACAATGTAGAGGGATTAATTGTTATATTTGAGCGAATTTGCTATTATTGATAAACATATATTACGTCTTGCAATGGTTAAAAATTTATATTTATTAAGCTTGGTGTTGGTCTTTGCGTCGGGTTGTGTAGGAATGAAAAATACCCGCAAACAAGCCCTAGATGAGAATATTCAAGCTACCCTATCTCAGCTAAACGTAATCAAAACCATTGAGCAAAAAATATCGGCCAAGTTGGAAGAAGACCCCAACAATGCGGTGAAAAGTTACCTTCCCATTCTAAGTGCACTTCGATCAGAACTCAACGCGCGTAAAACCTTATTGCAATCGCTGGATTTGAAAAAAGATGCCGAAAAAATAGAGCAATTGGCCCGCGAATACCGCAAAAAACGCGACGAAGAGATCAATATGCTACTGATGATGAATGATTTCATCAACATGGGAGCAGGTACTGTCAAATCAGAAGGTACCTTTGAGTCCGGAGAATTTACCCTCAATCCTGATGTAAAAGAGCGTATTCAAATATTTATTGGCCAAGTGAAAGATTCATTGAGCAAGTACGAGGGAAAGTTAGACACCAATCAAACACTGCAAATAGAAATTACCACCACCGGATACAGCGATGCCGAACCCCTGAGACGTCCTAAACTGATTAGATTGCTTAAGTCCAAAGCCAATGGCCCTTTACCATTGCCTAAAAAGGACGTTAATTTGGCTGAAAACCGGAAGTTTTTGAATAAGGTGCTTTCTCGACTAAGAGCCCGTTCGGTTTACAAACATTTGGAATCTGCACTGCGCAAAGCAGGGTACACCCAAATTATTCATCGGAAAAACAATGTGATTGGCTTAGGCGAACAACACCCTTATCGTGATGTGAAAGATTACCTCGAGGTAGATGAGCGTCGTAGGATTTGCAAATTCTCAGTGGCCATTATTCCAGTCAAAAACGGTGGATTAGAAGATTAGTAAGCGCTTTGAGCTGACTTTTTCAGAACTGAAAAGTTTAGTAACGCTTTCAAAATAAGTGTCCGATTTGGTCATATGCATGAATTAACTTACGTTGAGCTCAGACTTGGTACTTCGGTTGTTGAGCGAGGCATTTAGCCTTTGGCAACGCTTCTGTTAGTTTAAGCCAAAAAGCAAAGCTGTAGGCCAATGTCATTAAGTGAATGGAAAAATGTTGATTCACGTACCGTTTTCGTAATCGCCAACTACTTTCCCTCATTTGGTCTTACTGATAAGGAGACCAATTAACTTCTGACCCCTAAGTAATGCGATGGCCCAACAGTAAGATGTCGTCTCGTTGTTCGTTTTCCCCCTGATGTTCTTCTAGTGCAATCGTTAATAGTTGTTTTTGTTTGGCCATTGGCCAATGCGCATTTTCGCACAATAAATTTACCAACCTTTCGGAGCCAAATTTTTTACGACCTTCGTTATTTTGATCAGCAAAACCATCGGTACACATGTAGATGGCATCTCCATAGTCCAGCACAATTTCTTCATCAGTAAACACGGCCGATACGTTTCGTTTCCCTCCTACATAACGCTTGCTACTTTTGTAGATTTCTATCTTTTTGCGCGAAGCCGAAAGCCCATTCCTTACCACATATAATGGTCGGCGAGCCCCTGAGAAAACGATCTTCACTTGGGAGTCGGCACACCTTTCTACTGAGCATATCGATAATTCCATTCCTTCATCATTATTGGTGTGGTTTTGTTTAAGCGCCAAGTAAATTTCGTGATTGAGCTGATTTAAAATTTCGGAAGGAGTAGTAACCCGCTCGATTTTCACGATGCGGTCGAGCAAGGTATTGCCAATCATACTCATAAAAGCTCCGGGAACTCCATGACCAGTGGAGTCTACCACTGCCAAGAGGGTTTTGACCCCTTGCGATTCTTGTGAAGCATTTTGAAACTGGGTACCAATGGAAGATATCCAGTAAAAATCTCCTGAAACGATGTGCCTGGGCCGAAAAATGATAAAATAGTCAAACAATAAATCTCTCATGAAGCTATCTTGAGGCAAAATCGCTTGTTGAATTGTCTGAGCAGCCCTGATACTGTTATAAATATGCAAGTGTTGGGCCCTTAGTTGGTCATTTTTTTGTTCTATATCCTGGTGTTGCCGCTTTAATTCTTTGTTTTGCAAAATAATATCTACTCGATTTTTAGATATTATTTTTGACCTTTCTTTGTTAAACTGATTGTTACGGTATAATAAATACCCAATGACGGATAAGAAAATAAGCACCAAGCCACCTGCAATCAAGATAATGTTTTGGGTAGCTCGTGACCTTTCATTACTGCTTTTATAATTTTTCAATGATTGATTTTCCTTCTTGTATTTGTCCAAAAGAAAAGATACATCTTGAGTTGCCAATCCACTTTTTTTACTATCAGCAGCAATACTATCCAAATACGTTTTGGCTATTTCCAGGTACCTCAGGGCCTGTTTATTATCACCATATTTTTTATAAATTGTGTACAGTATTTCACTCACTTCGCTCATCTTGGTTTTGCTTCTCAGCTTGGTAGCCAATTGATACCCTTTTTGAGCATAATATATGGCACTATCTTTTTTATTTAACTTGAGATAATCTTTTGCCAAGTCTGAACAAGCAAATTGAACATAGTCCATATACTGATGAGCCAAATACCACCGATAGACTGCTAAATGTAATTGCAAAGCCTGTCGGTATTTACCTAGTTGAAAGTAAGCCACTGCACGGTTAGATTTGGCCACCGTTTGTGCCAAAGTATCACCCGACATAGTACTGTATTTGGTAGCTTCCTCGATGAAATCAAGCGCTTTATTGGGTCTATTGTTGCTCAGAAAGGCATAACTAAGGTTGATGTAGGCACTACCAATCGTATTGTCATCTTTGCTTTTTTTACCAATATTCAATTGTTTTTGATAATATGAAATGGCGTTTTCATAATCTCCCCATTCAAGATATACATGCCCAATGGCGCGATATACTAGTGCTTTTTTTTCGTATAAATTGGTAGATTGGTAAATCCTGAGCGCTGAAAATAAATAATCCAGAGCCTGAGAATTATTGCCCTGATGAGTGAGGTGATGCCCTAAGTTATAAGAGGCGAATGCTTGCCCTAATGGATAATCAATTTTTTTGGCTAAATTGAGTGCTTCTTTGGCAAATGCAATTGGCTTGAGTACTTGTTTACGACTGTAATAATCAGACAATTCGTTGAGTACATCTACCCGACTTTTTCCTTTGATTGTCTCTAATAAACCTTGTAAACTATCTATCTTTTGATTTTGTGCCTGAACTACTCCACAAATCAATAAAATATGAATAAGACATAGCCTCAAAATAATCAATAAAGCTACTTTCATGGTTATCTTCCTTATTTGAGTAATGCCTGTGTTAGGAAATTTCTCTAATAGTACTATGCAAAAATTAAGCAATCAGTTTCAATTAATAAATATTTATTATTTATGATGGATTATCTTGATTGATCTTACTTATCTTACCATCACTTTTTGAAAACAAGATACTATAATTGTATAACAAAACCTTGGTTACAAAATGATTTTTACTCCAAAACAAGCATTCCGCACCAGGAAGACTGCTTTATTGTTTTTATTGACAATTTTAACTGTCTTTTTTTATACTCAAAACAGCGCCGCCCAAATGATTGCCCCTCCTAGTAATATCGAACCAAATCATTGCCGTATTGTAGGCAAAATTGTAGAGATTTTACCCGTTAAAACTACCAAAAACGCTACTCGACCTTGTGAAAAATATCCTTGTCAAGCTCGAGTACAAGTTCTTCAAGTTTTGGGAACTGGGGTTGGTTTTAACACCCCATTGTCCATCAATAAAAACATGACGGTCAAATTTGCCTTTACCCTACAGCCTACTCAAAAATTATTCCCTGAACTCAACCAAGCACTACCTGGGCTCGCCACTGGAGACAAATTTCAGGCTGATATACAACAGTTGGAAACGATGGGTAAGCAAGCCTCAAGTTTTACGATTTTTACTTATAAAAAACAGGAATAGGCTTATAATATGATCAGAGAAAGCATTGGACTATCACCGATTTGTAAAATAAGGGGATGTCAATCCCGAAGCAGCGGTCATATGGCGATATTTTGGGGTTGATAGACAGAGAAACGCTTTGATAAAACCAATTCTCTTTATTTATACTTACAGAAAAATGCTTATATTTGAAATTAAAACAGGCTCTCACAAGTGCTTACAGCGAGCGAACTAACCGAATTCCTCCCTCTGTAATGAGTGCATTGCGAAAAGCCTGTAAACAAAAATGACACCAAATTAACGGTGTCATTTTTACATCAAAAATAGTACCATCCCCTCGTTCTTGGAATCATTATTGTCTTTTTAATCTTTTTTTATGCGAATTTCTCCAGAAACCGTCGATAAAATACGTGAATCGATAGATATCGTAGATGTTGTGGGAGATTTTGTATCTCTCAAAAAAAAGGGAGCTAACTGGTGGGCCCTCTCTCCCTTTGCCAACGAAAAAACACCTTCCTTTTCGGTATCTCCTGCCAAGGGGATTTTCAAGTGCTTTAGCTCAGGCAAGGGGGGAGATGCCATTACTTTTGTGATGGAACTGGAAAAAATGAGCTATCCCGAAGCACTCCGCTATCTGGCCAAAAAATACAACATCGATATTGAGGAAGACGAAGCGCCTACTCCCGAAGAAATTGTGCGGCAAAACGAACGGGAGAGTTTACTCATTGCCCTAGAATATGCCAGTAAATATTTTGAGAAAAACCTTCACGAAACTCCCGAGGGTCAAGCTATTGGGCTTTCTTACTTCAAAGAACGTGGGTTTAGTACCAAAACGATGGAAACTTTTGGGCTGGGGTATAGCATGGATAGCTGGGAGGCATTTACCCAAC
>ERZ1740067.1691-NODE-1691-length-14648-cov-6.450010_pt1 | contig 14648 bp, 10 predicted proteins | sample MGYA00581736_ERZ1740067 | MGnify/ENA primary metagenome ERZ1740067 (study PRJEB43018, sample SAMN04849236) | marine metagenome | isolation source: floating plastic debris | place: Pacific Ocean | collected 2008-08-27 | study: EMG produced TPA metagenomics... | reverse complement strand
GAAACGGGTGAGCTAGACCAGATGCTGATGAAGGTTGCTGACTTTTATGAGGATGAAGTGGAGCAGGCGGTGAAGGCGCTGACCAGTATTATGGAGCCGATTATGATTGTCGTTCTGGGTGGCATGGTTGGTTCGATTCTAGTGGCGATGTATTTACCGATGTTTAAGGTGATGGATCACCTGGGCTAGAAACGAGAAACAATGAGTGTTGCAATGGGCAGAAACGGCATGGTTTCTGCCTATTTTGTTTTTTGCTATCTGTTTTTGGGTTATCGGAGAACTTCTTTGAGTTTGTGCTGGTTCCAAAGGTCTTGGTAGAGACCGGGTTGGCTAACGAGGTCGTCGTGGGTGCCGGATTGGGCGATGTGCCCTTGGTCCATAACAAGGATGCGATCGCACGAAGCCGCTGCTGACATCTGATGCGACACAAAAATCACGGTCTTCCGCTGAGCCTCGTTGGAAAGGTTGGACAGGATCTGCGTAGCAGTCTGGTTATCAACACTGGCGAGGGCATCGTCTAGAACGAGGATGGAGGCGTTGACGAGAAGGGCGCGGGAGAGGGCAGAGCGCTGACGCTGCCCTCCGGAGAGGGTGATGCCGCGCTCGCCGACAAGGGTTTTGTACTGTTGAGGGAAGTTGAGAATTTCGCCATGGAGCTGGGCTTCTTTGGCTGCGTATTCTATCTCGGGCTGCTCTGCTACAGGATCGCCGTAGCGGATATTATTTTTGATGGTGGTGCTGAAGAGGAAGCTGTCTTGGGGGACAAAGGCGATCGCACCTCGTAGGTCGCTAAGCTTAATCTTCGTGACATCGTGCCCATCTAAAAAGAGTTGCTGGCTGTCGATTTCGAGTAGTCGTGGAAGGGCCATGGCCAAAGTGGATTTGCCTGAGCCAATGGGGCCGACAACGGCAACCGTTTGGCCCGGTTCGATAGAGAAGTTGACCCGATCAAGCGCGGGGACTTTGGAGCCGGGATAGGTGAAGGTGAGATTGTTGGCTTTGAGTTGGCCAATGGGTTTGGTGAGTGCGATCGCCTCGGATATATCCCGAATTTGAGGTTGAGCGTCAAAAATAGCTTCGATGCGGTCTAGGCTGACTTCGCCGCGTTGATAGGCTGTAATTGTGAAGCCTAGCAACGCCGTTGGGAAGACCAGCTGCTGAATGTAAAGGACAATGGCTATAAAATCGCCGGGGGAAAGCCGCCCGGCAATGATGGCTTGTGAACCAATCCCGAGGGCGATCACCAAGCTAAGGCTGGCAAATCCACCGAGCAAAGGAAAAAGTGTATTTCTGGTTTTGGCGAGGTCGAGGTTGGCTGTCAGCAGATTCTGGTTGCGGTTGGCAAAGGCGCGACGCTCGTTTTCTTCCTGGGCATAGATTTTGATCAGAGAAATGCCGCCCATGTCTTCCTGAATCAGATCGCTCATTCTAGAGATTTCCTCCTGCACATCCAGCTGCTGCTTCCGCAGACGATCTCCGAAAATGGCTACGACGCCAAACATAAGCGGATAAACGGCTAGGGAAAAGAAGGCCACACTCCCATTTAGCCCGATCATCGACGGTACAATCATGACGTAGGCAAATAGTGTATTGGCCATGCTGAGAACTGCAAAGCCCAGCAGGCGGCGGATATTATCTACGTCACTAGTCGCCCGATTAATCAGATCTCCGATGGTGTTGCGCCCAAAATAAGCAGGTTCTAGCGTCAGCAAGTGCTGAAAAATGCGCTGTTTGAGGTCGAACTCGACTTGGCGACCGGCACCAAAAAGAAAAATACGAGAAGCCATCCGAATGACCCACATAATGCTGGCTAGCACAAGTATCAGAATGACGTAGAGCAGTAGCCGGTTAAAAGTGAACGCAACGGATAGTTCATCGACAATGTAGCCGATGATGCGCGGAATAGTGACGCCCAAAGCATTGACGACTAGGAGGGCAATAAGCCCCAGTGTAACTTGCTTCCAGTGAGGCCTGAGATAAGAGAGCAATCGATTAAATTTGGATTGGGCCATATGGAAGGAGGGCAGGCGAAGCATTACCAGTACAAGGCAAGCCAGTACAAAAATGAAGGGTCTATGATGTTCTCATCGCACCATAGACCCTCATTATGTTACACAGGTTACTGATGATTTAGGGGTAGACTTTGCAGTTGGCAAATACCTGCTGACAAACCGCTAAATCTCGCCAGTTACTAAATTTCAATCGTAGAGTCCCATCCGAAGTTGAAATTGGGGAGCCATCCTCTCAGGAAGTAGTACATCGAGGTGAGTAGCTCGTTCCAGTAGCGAGTGGTGATCTGTAATGCATCGACGCTGGGTAGAAGGTCAGGTAGTCGCCCGAGTAAGCTGCCTTCTGTGCTGAACCGAGCGGTGTAAAAGTCGGTGGGCTTGGCAACCACTTGTAGGTTCATTTTCTCAAAGGAAAGCGCGGCGCGCGACATGACGATAGCCGGCGCGACTATAACAACTCTGGGATCGTCAGTGGTGCTACCGGCTGCTCTGCGCTGGTCAGCAGCGGCGATAATTTCCTGGTCTACCAGTAGATCTTCGACATCTTCACCCGTCTCACGAATATTAAACCCTGTGTTCTCAATGCGAATGTCGGCTGAGGCGACATTATTGACAGCAAGAATATTGCGAATGATTCTTTGTTGTTCTGAATCGGCGTCACTCGTGCCTGCAGTGACGATGACAAAGGGGCGCGGAGATGCACCTCCAGCTATGGCCTGCTGATAGAGATTGGCGGCGTAAATGAGCCTTGGCGCAAGTGCAGTGTTGATGGAAACATCGTCAGGGTTGGTGGTATTGGAGACGGAGAGCGCTTTGTCGATATCGTTTCGGTCACCGAAGACGACGATAGCGGCGGCTTCTCCTAAGTCACCTTGCTGAGGGATTTCGTTAGCGCGGCAGACTTCATCGCAGACAGCTGCACGTTGTTCGTAGGCCGTTCTGACGGCGCTTTCAGCATCGCTGACGAGCCATTGGGCAGAGAGCGGAATGCTGAAGAAGATGAGAATGCCGAGTGCGATCGCAGCCGGTGTGCCTTTTATTTTGCCGACGCCATCACTTAGGGACGCCCCAAGGAAAACGATTGATGCACCCAGCGGTGTGAGTGGAAAGGACAAAATCCGCCAAATGATTTGGATGGTGCCATCGTCGGGCGCGGCAAACGAGGCAACCAGCAGAAGTACCAAAATGACTCCCCCCAGCCAAGTCAGGTACTTCTGATCGATGATTTTTGTGAGGACATACCAGATCAAAAGCCCGACTGAGGCCCAGAGCAGGATACGGGTGAGCAGTACCAGCATTTACGTTTCTCTTGATAGACAGGCCATGTAGGCCATGACCGATGTTATTTAAGCACTTTGTTGAAGAGTTAAGCACATTCAGCCCATTTCGGCCAATAAAAAAACGGAAGCGTCTGCTTCCGTTTCTGAAGTATGTTTCTAAATGAGGTGTAGAAAGGTGGAAATGACCTAAACCAGCTTGAGGTTTGGATACTCGGCAATTAGCTCGTCAGCAGTCAGCGTTTCGCCTGATTTTTGGGGAGTCCACAGCACTTCAACGGCCATCAGCTGATCGCTGGAGATGGCACCGATTTGATTGATAGCGCGGCGGACATCTTCGGGAGAAGTCGTCGTCTTGGGCAAGTTTAGTTTGTTTTGGGATGCGACTAGGACGGTCGCTACGATGTATTCTCCGGGCTCATCGGGGACGGCCAGTTCACCGCTGCTGTTTAGCGCCTTTTTGGCTTTGGCTTCTGTCAACTGAGCGTTGACGTTGGAGAGGGTTTCGCCGGTGAATTTACTGCGTTCGGCGAGGGCCAGCTGGTTGAAGGCTTGCTCGGCAGCAAGAAGACGCGTTTGGTCCGCTTCGATGTCGGCGTAGGCCCAGTACTCAGGGTGGCGTAGCAGCGACAGCGTTGTTTCCTGGAGAACTTTGGTGAGGCCAGCGGAGGTGCCAGTATCGGCACTAGTTGCTAGCTGGTTGAGGTCCTCCTGTAGTTCACGGGCTTGAGCTAATAAGCCAACTTGAAGTCGGGCAACGGAGACCATGGGGTTGCTGCTGGTAGTCTCTAGGCCATCACTGCCGACACCTGCGTTGCGGAAGCTACTGATGAGGAAATTAGCGACTGCGATCGCAATGAAAATGCCAAATAGTCCACCTAGCCCACCACCGAAGCCGAAGAAGGGCATGAGGAATGGAAATCCAAAGCCGCCGCCTGGATAATATCCACCACCGTAGCCTCTGCCGCTGTAGCTAGAGGGGCCTCGCCGATAGGACCGGCTCGGTGAAGAGTAGGACCGACTAGGGGCACGGAAGCTGCCGCCGCCCATGCGTCCACCTGAGCGCGCAGCCAGGGCACCATCGGCCTGTGAAAAAATCAAAACGGCAGCTAGGGCAAACACGAAGCAGGTTTTGAGAATGGCTTTGAGTTTTAACCTTAGTCTTGACTTTGGCGGTTGGCCGAGCGGGGGTGTCTGTACGGTTTTCGTATTTTCAACCATGGTTCTTTTTTAACGGCTGTCTATCTTGTTACTTACTGTAACGCCTTTGTATGGGGCGCTGACGGACTAAGTCGCTATCAAAATGAGGGGATTTCCGTACTCGTTGTTGATTTTGGTCAGCTCAGCCGCCGCCAACGATGGTGACGATTTCTAGACGGTCGCCCTGCTGGAGCGTGGTAGTTGGCCACAGTGCTCGTGTGAGAATCTCACCGTTGTATTCGATGGCGATGAGCTGAGGATTGAGTCCTACCTGCTGTAGGAAGTCAGGGAGGCTAGTACTGACCGGGCAGGTTTTGGTTTCGCCGTTGACCTGAAGGGCAATGGCATTGACAGATGTATCCATATGACTGAAGTGATGAAGACAGTTAGTTAAAGATCTGAGAGAGGGTTACGTGTTAATGAGATGCCGCACTGTGTAAGCTTTCCTGAGCGGTTTGCTGGACGAGCGCGCGTGCGACTGCTGTTGGGTCGGCTGCTTCCATCAGCGCTCTGACGACGGCAACACGTGTGGCACCGGCAGCAAGCGTTGGAGCCAAGTTGTCGGCATTGAGTCCACCGATGGTGAACCAAGGCATGGTGGCATGTTCGGCCGCATAGCGAACGTACTCGTTGCCAGCGGCGGCTTTCCCTGGCTTGGTTGGCGTCTCATGAACAGGCCCCACGCCAATGTAGTCTGCTTTTTCATCTATCGCACGCGTAAGTTCCTGGGGATTCGTCGTAGATCGGCCCACAATTTTGCCAGGGCCCAGAATTGCTCGGGCGATGTCCATGGGCAAATCCTGTTGCCCAAGATGAACTCCGTCGGCATCGGCGGCGGCGGCAATATCAACTCGGTCGTTGACAATAAAAAGTGCCTTGTACTGATGACACAATTGACTCATTGCCTTGGCAATACGTAGCCTTGTCTCGTCATTAGCTGTTTTTTCCCGATATTGCACAATGGCAATGCCGCCTTTGAGCGCTGCTTCGACAACACCTAAGAGATCGGGGACTGGTGAAGTTACAAGATAGGTGTGAGCTGCGTGGAGCTGATCGTATCGGGCTTTGGTGAGCTGAGTGTGGGCTGTGGCGTTTTGTGCGGCTTGGTGTTCTGCATTTGGTCCCGCATTTCTTAAGAGCGGCAGGGTCACTTGGCTATCGAGTGTGTAGAGCTGATAGCGCATTTGTTTGCAGCTGGCAGACATTTCGGGGTTAAGCAGCTTCGCGTATTCTTCGAGAACCCTTAGCGCTTCTTGTGTTCGGGCAAAGTTTGCCTGTATGACGTCTACTAGGCTGGTACGAGAGACTTCGTCTGGATGAGTGAGGTCGGTTCCTAAATCACCTGGCGTGTCTCTGGCTGCTCGAATTTCGGGGGTGTGCCACTTGGCTATAGATTGGCGTAGGTGCTTGAGCTGGGCTGTTTTTGTCTGATCGTTTAGCCCAAAACGACACCATTCTTCAACAATACGTAGACCCTCTCGGGCTCTATCTAAATTGGCGTCTAGGATACGAAAAAGAGCAGAGCTGTCTGATATGACTTTTAGCAGGGAAGACTCTGTATGTGAAATATTTGATGAATCATCACTTGAGGCCATGTTGAGTTTTTTAAGGACGGATGTTGGGACGTGGTCTCTATCCTAGTATGTCTTTTTAGAGCCTCGTAAAATTAGCTATGTTTGCGATGTTGCTACGAACGTTCTAAGGCGCTAAAGATGGCGATATAAGGTCATTTGAATGTGAGGGGTTGAGCGCTTTGGGGTTGACAAAACTGGTTCAAAAATCGCATATTTCAGGAGCGTTCACATAACAACTTTTATTGGTTCGTCAAATAATAAAAGATTGGACAAAATCAGAAATAAACGAGACCGAACACAGTTGCGCTTGAGCCATGCTTTGCTTCCCGTGGAAGCGGCATTTTCAAAACTACATTCCAGGGATTATTCGCGAGAGCGGGGTAAATATGTTGAGCACAATGCTGGGAAAATATTCTTATTTGGCAGCTGTCGTGACGGTCGGTGGTTTGCTGTTGGGCTCAGTGGCTCAGGGAGCACAGGCGCAAACATCTTCCACGCAATCTGTTGCTGACTCATCTAGTCAAAATTTGTCTAAGCAGAATTTGTCTGGGCAAAATTTGTCTACACAAAGTGCCAGGCAGCAGATGGTTGCCAATAAACCCACTATCTCTCAAGCGCCGAGCTATCAAACGCTGTATGTCAATCCTGAGGTGGGCAGTGACAGTGCTGAGGGTGTGGAGGCTCGACCGCTGCGCACGGTGACTAGGGCGCTGGAAGTGGCACCGCCTAATACGGTGATTGTGCTGGCGCCTGGTCGATACAGTCAGGGCACAGGAGAGGTTTTTCCACTACAGCTGAAGCCAGGGGTAACGATTCAGGGGACACCGGGCTCCAGTGATCGGACGGCTATTATTGAAGGCGGTGGAAACTTTGATAGTCCGTTGCGATCGCGTCAAAATGCAGCCATTATCGCTGCTGACAGAGCGGGCATTGCGCAGATTGCAGTCTCTAATCCAGATGGCTATGGTGTATGGATTGAGTCTGCAAGTCCCACGATTTTAGAGAGTGCGTTTGTGGGCAATCGCCAGACAGGCATCTATGTCGCTGGGGGGTCTCCGCGTGTACAGGGCAGTTATTTCTCGGGTAATCAGGTGGCTGGGCTGATTGTATTTGGCGCTTCGAGGGCAAATATTCAGCGCAACATCTTTGATGCGACGGGAGATGCGATTCGAGTATTGGACGATGCGACTCCCGAGATTGTCGGCAACCGGATTACTAATAATGATGCGGGCTTAGTGGTGGTTGGCAATGCTCGCCCAGTGGTGCGAGACAATCAGCTGGTGGGCAATCGCCAGGATGAGGTTGTGGCAACGGCATCACTTCCTAATGGTAGAGGTGAGCCTCCCAATGGTAGGAGGGAGCCTGTTCCACTGGCGGCGGCACCGAGAAGTCTTGAGCCCATAGAAGTCCAGGTTGAACCAGAAGTCCAGGTTGAGCTAGAAGTTCAAGCCGAGCCGGAGGTCTACGAAGAACAGCTGTCTTTAGCTGATAATGAATTGCCCGATAGTGAGTTGGCTGATAGTGCGATATCAGAAGACCAACTTCCTGCTGGTGCACCAGGTGCGGCGCTGCAAGCTTTACAGTCGGGGTTAGCGCTGGGGCCCAGAGCCGTGACAGAAGATAACCCGGAGGCGGGGTCGTTAATTCGTAATCGACGTCGGCGTCAAAGAGAGCGATCTCCTGAGCCCACCACGGTGCGTCCGCCTGTCCCCGTGAATAACAATCGTCTGGCGGTACCGAATACAGCTATTCCTTTGGGCAGTGGCAGCTCTAGCACGGTATTTTCGCCGCCAGCTGGGGGCGTAGGCTCACCGCCTGCACCGCCTTCTAGAGCACAGGCTTTGGGGCTTTACTACCGTGTTTTTGTGGAAGCGAGCGATCCATTTACGCAAGACAGCATCAGAGATGTGGTTCCCGATGCTTTTCGTACCAGATTTGAGGGGCGCACGATGATGCAAGTAGGCGCTTTCCCAACAGAACAAGAGGCGGAAGACCGGCGTAGACTGCTGGAGCGTAACAATTTTGATGTACTGGTAGAGTATATTCGCTAGGGCAAAGCTAGAGAGAGCCTCGGATTTTTCGGTTAAAAGATGATGCCTAGGTCGAGGTCTGAAATGTCTGCTACGAGCAGGGATGATGGTTTACCGGCGGGTAGCTGCTTGCCGGATGTGGCGCTTGCTGTAGATGAAGGGTGAGTGCTGGCTAATAAAATGCTGCGGCTATCGATAGCTGCGGTTGCATACTCTGGTGACAGTCCTGATATCAGCCCTGCCATTTGAGCTGAGCTATCGAGCAGTAGACCTTTTCGCTTGTGGCTAATGAGGTAGCCCCATGGAAAGGCATTGACCTTTTCTGGTGTGATGGGTAGATGAATTTGCCTAACCTGGAAGGGTTTGAGCGAGATGAGAACAATTTTTGGCTCGGCGTTATGAGTGGATTTGCTCATTGCTATGAGCTGATAAGGCACCATCGTAGGTGTGACTTGGCTGAAGGGGAGATGGAGAATGTATTCTCCTATGAATTGTCCGCGACGGGTAAAGCACTCAAAGTAAGTGATAGATGCAGTTGAGCTGACTCTTAGTAAATAGCGTTCGTCTAAGGCAATGACCTGTAATACCCGGGCTTGTAGCGTGGTGAGCAGTGGCCCTGTAAGCGTGATCGCACGACGCCAGCGATGGCCAGAATGCTCACTCATATGTCCCAACATACCTTTGCTGGATCGGCGAGTGGATTTTGTTGTGGTTAGCGTTTTTTCTTTGTCTTTTTTATTCTGTTCCTTTTGAACGTGTGAACTGTCGTTCTTTTGTTTGGTGATGGCTGAAAACCATCTCCCACTAGGAGAGACGGCGATCCAACAGGGCTGAGTGAAACGGGCAATGGATAGCAGTTTTCGCTTGGGTGTGAGTACGTGAAGCGATCGCTCTGTGACAATGCAACAGCCCTGTGGGATAGAGAGCAGTGCTTCTATGGGCGCCATGATGCCGTTAGATGGGATGGGTGCGATCGCCTGATTTAGCGTTGCTTGAGAAAGTCCGCTGAGTAGTGTTGGCGCGTGTGCTTGGGATGTTGTGACTGAGGTGAGGTTTTGTAGTGCGCTCAGCATGGCGTCTGCGCTAGAGAATCGCTGCTTGGGTTGCTTGTGCAGAGCGGTCTTTAGTAGCTGCCGGGCGGCAAATGTGAGATTGTCTGGAAGCGGGATGGGCTGAGTTTGGTGGGCTCGCTTGAGCTCTTCCGGGGAGCCGGAGAAGGGGCGTGTGCCTAGCAGCAGTTCGTATAGGATGACGCCAACTGCGTAGAGATCTGATGCATAGGAGGACTGGCCGTCAAAGCGTTCGGGGGCAGCGTAGGTGGGTGAGCCGATCTCTCGGCGAGAGTGGTTTGGATTGTTGAAGAATCTGGCGCTGCCGAAGTCTCCTATTTTGAGGGTGGGGAAACATGGTCTGCTGCCGGCGGAGGGTGGGGAGCTGGTTGTTGTGAGGGCAGGGGAAATGGGGAAGGGGCGGCGGTAGGTGAGTAAGATATTTTCGGGCTTGAGGTCGCCGTGAATAATGCTTCGCTGATGAATGTGGCTGAGGCCCGCGAGGATGTCGCCAATGAGGTGTTTGGTTTCTGTGAGGGGGAGCGGATGGGGGAGATCGAGGGTGCTGGCGAGGTGCGATCGCAAAGTGCCGCCTTCGCAATATTCGAGCACGATGCGATAGCCTAACTCGGTTTTGCCGACGGCTTGAGCCCGCACAATGTTGGGATGATCTAGCCGTTGTAAGACTTGGGGCTCTTGGGAGGGGTTTTCTGCGGCGTGACGGGTTTGCTTGATGGCGACGAGTCGGCCTGTGCGTCTGTGAACGGCGGCGTGGACTTGGGCGAATTGGCCTTGACCAACGAGCGCCAGCAGACGATAGTCGCCGAGCACGGCTGACCTGAATTTTGGCTGTCGAGCTGAGCTATGACCTGACGCGAACACGGTGTCGTTTACCTCTCATTTACCGCTTTTAGTGAAAGGACACTAAACAATTAGTAACGGGGAACGGAGGCGTCTATGCGGAGGCTATAGGCGTCTATGCCGCCTGAGAGGTTTTTGACGTTAGTGAAGCCTTGGCTGATGAGCCACTGACACATCTGGGCAGAGCGCATGCCCAGGTGACACATGACGATAGTTTCTTTTTCGTTGTCGAACTGAGTGTGGATGCAGCCAGACCATGCTGGAAACTGGCTGAGTGGGAGATTTGTAAAGTGGGGGACGCTCGCTAGTTCAAGCTCATGGGGCTCGCGGACGTCAATAAGCTGGACGGCGCTAGGATCGTCCGCAAGCTTTTGGGCTAAGGTTTCGACATCGGTTTCTGGTAAGGCCGGAGATGCGTTGGTCATGGGGCTAGCAAGCATTTTGGATGTGTTAATTATGACACCCAGATGGCTCGGTAGATTATGAAGCCTTGATGCAAACTGCTGCTAAACGTTCAACTGGCATGGCTGTTGCTGAACGTTTAGAGCCCTGGCTGCTATGCCAGATTGACGCCTAGCTCATGGGCGAGAAAGGCCCACTTGTCTGTCGCTTCTTCGATTTGTTTGGTGGTGGGTTTGCCTGCGCCGTGGCCTGCTTTAGTTTCGATGCGAATGAGAACGGGGTTATCGCCTTGGTGGGCGGCTTGTAGGGTGGCGGCGAATTTGAAGCTGTGGGCGGGGACGACGCGATCGTCGTGGTCGGCGGTGGTGATCATCGTAGGCGGGTATTCGGTGCCGGGTTTGAGATTGTGGAGGGGGGAGTAGGCGTAGAGGGCTTTGAATTCGTCTTCGTTTTCGGGGGAGCCGTAGTCGGATTCCCAGGCCCAGCCGATGGTGAATTTGTTGAAGCGGAGCATGTCGAGGACGCCGACGGCGGGGAGGGCTGCGCCGAAGAGGTCGGGGCGCTGGGTGATGCAAGCGCCAACGAGGAGACCGCCATTGCTGCCGCCTGCGATCGCCAACTTCTCACTAGCTGTATACTTCTGTTCTATGAGCCATTCACCGGCGCTAATAAAATCATCAAAAACATTCTGTTTAGACGTTTTGATACCCTGCTGGTGCCATGCCTCGCCGTACTCGCCGCCGCCACGAAGATTCGCAACTGCATATACACCGCCTAGCTCTAGCCATACAAGATTGCTGACTGAAAAGCTGGGAGAAAGAGAGATATTGAAGCCGCCGTACCCATAGAGTAGAACAGGATTTTCCCCATCTTGTTCAAGTCCTTTCTTGGCGGTGATGAACATTGGGATTTGCGTGCCGTCTTTGCTGGGATAGAAGACTTGTTTGGTTTCGTAGTCATCTGGATTGAACGGGATGGAGGGCTCGCGAAAGAGGGTACTTTTGCCCGTAAGCATGTCGTAGCGATAGATGCGACTAGGGACGGTGTAGCTGGTGAAGCTATAGAACGTTTCGGTGTCCATGCGCTTGCCGTTGAAGCCGCCTGCTGAGCCGATGCCGGGCAGGTCTACGTCGCGGATATACCCGCCAGAGAGGTCGAATATTTTGATCTGGGTGTAGGCGTCTTTGAGATAGTCGGTAACAAATTGGTTGTTGAGAATTCCAACAGATTCTAAGGTTTCTTCTGCTTCTGGAATGAGGGTTTGCCAGTTGGCTTTGGCTGGATTGGTGATGTCGATGGCAATGACTTTGCCTTTGGGGGCATCGAGATCGGTGCGGAACCAGAAGATGCTGCCTTCGTTGTCGATGAGGCTGTATTGCGCCTCAAATTCGGAGATGAGTTCGATGACTTCGGCGTTATCGTCTTGCAGGTCTTTGTAGAACAACAGATTTTTAGGATCGGTGCCGCGCCAAACGGAGATAATGAGATATTGGCCATCTTCGGTGACGCCACCGGAGAAGCCCCATTCCTTTTGGTCGGGGCGTTCGTAGATGAGTGTGTCTTCGGACTGGGGGGTACCGAGGCGATGGTAGTAGAGCTTTTGGTAGTAGTTGACGTCTCCGAGTTTGCTCTCTTCGTTGGGTTCGTCGTAGCGGCTGTAGAAGAATCCTTGATGGTCGTGGGTCCAGGATGCGCCGGAGAATTTGACCCATTTGATGAGGTCGTCGGTATCTTCGCCAGTTTCGATGTTGCGAACGTGCCATTCTACCCAGTCTGACCCGGCGGTGGAGAGACCGTAGGCGATGTATTTGCCGTCTTCGCTGATGGCGGTGCCGGAGAGGGCAACGGTGCCGTCTTCGGAGAGGGTGTTGGGATCGAGGAGAACGGTGGGTTCAGCGTCTAAATCTGGGAGGGTGTAGAGGACGGACTGGTTTTGGAGGCCGTCGTTTTTGTAGTAGAAGTAGCGGTTGGCTTTTTTGAAGGGGGTGCCGTAGCGCTCGTAGTTCCAGAGTTCGGTGAGGCGAGTGTTGAGCTGGTCGCGGCCTGGAAGCTGGTTGAGGTAGCCGAAGGTGACTTCGTTTTGGGATTTGACCCAGGCGGCTGTTTCGTCGGTGTTGGGATCTTCGAGCCAGCGGTAAGGGTCGGCGACGGTGACGCCGTGGTAGAGGTCAGTTTGTTCTACTTTGCGGGTGTTGGGGTAGGAGAGCATGGAAGCCTGTGGGTGTTGGCTTCGACTACGCTCAGCCACCGGGGATATCGGTACCCGAACCCTGGGCGTAGTTGAAGGGTGGTTATGGAGAGCGGTCTATGACTTTGACTTTATTCAGGATACTGGATGGTTTCTAAAATAATATCGGCCATTTTGTCGGCTGCTCCTGCAGGGCCTCGCAGGTCGCGGAGGGTCTGGCGAATGTCTTCTAGCTTTTTCGGATTTTCTAGGTAGTCTAGGGCGATCGCACTCACCTCTTCTGGCGTGATAGGGCCGAAGAGTTCGGGGACGACTTCGCGTTTGGCCCAGATGTTTGGCCAGGCGAAACGTTTGCCGGATTTTTGTACGGCTTTGATGATGAGGGGGTTGATGATGTTTCGGGCGATTGCACCCACCCCCGGCAACCTAGAAAGCAGCCCTGGTAACCCATCTGCAAGCTGAATCGCTCCCATCCTTTGAGTTGGCAGCAGCACAATCATTGGCGTGCCCAATGCGCCGAGCTGAGCGGTGTTCGCGCCAATGGTGGTAAAGCAAAGCTGGCATTGCGAGAACAGGTCGAGGGCTGGGAAGCGTTGCCAAAGGTGGATTTTGGGACCGTTTTCTCCGTCTTTTCCTAGTTGCCAGTAGGGCAGACCGTCATCTGGAGTGTGAAGGGTGGTAACCGGGGCCTGTAGCAGCTGTATCGCGGCTGAATTGATGGCTGGGTCGGTGTAGGCGTTGAGGTCGGTGAGGGTGAGATTGGGGGCAACGCCGATAATGAATTGAGCGTTTGGGCGTTTGGGGTGGAGATGGGCTGCGATCGCAAGCAGCATAGGCACTCCCATTTCGAGTTTGGCGGGTTTGGAGCCGGGGAGGAAGCCGAGGAGTTCGGCGTTAGGGTCGCAGCCGAGGCGAGTGGTGATTTCGGATTTGGGTGCGATCGCCTGTACGTCGGCCATGAGATCGCCCACGACTGTGAACTTGTGCTGCTGTGCGGCGGGTGCCTTGTCAGTCAAGCTGGATTGCATGACGCCAAAGCTATCGATCAGGCTGGTCCAGCGGGCGTCCCATTCGGCGTAGGTGACGGTGCGATAGCCAAGGCGCTTAGCAACGAGAACGGTGTAGAGCTGATCGCCTCCTAGAAACACAACGACACCGTTGGGATGCCAGTCCCAGCCGTCAGCTGTTTTGCCAGTAAGCAAAAACTTAAAGAAGTGAGGGGCGCTTTGCACTCTGGCGACTTCTGGATAGCCTAATAGAATCTGAGGTTCCTGTCCGGAGGCGTGAGGGCAGGGAGAGAGCAGGACGGAAATGCGGTAAGCGGGTGCTTTGGCATGGAGCGCACGGACGACGGGCTTGACCCAGGTGGCGACTTCGCCAGGACCGTTGGCAAGGATAACGATATCCGTTTTGGTGGTTTGATTTTGCTGGGTAGAGGCGATATCGGTAACGGTCGTCATGATTGTAGTCGAGACGAAATGGTGTCTATACTAGCAAGCCCTAGCTGAATCAATAGTTAAATGAAGAATTAGCATTGATGCTACAAAGAAGTGTGCTCGTATCACGGAAAAATGCGATCACATACAAATGACTAGTTGAGTGGCTCGACAATCTAAAGTTCTGATGAGTTCATCATTCGAAGTGCGTTTGTGACTCTCGATAAAAGAGATGCATTAGAACTATTTTATTCATTCTTCTCTCTCTTCAAACCTCGTGAAATTTGAGAAGGTGACGTTATTGATGAATGGATGTCCAGTAGTATCTCAGTAAAACGTGGGATAGGTAGCGATATCGTGCCAGACCCATGTTTTAGTGAGACACTACCACAAGGTTTTAGTGGAATTCAAAGGTTATCACTGCTGCTCAACTGGTTCATTAGGTGGTCATGAACTGAATTGATGAGAGCACTTTACATGCTGGTTCTCATGTGATTAGATGCACGTTTCATATGGTCAGAGAGGAAAGCCCATGTAATTTTTGTGCTCAGCTAGCAACCTGGATTGAAATGAAAGTTACTTCTCTGTCAATATCAAATTTCCGTGCGTTCCCAGAACTGCC
>ERZ1740067.1687-NODE-1687-length-14679-cov-7.655156_pt1 | contig 14679 bp, 13 predicted proteins | sample MGYA00581736_ERZ1740067 | MGnify/ENA primary metagenome ERZ1740067 (study PRJEB43018, sample SAMN04849236) | marine metagenome | isolation source: floating plastic debris | place: Pacific Ocean | collected 2008-08-27 | study: EMG produced TPA metagenomics... | reverse complement strand
AACAGCTCCATCCCGTAGTTCCACGGCGCGCCGTCCATGGCCCAGTGCTGGTGCTGCAACTCGTAGATGCCGATCAGGATGCCCTTCTGATCCTGCCGCATATAGGTGAACCCTTCGAGGTCCACGGTCATCGGCATTTCGAAATCATGCGCCGCGACCTCGGGGATTTGATCGGTGATCAGGTAGTGGTGCTTGAGCGGCGACACCGGCAGTTCGATCCCCGCCATGCGCCCCACCTGCTTGGCCCAGAGACCCGCGGCATTGACCACGTGTTCGCAGCGGATATCGCCCTTGTCCGTCTTGACGATCCAGCCGTCATGGAGCTGTTCCAGCGCCTCGACCTTGGTGTGTTCAAAGACCTTTGCGCCCCGTTTCTTGGCCGCCGTTGCATAGGCGTGCACCGTTCCGGTGGTGTCCACGTACCCCTCGCGGTCGGCCCACATCGCGCCGAGCACACCGTCGGTGGACATGATCGGGCAGCGGTCCTGCGCCTGTTGCGGGGTCAGCAACTCGCAATCCTCGATCCCGATGGACTGGAACACGCGATAGGCCGATTGCAGCCACTCCCATCGCTCGGGCGTCCCCGCCAGCGTCAGACCACCGGTCATGTGCAGGCCGATGTTCTGGCCGCTTTCCTCTTCGATCTGGGTCAGCAGGTCGATTGTGTAGGCCTGAAGTGCGGCCATGTTGGGGTCCGCGTTCAGCGCGTGGATGCCGCCTGCGGCGTGCCAGGACGATCCGGCGGTCAGCACCGACCGTTCGATCAGGGCCACGTCCGTCCACCCCATCTTGGCCAGGTGGTACAGCACCGAGGCCCCCACCACGCCGCCGCCAATCACGACCACCCTGTATTGCGAATTCATGTGCGTCCCTCGGAATCATCCAACATTTGCGTCAGCGTCGGGCAAACTGGACAGACCTGTCCATTGCTTTTGCGACACGGGCCATCCCGCGCGCGACGGCACGGACGCGCGTTATTTGGACAGCAAGAGGGGCAATTTGGCGTTGCGCAGCAGGGCGGTGCTTGTGGCGCCCACGACAAAATCATAGGCGGTGGAGTGGCCGAACGCCCCGGTCACAACCAGATCGGCCCCGATCTCGAACGCGCAATCCACCAGAACATCCGCAATCGCCTGACCGGCCTGATTGAGGTGGCGCAGTTCGACCTTGTGACCGTGCCGGGCGAGCGCCGTGGTCACGTCCAGCATGTCGCTGTCTTCCATTTCCTTGCGGGCAAGGTCCTTGACCCGCAACACCACGATGTCCGCACCGGGGGCCAGCATGGCCAGCATGTCATGGGCCGCACGCGCCGCTTCGCGCGTTTCGCTCCAGCCCAGCAGCACCTTGTGGCCGACCGGAGGACCGTCATAGTCCAGCGGCACCACGATCACGGGCCGTCCGCCTTGCCGGATGACGTCTGCTTGCGCGCGCCGCTGGTCGAACCGGTCTACGGTCCGGTCCTCGTGGGCCATGATGACCAGATCGGCGGCGCGCGCGCTTTCCACCATGCGTTCGGAGGCGGTGCTGGACTCTGCCTGCACCACGCGGAATTCACCGACAAAATCCTCCGTATCGACATGGGCGCGAAAGACCGCCTCGATCGCGTCGGCACGGGCCTTCTGGCTGGCAATGAACGCCGCGACGGCGCTGTCGGGCACGTGCACGGCGATGCCGGGATAGACCTCAAGCCGTTCGAGCGTGTGCAGGCCGACCAGATGGGCCCCGCTGCGCCGCGCCAACGGAACGGCCACCTTCATCAGGGTTGCGGCATGTTCCTGAGTGGTCAAGCACACGAGAATTGTCTTTGGTCCCATGGGGTCGCCTCCGGTCCTTTGGTGTTTGATCCGGCCAGGGGCTGGCCGGATTGCATCTGTCACGATGTTCCGATGCTGATCTTTTGCACGCCGGTCGGGGCGTTGTCGGGGCGTGTGATGCGCAGCCTAAGCACTCCGTTCGTGAAGTCGGCCTCTACCGCGCCTGTGTCCGGCACAAAGCCCAGCGGGATGTGGCGGCGGAAACTGCCGTGGCGGCGTTCGACAAGGTGGTAATCCTTGGCCTTTTCCTCACGATCTGCGCTTTTCTCGCCCTTGATCACCAGCGTGTCGCCTTGCACCGTCACGTCGAGGTCATCCTCGACCACACCGGGAATTTCAGCGCTGATCTCGAGGCCGGTGTCGGTTTCGGCCACGTCGATCGCGGGCACGAGCATGGTGCCGTTGGTCAGAAAATCTTCGGTCGGGCCGGGCGTCGCGGTGCCACGCAGGTGGTCCAGGATCTGCGCCAGTTCCTTTTGGAAGGACTGGAAAAACGGCGGGTAAAAGCTGCCGGGTCCGCCTGGCAGGTTCGGATTGGACATTGGGTCCTCCTTTCTGGCTGATGGTGGTCTTGCCCCATTGGCCTAGCAAATCCGCCCCGTTCAGGATTGATCCTTGTCAATCGGGGCGTGCCGTCCCGCGCTATCCAGTCGCTGTAATGGAAGGAGCGTTCGAGATGCGGAGATGGTGCATGGCAGTGGCGGTCGCATTGGGCACAGGCCCGGCGTTGGCAGAAACAACGGTGACCGAGAATGGCGGCGACACCTACGTCGCGGGCGAGACTGTAACCCAGACGCTGGACGCCGCCGGAGACGTCTTTGTCGCCGGGCGATCCACCACCATCCTCGGCCAGACAGAGGGGGACTTTCACAGCGCCGGTTTTGATGTCGTGGTCGATATCGACGTGGCCCAAGACGCCTATGCCGCAGGCGCGACCGTCACGCTCAAAGGCACGGTGGGCGACGGCCTGTCGGCCGCAGGCTTCACCGTCCGGACAGAGACGACGTCGCGCGTGGCCGGCAATGCGCGGCTGGCCGGGGCCACCGTGGTCGTCGATGGTGCGATTGACGGAAGCCTGTCGGCGGCGGGGCGCGACGTGCTGCTGAATGCGCCCGTCGCCGGGGATGCGCGCATCACGGCCAGGACCCTGCGGTTCGGGCCGAATGCGGTCGTGTCCGGCCGGTTGACCTATACCACCGACGCGCCGATGGAGGTGCCGGAACGTGTCGCCCCCGCCGCACGCGTGAGCTACGAGGCGCCGTCAGGTGCGTCGCTACTGCGGCAATGGGAGGGGATGGGCGACATGTCCGTGTTTCCGACCTTCGCCTCCATGTTCTTCGGTTTTCTGGTCACGCTGCTGTTTTTCGTTCTGCTGGGCGCGCTCGCGCTTGGTTTCGCGCCGCGGCAGGTGTCGTGGCTGCGCAAGACCATCGGCGCATCACCGGGCCGGACCCTGCTCAAGGGTGTGGTTGGTCTGTCGATCCTGATCGGCGCGATCCCGGTCACGGGCATGACCATTGTCGGCATCCCCTTTGTGCCGGTGGCGGTGCTGGGCATCGTGCTGGTCTGGACGCTGGCCTATGCGCTTGGGGCCTATGCCGTGGCCATGCGCGTGTGGATCGGCCTGGGCGGAGAGATTGACCCGCCGACCCTCACCCGCCTTGCCGTGCTTGCGGCGGCGATTGTTGCTGTGGCACTGCTGAACTTCATCCCCTTTGTGGGGTGGGTGGCCAATTACACGCTTGTCCTTCTGGGTGTGGGTGCGATGACACATGCCGCCTTTCTGGCGCTGATCCCCGATGTCGACCCCGCGCTTGACGTCGATATGCGTCCGGTTGGCCGGTGAGGCGTCGCGTTTCAGTCGGACCCCAGCGCAAGCTCTTCGAGCGTGTCAGGCTCCAGCACGGTGATCGTCTGCGCCCCGTCCAGCGCGATCACCCCCGCCTTGCGCAAGCTGGTAAAGGCGCGGCTGACTGTCTCGGTCGTCAGGCCCAGAAAGTCGGCGATGTCATTGCGGCACATCGGCAATTCGATCTGACGGCAGGGTCCAAGGTCCGCACCGTATTTGCGGGTGACCACGTTAAGGAATGACGCGACCCGTTCGGCGGCGGATTTCTGGCCCAGCATCATGACGTGATCCTGCATGGCGCTGATCTCGCGCAGCGCGGCCTGCAGAAGTGCGAGGTGTAATTCCGGATCACCGTCGCCGTGATCCAGCGCCGCGCGCCGGTAGGACCGCAAGGTCGTATCGACCAGCGCGTCGCAATCCGTGTGGTGGCAGCCATCCGCGGGAAAGCCGATGATATCGCCGGGATAGCCGAACGCGATCACCTGACGCCGCCCGTCTTCGAGCATCCGCGTCAGGCGCACCACGCCGCTCACCACCTGATACAACCGCTCGACCGGGTCCCCCTCACGGTAGAGGTGTTGCCCGGTGCCCAGCCGCGTCAGCGGTGCGTGCCGGACCGAACGGGCGGGCTGTGGCAGCTCCGGGACTGGGCGATTTTCCGCAGACAATGTGACATACATGATGGCCCCCTTCTGAACAGTGCGGGGACCGTGGTGGACGGTGTTTGTAATGTGGCATACGGTTGAAAACGAGTTTTTTGTATCAATGTGTAACGCACACCCGGCCGCAGACGCGCGCGTTCCGGGGGCAACCGGCGCAGCCGCGCCAATCGGGTGGAGTGCGAGGTGGCCCACAAGCCGACCATACTTGTCGTGGAAGACGACCCCAAGGTGCGCGCATTGCTGCGCAACGTCCTGAGCGATGACGGCTTTGACGTGATCGAGGCGTCAGGCACGGCGCAGACGCTGGATTGCATCGCCACGCGCAGCTTGTGCATGGTCACGCTGGACATCCATCTGGGGCAGGAAAACGGGCTCGATCTGGCGCGCGAAATTCGCAAGGTGTCGACCGTGCCGATTGTCATGGTCACCGGCAAGGACGACGTGATTGACCGTGTTGTCGGCCTTGAGATCGGGGCGGATGACTACATCACCAAACCGTTTCATGTGCGCGAGGTGGTGGCCCGTATCCGCGCCGTGTTGCGCAGGCACCAGTTTGCCGAAGCGGATGCACACAAGATGACCGAAGCGGCGCCAGCCCGACAGGACGCCGGTGCCTATCAGTTTGACGGGGTGACCATGGTACCCGACCGGATGCAGGTTATTGACCGCAGCGGGGCCGATTGCGCGTTGACGACGGGTGATTTCAACCTGCTCAAGGTGTTTCTCGAACGGCCAAAGCGGGTGCTGTCACGCGACCAGCTGATGGACCTGACCGGTGGCATCGAATGGTCACCGCTGGATCGGACCATCGACAATCAGGTCGCCCGCCTGCGCAAAAAGATCGAGCGCAACCCGGCACAGCCCAGCCTGATCAAGACGGTGCGCGGCGTGGGCTATACCTTTGCCTGCGAGGTCGAGCATGGCCCGGCCGAAGACGCGCTTCACAACAGCTCCTGAAGCCGTTCTGCCAGGTCTGAATGGCGGTAGGGTTTGTGCAGGATCCGGTATGTGCCGGTTCCGCCCATCCTGTTTGTGATCACATCGCTGGCATAGCCGGAGGTCAGCAGGATTTTCACGTCCGGAAACTCTTTGCGCACCAGCGCGGCGAGGTCGTAGCCATTCAGCGCGCCGGGCATCACAATGTCGGAAAACAGCACGTCCACACGGGTGCCCGAGGCCAGCATCGCATGAGCCTCATCGCCGGTGGCCGCCTCCAGCACCTGATAGCCCAGGTCGCGGATGCGCGCGATGGACAGCTTGCGCACATGGGGGTTGTCCTCGACCACCAGCACCACCTGACCGCTGCCCATGGGCGGTTCCGCATCGTCTGTCGCGCCCGGCGCGGCATAGGGCGCATGCACACGGCCCAATGCCGGAAAGTAGAGCCCGAAACTCGTCCCGTGCCCCAGCTCGCTATAAAGCGTGATGTGACCGCCCGACTGCCGCACAAACCCGTAGACCATGGCCAGTCCCAACCCGGTGCCGCCACTGTCGGTCTTGGTGGTAAAGAACGGCTCGAACGCGCGGCGCTGCGCATCCAGCGACATGCCCGCACCATCATCGCTGATGAACAGACGCACATATTCGCCCGGTTGGATGTCGGTTTCTTGCGCCATGTAGTGATCATCGATCGTGACATCAGCGACCGAGATCAGGAACTCCCCGCCCTCGGGCATCGCGTCGCGGGCGTTCAGGGCAAGGTTGATCAGCGCCGATTGCAGTTGCACCGGGTCGATCATCACCTGGCTGACAGTCTTGGCAAAGTCGGTGCGGATCGTGTAGCGCTCGCCGATGGTGCGGCGCAGGATGGCCAGCGCATCGCGGCATTGTTCGCGCAGGTCGACTTCAACGGGTTTGAGGTTCCCCTTGCGGGCAAAGACGAGGAGCCGCGAGGTCAGGTCAGCGCCCAGTTCCGCCGACGCGAGCGCATCGTCGATCAGACTGGTCTGGCGGTCATCCGGGCCGCGTATCTGCAGCAGTTCGAGGTTGCCGATGATCACCGTCAGCAAGTTGTTGAAGTCATGGGCGATCCCGCCGGTCAGTTGCCCCACTGCGTCCAGCCGCTGTGACCGGGCCAGCGCCTCATGCGTGGCGGACCGGTCGGTCAGGTCGTGCAAAATGCCGATGAACATCGTCTCGCCACCGATATCCGCGCGCCCCACCGACAAGTGCAGCGGAAAGACCGTTCCGTCCCGGCGGGACCCCTCCACATCGCGCCCGATGCCGATGATGCGCCGTTCGCCGGTGGCCAGATGATGCGCCATGAACCCGTCATGCAGCTCGGCCAGCGCGCGCGGCATCAACACGTTGACGCTTTGCCCGACAAGGCTGCCTGCGTCATATCCAAACAGGCGATCCGCCGCGTCGTTGGCACGTTGCATCATGCCATGCCGGTCGGCGACGATGATCGCGTCGGTGGCGGCGTCCATAAGGGCGGACAGGAGGGCTGCGTCGCGGGCGTGGTCCAATGGTCTGGGTTCGGTCTGTTTCAGGGCATGTGCGGCAAATGTGTGCGGCTGGTCGACGTTTCGGTCAAGCGGTTGCAGTTGCGACCACACTCTAGCGGTGGCTTTGGACGCGCCATTGATATCCCTCAAGCGGCGGCGGTGCGGCTGCGACGCACCGGGTTTTGACAAATCTCAAAACAACACCGGGCGACAGTGCTTAGGCTAGAGGGGCCGATCGATGGAAACGGGAAATGCCGAATGCCGCAAGGATTCCAAGTGACGGACACATTCGCCCCATTTCTGGCTATTGCGTCTGCGCATCTTCAGGACGTGCGTGCTGACTGCATTCCACGTGGCGGCAACGTCACAATCAACGGCGAGGCCGACCTCGCCATGGTGCTGACCGGCGCTGTGCATCTGACCTGGCAGAACGGTTTTGCAACAGATCTCACCGGTCCGGCGCTGGTTCTGTCGGCGGATGTGCGCGGCGTCGACACCCGAGCGACGCGTGAGGTCCGGCTGATCAGCATGACGCATGCCAGTTGCGCGGTTTTGCTGGCGCGGCACCGCCCCTTCCGCGACCTGTTCTTTGAGGCGCTCAGCCGGCGTATCCACGGCCTGCTGCCGCTCAGGGATCGGCCCCGGCGCATCCTGCACTGACGCAGCTGTTCGCCCTGGCTATTGCTGGATGCTTTCCAGATAGGCGGCCAAGGCAATGAGGTCGGATGGGATCGGCGTGGACACGCCGCCATCCTCGACCTGAACATTTGGGCCCAGATCCTCGTTTCCAAACTCGGGCATGGCCGACGCGGGGTGGTTGCGGCGGTTGAAGCCGTCGATCACGCTCATCACATAGTTTTGCGGGAAAATACCCCGGTTCTGGGCAGACAATGTGGTGAGGTCCGGGGGTGGTGCACCCAGGCCCAGCGATTCCTGTCCGGCGCCCTTGCCATCATCACCATGACAGGCCGCGCACTTCTGGAAAAACAGCGTTTCGCCCCGCGCGACGCTCACATCCGGGTCGATGTCGCTGCGTTCGGGCGTGCAGGCCGCGAGGCTGGCGCCCGCCACGAGGGCAAGGATCGTATTGAAACGGGATGTCATGGTTTGCGCGCCTCTGCTCTTGGTTTGTATTGCGACCCTATGAGAGGCTTCCGGAGCCTCCCTTGACTTACCTCAATCCGTTGGCGTGGCTACAGCGCGATGAACCCGCTGAGCAGCAAGAGCCCGCTGGTCACGACGCCCAGGATCGGCACGAAGAGCGGTGTGCGAAAGTGCGGGCCCGCATCGCGCGCCCGCGCCTTGACCCGGATCAGGGCAAGGTTGACCAGCACAAAGACCCCCAGAACGATCTGCGATGTCCATCCGGCCAACGCCTCGATCGGCAGCAACAGGCCAAAGCCGAGGATCATCAGCGTCACGCAACCCGTCGCCACGCTCGGCGTGCGCGTCCGGGGCGAGACCTGCGCCAGAAGCACAGGCAGTTGCCCCCGGTCAGCCAGACCATAAAGCACGCGCGAGGCCATGATCATCTGGATCAGCACACCGTTGACCGTCGCCACGATGGCGACAACGGCAAACCCGGTGCGCACCAGTTCGGGTGCGTTGGCAAACACCAGCATCAGCGGCGCGGCAGCACCCGACAGCTGCGCAAGCGGAACGCTCACCAGCACGGCGATGCAGGTCGCGACATAAAGGACCGTCGCGACGATCAACGTCAGAAAGATCGCCCGCGGCATGGCATGGGTCGGGTCCTTGACCTCTTCGGCGACATTGACCATGTCCTCGAACCCGATGAAGGCAAAAAAGGCCAGCAGGCTGGCCGCGGCGATACCGCTCCAGACCGCCATGTCGGCGGTGGGCAGCAGATCGGCGGGGGCCACGCCACCGCGTTCGGCGATGCCAAAGCCCCAGGTGATGACGCAGACCAGCCCGAGGATTTCCAGCACGGTGATGATGCCAGCCACGGTTACCGACTGGCTGATGCCCCACCACGCCACAAGCCCCATGGTCAGCACCACTGCGACGACAAGCCCGTTTTGCCCGAACCCGGTCAACCCGGCGATGTAACCCGACGCCCCGATAGCCACGGCCGAGGCCGAAACAATCCCCGACAGGGCCACCAAAAGGCCGACGCCCGTGGCGATCCAGCGGCGGCCCAGCCCCGCCTCGACATAGGCTGCCTCGCCCGCGCTGACCGGGTAGCGTGTGGACAGCTCCGCATAGGAAAAGGCGGTGAAGGCGACGATGCAGGCGGCCAGCAGGAACGACACCCACGCCTGCGGACCGGCCACCGCCGCTGTCGCACCGATCAGCACGTAAATGCCCGCACCCACCGTGACGCCCAGCCCGTAGAGCGTCAGAAGCGGCAGCGACAGCGCCCGCCGCAGATGCGCGCGGGCCGGGGCGGCCGTGTCGGAAAGGGCAGGGCCGGCGGTGCTCAAATCTCCAACACGATCCGGCCAGTGATCTGCCCGGCCTTCATCCTGTCAAAGATGGCGTTTATGTTCTCGAGCCGATCCCACTCGAAATGCGTGGCGACCTGCCCCTCAGCCGCGAGGCTGAGCGATTCCGCCAGATCAAGGCGCGTGCCGACGATGGAGCCGCGGATGGTCAGACGCTGCAGCACCACCTCGAAGATCGGCAGGGGGAACGACCCGGGCGGCAGCCCCACAAGGCTCATGGTGCCGTGGCGTCGCAACATGCCCGTCGCCTGGGCAAAGGCCTGTGTGCTGACAGCTGTGACCAGCGCACCGTGCACGCCGCCCAGATGGTCCGTCACCTCCTTGACCGGATCCGTGGTGGCCGCGTTGATCGTGACGTCGGCGCCCAGTGATTTGGCCAGTTCCAGCTTGTCATCGGCCACATCGACCGCCACCACATGCATGCCCATCGCCTTGGCGTATTGCACGGCCATATGCCCCAACCCGCCGATGCCGCTGATGGCCACCCACTGACCCGGGCGCACCTCGGTTTCCTTCAGCCCTTTGTAGACGGTGACCCCGGCGCACAGCACCGGCGAGGCCGGGCCGAACTCCAGCGCATCCGGCAGTGGCCCGACATAATCCGCATCGGCGCGCACGAACTCGGCATAGCCGCCATCGACCGAATACCCGGTGTTCTGCTGGCCCTCGCACAGCGTTTCCCACCCGCCCGAGCAGTGCTCGCAACGCCCGCAAGCAGTGTGCAGCCAAGGCACGCCGACACGGTCGCCTTCCTTCAGATGCGTGACCTCTGCACCCAGCGCCGCGACCTCGCCCACGCCCTCGTGGCCGGGAATGAACGGGGCGGTCGGCTTGACCGGCCAGTCGCCCATCGCCGCGTGCAGATCGGTGTGGCACACACCCGAGGCGCGCACGCGCACCAGCACGTCGCGCGGCCCGATCCGCGGCACCGGCACCTCGCGGATATCGAGCGGTTGGCCAAGCTGGGTCACAACGGCGGCTTTCATCGTCTTGGGCAAAGTGTCGGGCATGCGTCGGCTCCTGTCGGGATATCTCTGGATGCTGAGTGCCACGCGGTTTGCGCGCGCGAATTGACATTGCTCAATCCCGGCGATGGTCGCGGCGTTAAACCGTCCCGGAAAGGAGCCGGAGCCATGCCTGCCGCCAAACCGCCTGCCATCTATTGCTACTCCCATTCCGGTCACACCCGCCGCGCCGCCGCCGCGTTGGCCGCGCGGACCGGGGCCGAGATCGTACCGGTCGAGGTGAACCGCTACCGCCTGCCGATCCTCTGGGTGATCCGCGCCATCTGGGACGTGGGCCGCTGGCGCTTGCCACCGCTGCGCACCGGCAATGTCGTGCCTGCACACCGTCCGTGGATCGTCGTGGCCTGCCCGATCTGGGCCGACCAGCCCGCACCACCTGCGCGCAGCGTTCTTGTGAGGCTGGCAGGTGGATCCGCGCCCGTGGGCCTGCTCACGACGTCCGGCGGCACAGCCGAACCGGTCAAGGGGCTGCGCACCTGCGAACGGGTGCTGGGCCGCAGCATGGTGGCGCATGTCAACATCCCCAACAAGATCGACGGCAAGCCCGACATGGACCAGCGGCTGGCCACCTTCGCCGATCTGATGATGTCCAGCCCGTCACAGGGGGCGGCATGACTGCGCCGCCCGCCGAACGTGTCTTTCGCACCGAGGGGCTGACCAAGGTCTATGACACCGGCGAGGTCAAGGTATACGCCCTCGACGGTGTTGATCTTGAGCTGTTCGCGGGCGAGTTGACCGTCCTGCTGGGCCCGTCGGGCAGCGGCATGCCCACTTTGCGGATCATCCTGGGTGGGCTGGATCACGCGACCGACGGGCGGGTGTGGTTTCGCGTCCTGGAACTGACGAACCTGCGCGACCGGGGGCTGACGCGCTACCGGCGCGACCATGTCGGCTTTGTCTTTCAGTTCTACAACCTCGTGCCCAGTCTGTCGGCCCGCGAGAACGTGCAGCTGGTCACCGACGTGGCCCCCGACCCCATGCGCCCCGAAGAAGCGCTGGAGCGTGTCGGCCTGACCCACCGGATGGACCACTTTCCCGCGCAGCTGTCGGGCGGGGAACAACAGCGCGTGGCCATTGCCCGCGCGGTCGCCAAGCGGCCCGAAATCCTGCTCAGTGACGAACACACCGGCGCGCTGGACAGCAAGACGGGCATTCAGGTGCTCGATGTGCTCAAGCAGGTGAACGAAGACCTCGGCACATCCACCGTGGTGATCACTCACGCCGCGGAGATCCGCAAGATGGCCCACCGGGTGATCTGGTTTCAGGACGGCAGGATCGCACAGGTGGACGTGAACGAAACGCGCCTCGCCCCGGCCGAAATCGCCTGGTGATCGGGATGAACGCGCTGGACCGCAAACTGCTTCGTGACTTCCGCAGGCTCTGGTCGCAATTCCTCGCCATTTCGCTGGTGCTGGCGGCGGGCGTTGCGGTGCTGCTGATGTCCTTTGGCATGTCCGGTGCTCTCGAGAACACGCGCGCGACTTATTACGAGCGCAACCGCTTTGCCGACATCTTTGTCGACGTGAACCGCGCGCCCAACACCATGCTGGAAATCATCCGCGACATCGACGGTATCGCCGCCATCGCGCCACGCGTGACGACCTATGCGACGCTGGATATCCCGGCCAAGATCGACGCGACGGTGGCGCATGTGGTGTCGTTTCCGGAAAACGGGCCGGTGCTGAACCAGCCGACCCTGCGGCTGGGCAATTGGCCGGATGCCACTGCGACCGACGCCGTCGTGCTGAACGCCCCGTTTGGCGAGGCCAATGACCTGTGGCCGGGCGATACGTTTACCGCGACACTCAACGGGACCAAGCGCACGCTGACCGTCACCGGCTGGGCGCTGTCACCCGAATTCATCTACGCCATCGGCCCGGGCAGCCTGATCCCCAACGACGCGGATTTCGGGATTTTCTGGATGCCGGAACAGGCGCTTGCCGCGGCACTGGATCGCACAGGCGCCTTCAACAATCTGGCGGTCAAACTGCGCCCCGGCTTTGCGGTCGATCCGGTGATCGAAGAGCTGGACCTGTTGCTGGAACCCTATGGCGGGCTGGGCGCAATCGACCGGACTGAACAGGTGTCCAACGCCTTTATCGACGCCGAGATCACACAGCTTGAGACGCTCGCCTATACGCTGCCGCCGATCTTTCTGGGGATCACGATCTTTCTGGTGAACATGGTCATGGGGCGGATCGTTGCGCTGGAACGGGCGGAGATCGGGCTGCTCAAGGCGCTCGGTTATTCGGACGGGGCCATCCTGATGCACTACCTTTTGCTGGCTGGTCTGGTGGGGGTCGTGGGTGTCGGGCTTGGCTATGCGGCGGGCAGCTGGCTCAGCTTTGAGCTGGCGCAGCTCTATGCCCAATTCCTCAAGTTTCCGTACCTGATCTACTCGGTGTCCTGGAACATCTATGTCATCGCCGGTCTGCTGGGGCTGATCGCAGCGGGCACCGGTGCGGCGCGCGCGGCCTGGGTCGCCGCCCGTCTGGCGCCCGCAACCGCGATGTCGCCCCCTGCGCCGCCCCGGTTTACCACCAGCTGGGTGGATCGCGCCCTGCACGCGGCGCGGATCAGTCAGCCCACGATGATGATCCTGCGCAGCGTTATCCGCTGGCCGGTGCGCGCTGGCCTCAGCGTTCTTGGCATGGCGTTGGCGGTGGGCATTCTGGTGTCGTCGAACTTCTTTCCCGATGCGCTCGACGTGATTATTGACACGGCGTTCTACCAGTCGAACCGGCAGCACGCCGTGCTGTTCTTCAACGATGAGGTGGATGAACGCGCCGTGGCCGAGGCCAGCCGCCTGCCCGGTGTCCTGCAGGCCGAAGGACAACAGGTGATGACCGCCGTTCTGCAGTATGCGCACCGGCACAAGCGTACCACCATCGAGGCGCGCAGGCCCGGGATGAACCTCAGCCGGGTCGTGTCCACCGCGGGCGAGGTCGTGGATGCACCCCCGGGTGGCATCATGCTGTCCGAGCGTCTGGCCGCGCAGCTGAACGCGGCCGTGGGCGACGTGATCGAGGTCAGGTTTCTGGGCGTGCACCAGGGCACCTACATGTTGCCGGTCACGCAACTGGTCACGCAGTATTTCGGGCTGGGCGCCTACATGGATCAGGCGACCGCCAACCGCCTGTTTCAGCAGGATCCGCGCGTCTCCGTTGTCAATGTCACGCTGGATGCGGCCCATGCGACCGCGTTTCAGCAAAGCCTCAAGGACCTGCCGCGCCTCGCCGGGCGCGCAATGCTGGCCGAAAACCGCGCGGGGTTCGAGGATACGATCAGCCGCAATATCCTGATCACCACAACCATCTATGCCGTGCTGGGCACTCTGATCACCGTCGGCGTCGCCTATAATGGCGCCCGTATCCAGCTGTCGGAGCGCGCCCGCGAACTGGCCAGCCTGCGCATCCTCGGCTTTACCCGCGGCGAAGTCGGGTTTGTGCTGGTTGGCGAGATCATGTTGCTGGCGTTGCTGGCCCAACCGCTGGGTTGGTGGATCGGCTGGGGCGTCGCCAGGATGCTGACCGAAAGCTACACCAGCGATCTTTATGCGATGCCGCTGGTGGTGAGTGCTGCGACCTTTTCGTCGGCGAGCCTGATCGTGCTCAGCGCCGCCCTCGTTTCTGTCCTGATCGTGCGGCGCAGGCTGGATCGCATCGACCTTGTTTCCGTCATGAAAACCAGAGAGTGACACCATGGCCCATACCAGTCGCAATATCGTCCTTGGCCTGATCGGCGTCGGCATCGCCGGAGGCCTTTTGTTCGTGACCTTCCGGCCCGAGCCCGTGCCGGTCGATCTGCACGTTGTCGAGACCGGGGATTTCGAGATCACGGTGGATGTCGACGGCACGACCCGCGTGGTCGAAGTGTTCGAAGTGTCGGCCCCCATCGCCGGTGTCGCACAGCGTTCGCCGGTCCGGGTCGGCGACCCGGTCACGGGCGGCGAGACGGTCGTGGCCATGGTGGAGCCCATAGCTCCCGGTCTGCTCGACGCCCGGTCGCGGCAACAGGCCGAAGCGGCGGTGAGCGAGGCCGAAGCCGCGTTGCATGTGGCCGAGACCGAACTGGCCCGCGCACGCGAAGACCATATCTATGCCAAGGCGCATTTCGAGCGCACGCAGGCGCTGGTGGAACGGGGCGTGGCCACCATCACCCGCCTCGAAGAGGCGCAGCAACAATTTGCCATCGCCGATGCCGCCCTCGAGGCGGCGGATGCCCGGATTGCGCAGGCACAAGGCGGGCTGCGCCGGGCCGAAGCGGCGCTGGTCGAAAGCGTGCCCGGCGGCGAGGAGGGCATGTGCTGCATGTCGCTGTATGCGCCGACCGATGGTGTGGTTCTGGACATCGACGAGGTCAGCGCCCGGCCCGTTTCGGCTGGCGAACGATTGCTGACCATCGGGGACCCCACCCG
>ERZ1740067.1686-NODE-1686-length-14685-cov-4.522693_pt1 | contig 14685 bp, 12 predicted proteins | sample MGYA00581736_ERZ1740067 | MGnify/ENA primary metagenome ERZ1740067 (study PRJEB43018, sample SAMN04849236) | marine metagenome | isolation source: floating plastic debris | place: Pacific Ocean | collected 2008-08-27 | study: EMG produced TPA metagenomics... | reverse complement strand
GCCGGCAGCAGTGACTACTTATAGACTGTGCCTTCCACGACGTGGGTATGACCCGCATTTTGCCCGCCCTGATAACGCTCCACGACGTCTGCGCGTTCTGACAGCCAGTCCACAATCTTGCCCTTGCCCTCATCGCCCCATTGGGAGCCCACTACAACAACATTGCCCATGTTTCAGGCCCCTTTTCAAAATATGCTTTAGACTGCTTTGACTGACTCAATCCGACCATCAAAGAAAAACGCAGAGCACCTAAGATGTGCTGCGCGCTTCCCAAGCTCGTCAGACGTCCCCGCTTTCGGCGATAAGTCGCGTATCGTGACATATCCGTCGGCTTGGAGATTGGCCACGATATCCGCGCTTGTATCGGCCGGAACTAGTATTTTCGGCGTGGCCTGGCCATTGCTTGATGCCAAAGTGCTTGGGGCAAAAACGTCTGGATAGAAGGTAAACCCTTGTGCTGGCTCCGTCATATCCGCGCCAGTGAGCGCATAGGCACCGCCTTTGCCCAACTCCCCGCGTATTCCTTGAGAAAATACGCTCAGCGCCCAGCCTGCTTGATAGGAAAACCCGTGAACTTCACCCGGGTCGACATGCAGGCGTTCAGCGCCAACCGCGCGTGTAAACACATCAATAAGCGCGACGGCATTGGACCAGAGTTTGCGCACATTGGCCGGCAGAGCAATCTTTTCAACCGCGGCCATAACCTGCTGCGGTGAGCCGATGGCTGCCAGCAACGCTAAGAATATTTCGGCATCTTTCGGCGGCAGGGCAGAAAAACCGGCAGCATCTTTGTCATCAAGGGCTCGGATGACTTGCTCAGTTTGACTAGCCGATAGGCCCAATTCAGCGCAAAGAGCGGGAATGAGGCCTGGGAAGGACAAGTCATAGGTCAGCGCAGGCAAATCGAACTGCTCAAATGCACTGAATACAATATCCGCAAGCTCTTTTGCAGCATTCAATCCATCCGCGCCAATCAGCTCAAAGCCGACTTGGCGGACTTGGCGAGAGGGCTGCAACTGACTGCCGCGGGTGCGCAAAGCACTCCCGGTATAACTCAGCCGCAATGGACGCGGCTCCTCTGTCATCCGCGTTTCCGCAATACGGGCAACTTGCCTGGTAATGTCGGACCGAACAATCAGCGTCTTTTGGCTCACTGGATCAAGCAGCCGAAAAGCATCAGAGGAATTGCCCTGCCCCGCATCGACACGGCCTCGCAGGCCGGCTTCAAACTCGATCAAAGGCGGCGCGACCAGCGCATAGCCGTTCCTAGCAAAATGGTCTTCTAAGGCGCGCACAACATGCGTGTTATGGGCAGCACGCGGCGGCAAGCCGTCACGTAACCCTTCAGGTAAAAGACCATTGTTCACTGCATCATCCATGCCGCGGGTGATGCCCGCGGCGGTGGCCTAGGTCAAGCCTTAGCAAGACTTAAAAGGTCAGTGCTTTAACCTTAAGCACGTGCTCGAGGTCGGCAATCTCGTCAAGCAGAGCCTTCTTAATTCCGCTATCAACCGTAACAACAGCCAAAGCGTCTTCACCTGGCGTTTTTCGACCTAAAGAGAAGGTTGCGATATTCATATCATGTGCGCCGATCAGCGTGCCGAGAGAACCAATGAAGCCGGGTTTATCTGCATTGATGATGTAGAGCACATTAGGTCCAAGCTCCGCTTCAATTTCGACACCATTGATATCAACAAGGCGCGGCTGGCTGCGTGCAGATAATGTACCGGCGACGGACCGTTTGCCCTTCAAAGTCTCAACTGTCAGCGTAATCAGCGTTTGATAATTGCTGTCGCGCTCGTGTTTGACTTCTGAGACTTCAATGTCGCGCTCTTTTGCCAGCAGCGGCGCGTTGATCATATTGACGCTATCCATCAAGGGCCGCATCAATCCAGTCAGCAAGGCTGCGGTGATGGGGCTGGAATTCACGTCGCGCACCTGACCATCATACTCGATTATGACTTTCTGAATGGCATTCTCAGTAATCTGTCCTGCAAAGCTGCCGAGCTGCTCTGCCAGTTCCAGATAGGGTTTTACCCGCGGCGCTTCTTCAGCGGACAAGGACGGCATGTTGAGCGCATTGGTCACCGCGCCATTGAGCAGATAATCTGAGAGCTGTTCCGCAACCTGAATGGCCACATTCACCTGCGCTTCGGTCGTCGAAGCGCCGAGATGCGGCGTTGCGATGAAGTTATCCAAGCCAAAGAGTGGTGAAGCCTTGGCAGGCTCTTCTGCAAACACATCCAAGGCGGCGCCGGCAATCCGGTTTTCTTTCAAAGCCGCATAAAGCGCGTCTTCATCAACAAGGCCGCCGCGCGCGCAGTTGATGAGGCGTGCGGTCGGTTTCATCGTTGCAATGGCCTCCGCCCCAACGATGCCGCGCGTGCTGTCAGTCAGAGGCGTGTGCAAGGAAAGGAAGTCAGCACGCTTAAAAAGCGTCTCCAAATCCACCTTTTCGACACCCAGATCGACGGCACGATCTTCCGTCAAGAAGGGGTCATAGGCGATGACCTTCATCTGCAGGCCTTGCGCCCGCGTGGCCACAATGGAGCCGATATTGCCGCAACCGATCAGCCCCAGGGTCTTGTGGAACAACTCAACGCCCATAAAGCGGGATTTTTCCCACTTGCCGTCTTGAGTCGATATATTTGCCTCAGGAATTTGGCGGGCCAAAGCCATCATCATGGCGATGGCATGCTCTGCGGTTGTGACGGAGTTACCGAAGGGCGTGTTCATAACCACCACGCCGCCTTGGCTAGCAGCGGGAATGTTGATGTTATCCACGCCAATCCCGGCGCGGCCAATCACTTTAAGATTGGTCGCGGCTTCAAGCACATCCGGCGTCACCTTAGTCGATGAGCGAATCGCTAGGCCGTCGTAGTCACCAATCACGCTGATGAGCTCTTCTTTGCTCATCCCCGGTTTTTCATCCACGTCCACGCCGCGTTCGCGGAAAATTTCAGCCGCCTTTGGGGACATCTTGTCCGAAATCAGTACTTTGACCATGTTCTGGTGTCCTGTCTCTAAAACTGTTGGAAGAAGGCTGCCTGTGGCGGCAGCCTAGTATTAGCTAAGGTCAGCTTTCGCCGCTTCGAAGGCCCAATCGAGCCATGGCAAAAGTGCTTCGACATCGCTTGTGTCGACGGTCGCACCACACCAAATCCGAAGCCCGGGGGGCGCATCGCGATAGCCATTGATATCATAGGCCACGTCGCGTTCCTCGAGCATGCTAGACATACGCTTAGGCAAGGCCGCTTGTGTCTCAGCGGCCCAGGTGGCGACGGTTTCATCGACAACCTTCAAGCAGACGGACGTATTCGAGCGCGTTGCCTTGTCTTCCGCCAGGAAATCGACCCAATCAGTCTTTTCAACCCAGGCTTCAATAACCGCCAAACTTGCTTCAGACCGTGCGATGAGGGCGTCTAAACCACCCAAGGAAGCAGCCCAATCTAGCGAAAAGATGTAATCCTCGACGCACAGCAAGGAGGGGGTATTGATTGTTGCCCCTTTGAAAATGCCGTCGATAAGCTTGCCACCTTTGGTGAGGCGAAAGATCTTCGGGAGCGGCCAAGGCGGCGTGTAGCTTTCTAGCCGCTCAACGGCGCGTGGAGATAAAATCAGCACGCCGTGCGCTGCTTCTCCGCCCAGCACTTTCTGCCAAGAATAGGTCGTCACATCGAGTTTATGCCATGGCAGCTCCATAGCGAACGCTGCAGAGGTTGCATCGCAAAAGGTCAGCCCCGTACGATCATCGCTGATCCAATCGCCGTTTGGCACTTTGACACCCGATGTCGTGCCATTCCATGTGAACACAACGTCATTGGCTGGATTGATTTTGCTTAAATCCGGCAGCGCGCCATAACCGGCGTCTAGGAGGTCTGCATCAAGCTTTAACTGCTTAACAGCATCCGTGACCCACCCTTTGCCGAAGCTCTCCCAGGCCGTAAGCGTGACTGGGGCGGCGCCAAGCATGGTCCACATGGCCATTTCAAAGGCGCCGGTGTCAGAGCCAGGAACAATGCCAATCAAATAGTCGTCAGGGACTTGCAACACCGCCCTGGTCTTATCAATAGCCTCTTGCAGACGCGCCTTACCTATCTTTGATCGATGCGAGCGCCCAAGACTGTCGAGTGGGAGTTGCTGTGCGGTCCAAGTCGGCGGCTTTGCGCACGGACCAGACGAAAAGGCAGCCCGTTGTGGGCGCCCTTGAGGGGTTTCCAACATATATTCTCTCCTTCCAGAGAGCTCGCGCTTCGTTGGGGAAGCGTGGCCCACGTGCTAAGTCGTAAAGTTGGATTGAGAAGTCAATGGCGATTATGCCGCGCACCGAATTTACGCCGTAACCTTCTGAAATCTTGAGAAATTTTATTTAAAAAAGTTCAGTGGGCCATGCCCATCGCCTAAGCCTGGGGCGGTTTCAATTCCACGACGTACGAATTTTAGCCCGTCTTCGACAGCAATCTCGAGCGATTTTTCATGGGCTAATCCGCAGGCAATAGCGGTCGATAACGTACAGCCAGTTCCATGCGTTTGGTTACTGATGAGCCGCTTAGCTGTGAAGGTCTTGGTCCCTTGATCAGTGATAAGGGTGTCTTCCAACTCCTCTCCATCACCGTGTCCGCCTTTGAGCAAGACTGCAGCGCCGGATTGATTAGAAAGGGCCATGGCAGCCACAAGGAGATCTTGGCCTGGCTTTGCGGAAAGGACATCCATCTCTGGCAGGTTTGGCGTGATGACAGCCGCCATCGGACAAAGCGTGGACCGGATCACCTCGATAGCGTCTTCTGCCAGCAAGCGATCACCTGAGGTGGCCACCATCACAGGGTCTAAGATGATCGGCCCGGTAAAGGCCTCTAAACATCTGGCGACAACATCAGCAATGTCTGCATTCGCAAGCATTCCGATTTTTATGGCATCGGCACCAATATCGCTCAGCACAGCCTCTATTTGTGCTGCAACGTGCCGAGGCGGCACTGGATGAATATCAGTTACGCCAAGTGTGTTTTGTGCTGTTAGCGCCGTGATTGCCGTCGCAGAATAGACCTCAAAAGCAGTTGCGGTCTTTATATCTGCTTGAATGCCAGCACTACCGCCAGAATCTGAGCCTGCAATACTGAGGATGCGCGGCGTCACTGCTTAAGCAGCGCGCTCAACGGTTTCTACAATTCGGTCGACCAGGGTTTCAACCAAGTGTCGATCATCGCCTTCCGCCATGACGCGCACAACCGGTTCTGTCCCAGATTTGCGGATCAAGACACGGCCACTGCCTGCAAGAGCTTCTTCAGCCGCGGCAATCGCATCCTTGACTGCATTACCGTCCAGCACATCGGCATCTTCATAGCGCGCATTCTTTAAAAGCTGCGGCACAGGCTCAAACCGATGACAGACTTCACTCGCCCGTTTTCCACTGGCTACAAGCGCCGCTAAAATTTGCAGCGCCGCGAGCAGACCATCGCCCGTGGTGGCAAAGTCGCTGAGAATGATATGGCCAGACTGTTCGCCGCCGAGATTACAGTTGTTTGCGCGCATTTGCTCTACAACATAGCGGTCACCCACCTTCGTGCGCTCCATGGCGATCCCCTCGCCCTCCAAGTAGCGCTCAAGGCCCAAATTCGACATCACCGTCGTCACCAGGCAGTCGCATTTGAGCTTGCCGGCCGCCTTAAGTGTTGTCGCGATGACCGCCATGAGTTGGTCACCATCGACCACTTCGCCGCGTTCATTGGATATGATGACCCGGTCAGCATCGCCGTCTAACGCTATCCCCAGGTCAGCGCCGGTTTCCAAAACCTTTTGGCACATGGTCTGCGGCGCGGTTGAGCCAACATCTTTATTGATATTAAAGCCATTCGGATCAACGCCGAGGGTAATCACATCAGCGCCCAACTCCCACAATACGGTGGGAGCGACGTTGTAGGCAGCGCCGTTAGCGCAATCGATGACGATTTTAAGGCCATCAAGGCGAAGTTCGGACGGAAAGGTGCTTTTGGCAAATTCGATGTAGCGGCCCCGCGCGTCTTCTAAACGCTTTGCGCGACCTAAGGCCGCCGGTTTGACCAGCAGCGATTCAATGGGACGCTCCATGCGCTGTTCAATTTCCAACTCCACGGCATCTGACAGTTTAAAACCATCAGGCCCAAAGAGTTTCATCCCATTGTCGTGAAAAGGGTTATGAGAAGCGGAGATCATCACGCCAATATCTGCGCGAAGAGACTTTGTAAGCATGCCAACGGCGGGGGTCGGCATGGGGCCAACCAAAACGACATCCATGCCTACGGACGTGAATCCAGCTGTCAGGGCGGATTCGATCATATAACCAGAGAGACGCGTGTCCTTGCCGATAACCACCCGATGCCGGTGGTCTCCGCGAACGAAATAGCGGCCTGCTGCCATTCCAAGGCGCAGCGCCGTTTCCGCCGTCATAAAGCCCTGATTTGTTGTGCCGCGAATGCCATCCGTACCGAAATACTTGCGGGTCATCCCAGATACATCTCCCTGTTACGCCTGAGCGCAGATACCATAAGAAACGTTAAAGCAGCGTAATTTAATCGCATGCAAATGGTCAATTTATGGCAGGCGGCATTTGCGCCTGATCGGACAAGCCCTGACATATATCCAAAGCCTGTCGGGTGTCAGCAACATCATGAACGCGCAAAATATGCACGCCTTGGGAAAGCCCATGGAGCGCGGCCGCCAAGGACCCAGGGCCGCGGGCTTTGGGGTCCTCCTCCTTCGACAAGGCGCCAATAAAGCGCTTGCGGGACACCCCTAGCAAGACAGGGCAGCCAAGCCCATGGAAAATCGCCAGATTGTTGATCAATGCCAGATTATGCTGAAGCGATTTGCCAAAGCCGATACCAGGGTCAATGGCAATACGATTGCGCGGTATGCCGGCGGCGAGACAAGCATCCACGCGGGCTTCCAGCGCATCGAAAATGTCGAGCACCACATCACCATAATGCGGGTTTTTTTGCATGCTTTGGGGATCGCCCTGCGCATGCATCAAAATCACAGGACGGGCCGCATCGACGGCTGCACCCAGGCTTTCGGGATCGAACGTAAGTGCGGATACGTCGTTGATGATATCGGCCCCAGCGTCAACAGCTGCCTGCATGACGGCTGCCTTTCGGGTATCGATAGATAGGAACGTTTGGCTATGGGCAAGGCCTTGAAGCACGGGCAAAACGCGCTCTAACTCTTCGCCTTCCCACACTGTCTTTGCGCCGGGCCGCGTTGATTCTCCGCCAACATCAATGATGTCGGCGCCGGCGGATATGAAGTCCTGGCCCACAACAATGGCACGCTCTGGCGAGGCTGTATCACCCCCATCTGAAAAGCTATCTGGCGTTACATTGACAACAGCCATGAGCCGTGTCTGATCAAACCGTAGAGATTTTCCGGCCACCTCCCAAACATCTGGCGCCCGTTCGATCTTTGCCATAATAGCGCTTAGCTCAGGGAGGGCTGCATTTCTAAGTTCTTCAACCGAATGGACCGCATCATAGATTCGCCCATCATAGCCACGCGCAATAACGCGCAGGCCCATCGCCCAAACGGGGAGCCCAGAAATCTGGATAACTGAACCTGGCCGCGCATAATCTGGCGGACAAAAGCCCGTCGGTTGTAGGTAAAGCTTAGCTTCAGAAGGAAAGGAATCCGGCAGCGCCATGGGTGCTGGATAAAAAAGCTAACAGCGCGATGCAAGCTTCACCCTGCACCGCGCGCTATTTTTTGTCAGCCCTCTGGCTGTGGCTCTGGGCCAAATGGCGGCGCGCTGCCGCCTGAGGACCGGCGTTTTCCAGCTTTTGGTACAGCCGATACTGTTCCGCCCGGTTTATTCGTTGGCTCGTTAGGATCGGGCCGTGAAACACCCTCGCCGCGCATCACGGCTTTGATCTCATCGCCAGACAAAGTCTCGTATTCAAGCAGAGCGTTGGCAATGGCGTGCAGATCATCAATATTCTCTGTCAGAATATCTTTAGCACGCTGGTGCGCGGATTCGACGAAGTCTCGCACCACGGCGTCAATTTTATTGGCCGTTTCCTCAGACACGTTCTGCGACTTGGTCACCGAATGACCGAGGAAGACCTCTTCCTGGTTTTCCCCGTACTCCAGCGGCCCAAGCTCATCCGACAGGCCATATTGTGTGACCATGGCCCGCGCCGTGCGTGTCGCATAGCTGATATCTGACGAGGCACCGGACGTGACCTTATCATGTCCAAAGATGATTTCTTCGGCCACACGGCCACCCATGGCAATCGCAAGGTTGTCATGCAGCTTCTCGCGTGTGACGGAATACTGATCACGCTCCGGTAAACGCATCACCATGCCCAAGGCACGACCGCGTGGAATGATGGTCGCCTTGTGCACCGGGTCAGAGGCCGGGCAATGCAACGCCACAAGCGCGTGTCCACCTTCGTGATAGGCCGTCAGCTTTTTCTCTTCCTCAGACATAACCATGGAGCGTCGCTCAGAGCCCATCATGACTTTATCTTTGGCTTCTTCCAGATCCTGCATGGTCACCATGCGTTTGCCCTTACGTGCCGCAAGGAGCGCCGCTTCATTGACAAGGTTTGCCAAATCAGCGCCGGAGAACCCAGGTGTCCCGCGCGCAATCACGCGGGCATCAATGTCGGCGCCGCGGCGCGCTTCAGGAATAGTGCGCAGGTGTACCTGAAGGATTTTTTCACGGCCAACAATGTCAGGGTTCGGCACGACGACCTGGCGGTCAAACCGACCTGGGCGCAGCAGCGCTGGATCGAGGACATCGGGCCGGTTCGTAGCCGCGATGAGAATGATGCCTTCATTTGTTTCAAAGCCATCCATCTCAACCAAAAGCTGGTTGAGCGTTTGTTCGCGCTCATCATTACCGCCGCCAAGACCGGCACCACGATGGCGTCCAACAGCGTCAATTTCATCGATAAACACAATGCAAGGGGCATGTTTTTTGGCTTGTTCAAACATGTCACGCACGCGGCTGGCACCGACGCCCACAAACATCTCAACAAAGTCAGAGCCTGAAATCGTGAAGAACGGCACATTAGCTTCGCCAGCGATAGCGCGCGCTAAGAGCGTTTTACCGGTTCCGGGAGGGCCAACAAGCAGGCAGCCCTTCGGAATCTTACCGCCGAGGCGTTGGAATTTCTCAGGATCGCGCAGAAACTCTACGATTTCTTCGAGCTCTTCTTTTGCTTCGTCAATCCCAGCCACGTCATCAAATGTTTTCCGACCGGTCTTTTCCGTCAACATCCGTGCGCGCGATTTGCCAAAGCCCATCGCGCCACCACGGCCACCACCTTGCATTTGGCGCATGAAGAAAATCCAGATGCCAACGATGATCAAGATTGGCAGAGCATTGATTAAGATGGCTGGCAGAATACCGCTGCCTTCGCGCTCAACTTCTAGACGGACGCCAGTTTGCTCAAGGCGTTCCACATAGTTCGCATTTTCAGGCGCATAGGTGGTTATGACCTTGCCGTCCGACAGCTGCACCTGCAGCTCCCGCCCGCGCGCGCGCACCTCTTGCACTTGCCCTGCATCTACTTGGCGCAGGAAGTCGGTATACGCATAGTCATTTGCATCGCTGGAACCGCCACCCTGGAGCATTTGAACCAGCAAAACGATGAGAAGAATAACAAAGCCCCACAGGAGCAGGGAGCGACCGATATTATTCACGTAAAATCCCTTAGTCGGTTTTTTAGCAGCGCAATGCTGCATCACAGCTATACCAGAAAGTAGTTATTATAGGCTACCAAACAACTGTAAAGGCGAACACTGGCGTGAGTTAAGGTGTCACAGAAATAATCTGCCGCGCCCATATCATCCTGAACTGATGCCTGATCAGAGCCTCAGAGTTCTTCAGGTGTTACCAAAATATCGTTTTGATTCAGTGTGATGAGCGTCGAATGGAGCGTTGTTCGAGGCAAATCAGAGTGTTCGATAGCTTCTATCACTCTTTCCAATTTTTGTGCTCTCAGTTCGCTCGAATTATTTCCCACTCGCCTTAAAATACGGCGCAAAAGCCTAATCTGCGTATCTTGAGGCAGCGCCAGAAATGCAGCGCGTTTCACTTTGAGCCCGTCGGCGTATGGCGCTGTCAAATCATGAAAGGCCTGCTCTGCATAGTGCTCAAGCGCGTCATCACTGCGGCGTAGCTGAGCAGCGCTGGCCGCAATTCTGGCTGGATCGAACCCGGCCTCTTCCCAAAGTGCCAAAAACTGGCGGACGCGGACGCGATCAAAACGCATGGCCCGATTGGATGGGTCTTCGGCCCAGCGTTGCCCAACCTCCATGAGGCAGCATCGCAAGTCCTGCCTGCGAACTGTCAAAAGCGGCCTGATGAGGTGTACAGCGCTCGCCTCGGCCAGCGGCAAGGACGCGACGGGCGCCATCGCGGCAAGACCTTTGGTGCCGCTGGCGCGCGCCAGCCGCGCAAGGACGGTTTCTGCTTGATCGTCCAGAGTATGGGCTGTTGCAACATAGGGCGATCCATGTGTCTCACAGCACCCTTGTAAGGCTCTATAGCGCTGCTCTCTCGCCCAGGCTTGTAAGTTGCCTGTGTCTGCTTTCTGCTTTTTGAGCGTTATTATCTGCGCTGTGATGCCATGCGCTTCCAACTGGTCCACAGCCCATCGCGCTTCTGCAGCGCTTCCGTAACGCAGGCCATGCTCCACGGTCGCTGCGCGGAGAGAGTCAACCTCAAAGGCCTGGGCCAGACCTATGGCGAGCGCCATGGAATCTGCACCGCCGCTCACGGCAACAATTATCGGTGTTGTTTTGGTTGGCGCTGCAAGCGCCTGATGTTCAAACCAAGCACGCACGTGATCAGCCAACTGGCTGACATTCAGCTGCTTCAATTGCACCCCAATAGGTTATTTTCGTTGTCGACGCCCTGAAGCACGCGTGGCGTAACGCTTGGATACTTGTTCTCACCAAGCTGTGACTTAAGCAACGTCAACGCCTTACAAGCATCCTCGCGCTGATCCATGACCCGCAAGGTGGAGGCAAGGGCCAGCAGGTTCTCAGGCGCCTTGTTTCCTTCCGGATATTTATAATAGCCGTTGAAGAAAGCTTCAGCGGCATCTGAGGGCTGCTTTTTCGCCGTATAGACCCGGCCCAACCAGTATTGCGCATTGGACGCCAACGGATCGTCCGGATAATCCACCAAAAACAGCGTGAACGCTTGCTCAGCGTCATCAAATTGATCGCGCTTCGCAAGCTCAAAGGCTTTGGCAAACGCGTCTTTTGGGAGAGGTTTCTCCTGCGCTGCAAGGGCCGGCGCTACCTCAGCAACGCCGTCAGACGGCACCGCTTCATCGCCTGAAGCAACAGCTTTGTCTGCCGATGCCGCTGCTTCACCCGCATCAGACTGAGGCGATGCGACAGCTGCGCCGTTTCCAGAACCTTCTAGAGCTTGAAGGCGGTAATTTGTCTGAGCGCGAAAATCGGTGAAGGCGCTCTCTAGCTGGCGCTGCGAATAGGAGAGTTCTTCCCCCCGTCCGGTGAGCGTACGGAGCCGTTGCTCTAAATCGTCAAGGCGCACAAGAATAGCCGCCGCATTCACTGACGCGCTTGACGCTGAAGCGCTTGGCGCACCCGGCTGGCCTGACTGACTAAAGTACTTTGTGTCGCCTTGAAAAACTTGGCGTTGCAATGCGCGCACTTCTTTACTCAATCGCTCAATATCATTCGCGAGCGATTGGGCCGACTGCGCGTGGGCTGCAAATGGCGCTGCCAGCATCATCGCAAGGCCTAGGAAAACGGCGCTTCGTCTCATGTCAATCATCCGTACGCGCATAGCGACCCTATGCACGGCTCTTCCCATGATAAAAAGGCAACTTTGTGAAGGCGCGCTTGCTCTTCAAACGCGCCTTCAAATCCGGTTCTCAGAAGCGGACTAGTTACTGACAGAGCTAATGGTCGTAACGCCGCGCCGGTTTTTGGACCAGACACTTGGGCCGGATCCAAGAACAGCCGGGCGTTCTTTGCCATAGCTGATTGTATCAACACGGCCAGATGGGACGCCGAGCGCCACCAAATAGTTTTTCACAGCATTGGCGCGGCGGGAGCCGAGGGCAAGGTTATATTCACGTGTCCCACGCTCATCGGCATGGCCTTCTACGCGCACGCTAACGGCAGGATAGGTCCGTAGCCAATTTGCCTGCCGGGTCAGCGTCTCACGGGCATCCGCGGAAAGCGCAGAACTATCGAAGGCGAAAAACACCCGATCGCTCCCAGCTGTGCGGATCATATCTTCCAAAGGTCCAGGCGTAACTTGGTCGACAGGCGCTGTATTCACAGGTTCTGATGGAACCGGCGGTGGCGTCGTCGATTGCTGCGGAGCCGCCCCAGGGGCCTCCTCGCGAGCGCCCGCCACGGTCATGGCGATACAGCACAGCGCCGGTAGAAGAAGTTTTGATTTAGATATTATCCGCATGAAAGGGGTGCCCTCGGTTTTTGCTGCTTGAATGACAGTATCTGTTCGGTTGCGTATCGTCACGCCCCTGGAGCGGGACCGGAACATGAAAATCATGAAAAATCAATGGGATTTTGTTCGTTATTCACGGTATTTGCCCCTGCAGGTGGCCCGACGTCGGATCGGCGCTTAGCGTCAAACCGTTACTTTTTGGTGTGACACTTTTAAGGTTAAATTTGAATTCGGTCAGATTGCCAGGACCCATCAGCGCTTAAACACCTACTGTATGAGCGGTGACCAGGCTGGGTCAGACGCCTGCGCCGGGGTGAGGATTTGCCTTTCATTGCGCCCAGTCAAATCAACAGACCAAAGCGAAACACCGCCGCCGGATCCGTCCGACTTATACCTGTCCGTCCTAAAAAACAGGAGAACGCGGCCATTTGGCGACCAAGTCGGGCCTTCGTCTTGATAGGAGGCGGTGAGCATACGCTCGCCTTTCCCATCCGGGCGCATCACGCCAATGCGAAACTGGCGACTTTTGGGATCGATCTTCGTAAAGGCGATCAAATCCCCGCGCGGAGACCAAACAGGCGTCCCATAGCGCCCGTTCCCAAAGGAAATCCGGCGCACAGAGCCGCCTCTCTCATCCATCACATAGAGCTGCTGGCTGCCGCCGCGATCTGAATTGAAGACAATCTGATCTCCCGAAGGCGAATAAGAGCCGGAGGTATCAATCGCTGGACTGTCCGTGAGTTGCCGCACCTGGCGGGTACGCAAGTCCATGAGATAGATGTCAGAATTGCCGTTTCGCGCCAGGCTCATGATGATCTTATTGCCATCCGGTGAAAACCGGGGGGCAAAGGTCATATTTGGGAAATCACCCAGAACCTCATGCTTCCCGCTTTCCAGATTGTAGAGATACACACGTGGCCGATCATTATAATAGGCCATGTAGGTAATTTCCTGCTGGGATGGCGAAAAGCGCGGGGTCAGAACCAGGTCCTTACCGCTTGTTAGAAACCGATGATTGGCACCGTCTTGGTCCATAATCGCAAGGCGTTTCACACGGGTGGTCTTTGGCCCTACCTCAGAAATATAGACGATGCGGCTATCGAAATACCCTGCTTCACCAGTGAGGCGCTGATAGACCGCATCCGAAATCAGATGCGCAACACGGCGCCAATTGCGCACTGGAAGACTGTAGCGCAGGCCGGTGAGCTGCTGTTCGGAGAAAACATCCCACAGCCGAAACTCCACATTCAAGCTGCCATCGCCAGCAACCGTTAAGCCGCCCGCGATCAGCGCTTCGGCATTGATCGCCCGCCACACGCTCATCTCCGGCCGTGCCTCACCGGGACGCAGCGTTCTGATGAAGGTTTCCTTGCGCAACGGCTTGAATAACCCTGAACGCTTTAAATTGCCGCGAATAACAGACGCGATTTTCTCTCCAACCTGCGCTGCAGTGCCTTCCGAGGTTTGAGCAGTGCTTGCACTGACAAAGCTGGGAATAGCGATATCAATTGGATCGGCTGTGCCCTCAGTGATGTCAATTTCGAGCTGAGCCCATGCTGGCGCGGCGACGAACAAGCTAAAAACGAAGAAGAAAATTCGATGCATAGATGAAGGACTACTTTCTGTCGGGTTCACGCTGTTTGCCAGATCAATTCACCATCTGGCTCGGGTCAAAATTAAGGCGAAGGGCTTTCCATTCGGCGTATCTCGCTTGAGGCAGTTCGTAGGGGGCGCATTTTTGAACCGCGCGCATGGCGCTCAAGGCAAAGGCATTAAAGGCCGCCTCCCCGCTCCGGTTCATACGGCGCTGGTCATAGGAATCGAGTGTCGGTGCGCCCACCAGGATTCCATCTGGTCCAAGCAGCACATTGACGGTTACCCGCATCTTCTCAATCCCCTTAGCCCCAAGCGGCAAATTCCAGCACTTAGCAACTTGCGCGCGGGCGGCGTCTGTCAAGCTCAAGCTCTCTTCGCGGCTATCGCGACTGGTCGATGCGATGCGCTTTTTGCCGAAGGCAGCGAACAGGTCGTTTTCAAGATCCTGGGTCGTTGCCTCTTCCTCCTTACTTCTGTCGATAAGCCGGGCCAAGTCCGCCAGGGTCTCTTTTTCATCGACGGGCTTTTCTTCGGGTTTCTCAACCTCAGCCTGTTTTTCCGGTTCAGGCTCTGGTTCTGGAACAGGTTCGGGCTCGGGCTCAGGCGCGCTTTGAACAACTTCTTCTTTCTGCGTTGGCTCAGGCGGCGCGGGCTCTTCCGGT
>ERZ1740067.1683-NODE-1683-length-14701-cov-3.664823_pt1 | contig 14701 bp, 13 predicted proteins | sample MGYA00581736_ERZ1740067 | MGnify/ENA primary metagenome ERZ1740067 (study PRJEB43018, sample SAMN04849236) | marine metagenome | isolation source: floating plastic debris | place: Pacific Ocean | collected 2008-08-27 | study: EMG produced TPA metagenomics... | reverse complement strand
CGATGAACTGGCTCAGCGCCCTGGCCATTGAAGGCGTGGAACAGCCAGATTCCTATGAAGTCGCCCTTCTGGAAGCCGCCGACATCATTGTTGGTGGCGAGGCCTCACGCCCTACCCTGCTGTCGATCGAGAAACGCCTGGTCAATTCCGTCGCCTCGGCTGAACGGGAAGCCCAAACCGCGCGCATCTTTGCAGTCTGGACTGGCTTCGACGTGCCCTTATCACCGATTGCACGTGATTTCGTCGCCGGCGTATCCGGCGAGGGCGAACGGATCGCACAGGGCGATATAACCAGTTTGAAAGCGGCATGGCTCGATGATGCGATCGGCGAAACGGCCTTGCGCGTCCTGACCACGACCAAAGGCGATGCGGGTCGGTTGGCAGCATCTGATCTGGCTGTGCTGCTCGACACATTGATCGCGCTCGATGCCGAAGATGTCGCGCGGGATCTGGCCCTGGAGACCACCGAATTCTGGAAGGAGATGGAATGATGCGCGCCGCCTGGCTGCTCGCGATCGCCTTGACTCTTGGCGCGTGTGCCAGCGTCGATCAAGACCATCACGCTGCAGACTCTCGACCCCCACCAGGCTCAAATCAAATGCTGCGCGCGCCGATTACGATTTCGGACGGACTGGAAGTGATCGTCTCTGATGTCGTCATTCCACCAGGCGCGACCGTGCCGCGCCATTTCCATCCTGGTGAGGAATTCGTCTATGTCATCGAAGGCTCAGCGGTCCATGTCGAGGCTGGCAAACTCGATCAGGTGCTGAGCGCTGGCGATGGCTATGTCATCCCGCCGGAAGCGGAACACGCCCCGCGCGGCGGGCCGGATGGAGCCCGGGCGATTGTCTTTCGGGTTCACAAGGACGGCCTGCCCGAGCGGATCAATATTGGCGAAAATGGTCCTATTCCCGATGTGCGAGATCTGAGCTTGCGGTCCAGCGCGGCTGATCTGGCAGACCTGCAGGCGAAAGTCGAAAGCCGCGATGGCGCCGAATGTCGCCCAATGTCACGCCGCGCCGTGATGTGCCATGTCGATCATGGCCGGGAAATCTATGTATTTACCGAGCCGGGTGCACTAGCGCATCCCTCCGCCCTGTTCCGCGGCTTCGTGATTGCGGAGGATGGCACGCCGCAATTACAGGAACGCGGCTGGTCCGGCACTGATGCTGCTGCGGCACAGGCCTTCTATTCATCGCTGACCGCATGGCCGCATACAAGCCACGATCACTGAGCGGCCGCGAGCGCCTCTGCCGGCGCCAAATCCCCATCATAAAGCGCCCGGCCAAGGATCGAGCCGGAGATCGGACGCACACCCTCATGGACCAGCAAGTCATGTATGTCCTGGACGCTGGCAACCCCGCCGCTGGCAATCACCGGAATCGACACGGCATCTGCAAGCTCACCTGTGAAGGCAACGTTCACGCCAGTCTTCATGCCGTCGCGGGCAATGTCGGTGACGATCAAGGCGGCGACGCCGCACCCTTCGAACGCCTTGGCAAGCTCCACCGCTGACATGTCCGAGGTTTCGGCCCAGCCTTCGACCGCGACCATGCCATCCTTGGCGTCGATGCCGACCACAACCTGGCCCGGCAAAGCGCGCGCCGCAGCTTTGACCAGCTCTGGATCGCGCAGCGCCGCGGTGCCGAGAATGACGCGCGAGAGACCGGCCTCCAGCCAGGTATCAATCTGCGCGCGGGTGCGAATGCCGCCGCCCAGCTGAACCGGCACATCGGTCGCGGCCAGAATGGCCCTGACGGCGTCGGCATTGGCGCTGGCGCCTTCAAAGGCACCATTCAGATCGACCACATGCAAATAGGAAAATCCCATCTGCTTGAACTGACGCGCCTGATCCGCGGGGTCGGGATTGTATTGCGTCGCCTGGTCCATCTCACCGCGCAGCAAACGCACGCATTGGCCATCCTTGAGATCAATCGCGGGGTAGAGCGTAAAACTCATTGGGGATTCCACAACACAAAATTGGACAGGATTTGCAGCCCGACCCGCTGGCTTTTCTCCGGGTGGAACTGGGTGGCGAAGATATTGTCGCGCGCGACCGCGGCAATGATCGGCTCACCATAATGCGTGGTCGCAGCAATATCGTCGGGGGCTGGATCGCGATAGGCATAAGAGTGCGTGAAATAGACGTGCGGGTCGTCGCCCAGATCCGCCAGGATCGGGTGCGTCTTGGCCAGCGTCAGCGCATTCCAGCCCATATGCGGAACGACAAGGCCATCGCCAGGCGTGATCCGGTCAATATCGCCGGGAATCCAGTCAAGCCCAGGCGTCTCGCCATCTTCGAGACCACGCGTGGCCAGCAATTGCTGACCCACACAAATACCGAAAAAGGGAACGCCGCGCTGCATGACGGCTTCGGTCAGCGCGTCCACCAAGCCGTCATGGGCGTTTAGATTGTGCGCACAATCGGCAAAATGCCCGACGCCCGGCAAGACGATCCGGTCGGCATGAGCAATGGCCAATGGATCCGCTGTGATGCGAATTTCCCGCGTCTTTTTGGCATTATTGGCTGCCACACGCAGGGCACGCGCAGCCGAGTGCAAATTGCCGGAGCCATAATCGATGAGCGCGATGGTCTTCATGCGTGCGCCCCTAGCGGAGAACCGGGCCGAGGAAAAGAGGCGGGAGGCGATCAATTCAGCTTTTCGCGACGAGAGTCTGGCCTTTCCCCGCCGGGCTTGGCAGGAGGGAGACAAACAGATTGCAAGCTTTCGGAGGAATTCCCCATGTCATTGCCCGCCACTTATCTGCAAATGGTCTCAACCCTGGAAGAGTCCGGCACGCTTCGCATGGAGCTGGTCGAGAAAGAGATGCCAACGCCCAAGCCTGACCAGATTATCGTCCGGGTCGAGGCGACGCCGATCAATCCCTCAGATCATGGCGTGATGTTTGGCTGGTCTAATATGGCCGCCGCGGCGAGCTTCGGGTCCGGCAAGGACACGGTCCTGACCGCCCCGGTGCCGGAACAAGGCATGCGGATGATGAAAACCCGTATCGGACAGGCCCTGCCGGTCGGCAATGAAGGTGCTGGCACCGTGGTTGCGGCGGGCGAAAACGAATATGCCCAGAGCCTGATGGGCAAGACCGTCGCGGTTATGGGCGGCGGCATGTATGGCGAGTATCGCGCCGTCGAGTCAATGATGGCCCTGCCCCTGCATGACGGCAATACGGCCAAGGAAGGCGCGTCCTGTTTCGTCAATCCGCTGACCGCGCTCTGCTTCCTGGAAACCATGCGGATGGAAGACCATAAGGCCATCGTTCACACCGCAGCAGCGTCCAATCTCGGCCAGATGTTAAACCGGATCTGTCAGGCAGACGGCGTCGATCTGGTCAATATTGTTCGCAAGCCGGAACAGGAAGAGATCCTGAAGGGCCTCGGCGCAAAATATATCGTCAATTCCAGCAAAGACAGTTTCATGGCGGATCTGATCGATGCGATTCACGAAACCGGCGCGACGCTCGGCTTTGATGCGACCGGCGGCGGCAAACTGGCTTCAGACATCCTGACTGCCATGGAAGGCGCCGCTGCACGGACGCCAGGCGCTTACAGCATTTACGGGTCGGTCGCCCATAAGCAGGTCTATCTCTATGGCGGTCTCGATACGTCGCCGACGACACTCAGCCGCGGCTATGGCATGGCCTGGGGTGTTGGCGGCTGGTTATTGCCAAATTTCCTCGCCAAGGCCGGCATGGAGGTCGCCATGCGCCTGCGCAAACGGGTGGCAGATGAGCTGACCACGACCTTTGCCAGCCACTATACAGGCGAGCTGTCTCTGTCAGAGGCGCTACAGGCTGAAAATGTCGCCAAATACAATGCCAAGACGACCGGTCAGAAATATCTGATCTGTCCGCAGACCCCGGTCTAGAGACTGCCTTTGGTACTGGCAGCGGCCCCGGCCAGTTTCATGTCCGGGGTCACCGCCATGCGCAAGGCACGTGCGACAGCCTTGAAACAGCTTTCCGCAATGTGGTGAATGTTCTCGCCTAAGAGATTTTCAAAGTGCAGGCACATGCCGCCATTACCCGCCAGCGCCTGGAAGAATTCCTTGAACAATTCAGTGTCCATATCGCCAATCTTGTCGCGCGGAAAATCAACTTTCCAGATGAAATAAGGACGTTTGCACAGGTCGACCGCAGCTCGGCTCAGCGTCTCATCCATAGGCAGATAAGCGTGGCCATAGCGGGTAATACCAGCAAAATCATCCAGCGCCTGCTTGATCGCCTGCCCAATTACAATCCCAGTGTCTTCAACCGTGTGGTGGCCATCAATATGCAAATCTCCGTCTGCCTTGACGGTCAGGTCCATGAAGGAATGGCGGCCCAGCGCATCCAGCATATGGTCGAAAAACCCAATGCCTGTCGCAATATCCGTCTTGCCCGTCCCGTCGAGATTCACGGTGACAGTGATATCGGTTTCTTTGGTCTTGCGCGAAATGGTGGCGGTTCTGTCAGTCATGCGGGCTCAGATAAGGTTTAATTTCACTGTCGGCTAGCACAGATCTGTTCACGACTCCCTAAACAATTGCGGTCACAACGATTGTAGAGGGATGAGTCGGGCATAAAAGGCAGTTGCGTTGAAACCTATTCGAGCCTTTTCGAGATCTCTGGCGAGGACGAGCTTCGCCAGCGTGCTTTCGATGGTTGCGGCCACGTTGGCCCTGATCCTCTCGACCCTTTTTACCCTTTTCTATTTTGCGCAATCCTGGAACGCTTATCAGCTCGGGGCGTATGAAGCCGGCCTGCAGGTCGCAGAAATTATGAGCGAGGAATTGGTCCACCAGGATACCCGCGCCATGGAAACCGCCATGCAGCATTCTCTGGCTGATCGAGCGCTAATACTCGACCCGACCGGCACCCCGCTCATGGGAACCCTGGCGCCAGAGGTCGAGTCGCGCGCGAAACAGTTCCCGCTGCCCCATGGCGATGAAACGCTCGGGACTCTGGTCTACGCCTCGCGTCATCAGTTCCAGCCGCCACTACCCATCTGGGGCGCCGTTCTGATCTGCCTCGGCGTCACCGGACTTTCGGCCCTGATCATGGGTTTCTTCGCCAATACCGTGGTCGGCTATGTCGGTCAGGTGACCCGTCTCATCGGGGATTATTCCCTGGTCGGCACCAGCCGGCTCAAAGTCTCGTAATTTGCGTTCGCCGAGTCTCGCCATCTCGCCTTGGCAACGACGCTTGCGACCCGGCGCGTCGCCAAGGAACTCGATCACCTGCGCGCCACTGCGCGTTTGGATGAACGCACCGGGATGCTGAACGAGCCCGCCTTCCATCAGGAAGTCAAAGAAGCCATCCACGTCTTGTCACCGACAGCGCAAGCCGTGCTGATCACGATTGAATTCCAAGCCCAGAATGCCAGCCAGGACGGGCCCAACCTGCCCCTGACCAAAGAGGCTTATATTGAAGCCGCAAACCGGCTCCGCATTTTTGCCGAACAAGCGGTCATGAAACATGGCTATGAGCCGAGCGACTGGATCCTCGGCAGCCTCTTCTCGGATCAGTTTGCTCTGTTGATCAAGGCCAATGCGTCTCGCGATGATGTCGCGCAAGTCATTCGCGAATTGCTCGGAGAGTTTCGCTTGCCCCTGACTTGCCAGCAACAAAACGTGTCTGTGACCCTGAATGGCAGCATTGTCCTGATCCCGCAGGATGGCGACAGCCTGGCCAAGATCCTCGAACGCGCTCAGGCGACCCTAGATGATTTGAAAGCCAAATCACGCAATGGCTTTGCCTTCTATACCCCAAAGCTGGAGCGCCAGCGTGACGCCAAGGTCAAGCTGGAGGCCGAGCTGCGCCAGGCCGTAGCCGAAGACCGCTTCATCCCGCTCTTCCAGCCCAAGATCGATCTAAAAACGGGCCGCATTTCCGGCGCTGAGGCCCTGGCCCGGTGGCAGCTGGACAATGGCCGTCTGGTGTCGCCCTCCGTATTCATCGAGCTCGCCGAAGAATGCGGTCTGATCGGCAAGATCGGGTCACAGATCATGTACAAGTCTTGCGACGAGGCGGCCAAATGGACGCGCGACGGATTCCCAATCAATCTCGCGGTGAATGTCTCGCCGCGACAGTTTGAAGACGAGCAATTGGCCGAGACCATTCTCGATGCGCTCGCCAAGTCCGGCCTGTCACCGCGACAGCTCGAAGTCGAGATCACCGAAAGCCTCGCCATTCAGCAACCTGATCGCGTTCGCGCCGTGCTGGAGCCCTTGCGTCGGCTTGGCATGAAACTGGCCATGGACGATTTCGGCACCGGACACTCAAACCTCGCCGTCCTGACTCAGATTGATTTCGATGTGTTCAAGATTGACCGGCAATTCCTGACGGGCACGCCGCAGGACGAACAGGCCAGCGCCATTGTCGACATGATCCTGTCCATGGCGAACTCCCTAAACATGACGATTGTCGGGGAAGGTATTGAAACCGAGGAACAGGCCAGCTTCCTGACAAATCGCAAATGCGATATCGGCCAGGGCTTCCTTTACAGCCCGCCCGTATCGGCGGAAGCTTTCGAAGAAATGCTGAAAACTCAGCCCTTTATGACGCAAAAATTGTCAGCCTAATCATGCCCGTTTCGGACAGGGGCTTGATATTCTCATAAATCTTCGTCATTTAGAGTTTTATGATAAACGATAAATCTTCGCCTTCGCCAGATTGGCATGGCACGACCATCCTCGCCGTTCGCACTGACAAACATGTCGCCATGTTGAGCGATGGGCAGGTCTCGATGGGACAGACCGTCATGAAGGGCAATGCCCGCAAAGTGCGCCGTCTGGGTGGCGGTGACATTCTGGGCGGCTTTGCCGGCGCAACCGCAGATGCGTTCACTCTGTTCGAGCGCCTGGAGCAAAAGCTGGAGCGTTTTCCGAACCAGTTGCAGCGCGCCGCGGTCGAACTCGCGAAGGAATGGCGGACCGAGCGACAATTGCAAAAGCTCGAAGCGATGCTGATTGTGGCGGACAAGGATACCACGCTGGTGGTGACCGGGGCCGGCGATGTGCTGGAACCGGAATACCCGGTCGTCGCGGTGGGATCGGGGGGCAATTACGCCCTCTCGGCGGCGCGGGCTCTGATAGAATACGAAAAGGATGCCGAAACGCTCGGCCGCCGGGCGATGGAAATCGCCGCCGATATTTGTGTCTATACCAATTCCAATTTCACGGTGGAGGTGCTGGATGTTTGATCGAACGGACTTGCGCGCAGCTGTTGCCGCCAATCTGTTGAGCGCGGATCAGGCCTCTCGCCTGGAAGCCTTCCTTCTGTCGCGCAAGGATGATGGCGCCGGAAATGAACAGATCGGCCAGGAGAATCTACGCTTCCTGGCCAATTTCAATGACATCTTCATCACGCTTGGCCTCGGTATTCTTTTTGTGGGTGTGATCGCTCTGGTCGGTACGTTCTCGGCGCCGGCAATGGCGTCGGGCAATTTGCTGGCCGGGGTGTTGTTCTCCTTGCCGGTGGCGGGATTTGCCTGGCTGCTTATGGAATATTTCTGTGCTCGTCGCCGCCTGCTTTTGCCCAGCATGGCGCTGTCTGTGATCTTTGTGGTCTTCTGCACCGCCGCCGCCATGTCTTTTGCTGCCAGCATGATCGGGGCTGATATTGAGCGGCTGGATTTCAGCGAAATGTACGGCACCACCGGCATGTTGGGTGTGTTCGTCTTTCTCTCCGCTTTGGCGGCCTCACTCGCCATTTTCATCCGCTTCCGCCTGCCTTTCTCATTGGCCCTCTGTGCGATTTCTGCGGCAGGGGCCGTTTATGTTGGCGCGAGTTTCTTCGGCGACATCTATCAGGTTGTCGGCGGACCATTGCTGGTTCTGATGGGCGCCGCGACACTGGCGGTCGCGATCTGGTTTGACATGAAAGATCCGGAACGCATTCGCAAAGCCTCCGATAATGCCTTTTGGCTGCACTTGGCCGCTGCGCCCCAATTGATCTGGGGCATCAGCGCCCTGGTCACCGGCTCGAATATTCTGGGCGGCTCAACGAGCGGGGCGGATGATGCATCGCAAGGGGTGACCCTCTTGCTCGTCCTATTGACGATTGGCGTCGTGTCGCTCGCGCTCAATCGCCGCGCCCTGATCGCGGCCAGTCTCCTGACCTTTATTGTGACCCTGGTTTTTGTGCTCAATCGAGTCGGACTGGATGGGTTCAATATCTTCATCACGGTGACGATGATTATCGGGACGGGAGTCGTTCTACTCGGCGCCGGTTGGAAGACGGCGCGCAGGGCTGTGCTTGTATTTTTCCCAAAAGGCGGCACATGGAGCCAGGTATTTCCACCTGAACCTGCCTAACCAAGCCGGATCCGCTTATGACTCAATTGACGCCCGCCGAGATTGTCTCGGAGCTTGATCGCCACATCGTCGGACAGAATGATGCCAAGCGCGCCGTCGCGCTGGCGCTGCGCAATCGCTGGCGTCGGAAACAGGCCCCTGAAGGTTTGCGCGAGGAAATCACGCCCAAGAACATCCTGATGATCGGGCCGACCGGGGTCGGCAAGACCGAGGTCTCGCGACGGCTCGCCAAACTGGCCAATGCGCCTTTTCTGAAGGTTGAGGCGACCAAGTTCACGGAAGTCGGCTATGTCGGCCGTGACGTTGAACAAATCGTCCGCGACCTGGTCGAGTCCGCCATCGGCATGTTGCGCGACCAGAAACGCAAAACGGTTGAAGACCAGGCGCGGGATACCGCTGAAGAACGCCTGCTCGACGCCCTGGTCGGCGAAGATGCGCAATCCTCCACCCGCGAAGTGTTCCGCCGCAAATTGCGTGACGGCGAACTCGACGACAAGGCAGTGGATATCGACCTCGCTGAAACCAGCAATCCAATGCAGATGATGGATATGCCCGGCAGCGGCTCGATGAGCATGATCAATCTCAGCGACATGCTCGGCAAAGCGATGGGCCAGCGCACCAAGCGCGTGCGCACCACAGTGCATGAAGCCTATCAGCCCCTTATTGATGAAGAGGCCAATAAGCTGATTGACGAGGATGCGATTGCCCGCGAAGCCGCCCGTGCGGTGGAAGAAGATGGCATCGTCTTTCTCGACGAGATTGACAAAGTGGCCGGCGCGTCAGGTAGGTCCGGCGCTGATGTCAGCCGTGAAGGCGTGCAACGGGACCTCCTGCCTTTGATCGAGGGCACAACCGTTTCGACCAAACGCGGCCCGATCAAGACAGACCATATCCTGTTCATTGCCTCTGGTGCCTTTCATGTCTCCAAGCCATCGGACTTGCTGCCTGAATTGCAGGGCCGGCTGCCGATCCGGGTCGAACTCACGGCCCTGACGCGAGACGATATGCGCCGCATCCTGGTCGAACCGGAAGCTTCGCTGATCCGCCAGCATCAGGCCCTGATGGACGCCGAAGGCGTGCCGCTGACCTTAGAAGAAACGGCAATAGATGCGCTCGCGGACCTCGCCGTCAAAGTGAATGACTCGGTCGAAAATATCGGCGCGCGACGGCTGCACACAGTGATGGAGCGCCTGCTCGATGAAATCAGCTTTACGGCGTCAGACCGCAAAGGCGAGACCGTGACGATCACGGAAGACTATGTCACCGCGCAATTGTCCGACCTGGTCGGCAATGCCGATTTGTCCAAGTTCATTCTCTAGAAACAGCCATCACATTGATGGGGATTGGGCGGACCGCGGTCCTCGCTGGGAAATGAAAATACCCACAAGGATCAGGAGCGCTCCACCGGCCTGAATCGGCACAAGGGGTTCATTGAACAACCGCCAGGATATGGCCGCCGCCACGACGGGTTGCACAACGATCAACACCCCGGCAATCGCCGCCGGCGTCTGCCCAAGGCCCGTAATGATCAGACCCTGACCGCCAATTTGAACGATCAAAGCCAGGAAGAGTGGCGCCAGCATGCCCGTGAGATTGGCGGGCAGGAAGTCTTCCCAGAACGCCATAACCAGGAAGCCAGCAACGAGCGCTTCCACGACCGTCAGCCAGAAAATCGCTTCGATTCCGGAGAGCGACCGGCGGGCAACTTTCGACGCGACCACATAACAGGACACCAGGATGGCCGCCGCGAAGGCGAGCAAATCGCCGCGCAGATCGGCTTTGCCTTCCGTTCCTCCACCGAGCGACAAGGCGGCCGCCCCGACAATCGCGATCAAGACCGCGAGCGCCCACATCTGGGTCGGGCGTTCGCGCAGAAAGATCCATGCGGTCAGACCGACGCAGATATTACCAATGTTCACAATGAATGTGGCATTGGCCACGGTCGTCATCGTCAATGACCAGTGCCACAGGGCGATCTGACAGGCGAAACAGGTGCCCGCAATGATGATGAACCTGTTCGGCCGGGCCGGCAGGCCTTTCCGCATCACCAGAACCATCAGAAACAGGACAGGCGCCGCAAAGGCAAACCGCCAGAATGCAATCGCCTGGGGCCCAAGATCGTCCAGGCCCAGACGCAAGCCAATCGGCGCAAGACCGATACACGCCCCGCCCATAAACACCATCAAAGGACCAAACCAGACCGGCGCGCGCCGCTGGGCCGTAAGCTCTGTCATCTATGCGAACCCCAACCGCGCTCTCACCTGTTGCGCTGTCATACCTTCGGCGCGCAGGCTCGCAAGCGAAATGCTCTTTTGCCGCTTGGAGAGTTTCTTGCCATCCTCATCATACAGCAATGCGTGATGCTGATAGACAGGTTGCGGCCAATCCATGAGCGCCTGAAGCAGGGTCTGAACATGCGGCGCATCGATCAGGTCTTCGCCGCGCACAATATGCGTCATGCCTTGCAAGGCGTCATCATAGGTAGCGGCGAGATGATAAGCACTTGGACTGTCTTTGCGGGCAATAACGATATCGCCGTGCACATCAGGACGCGCGCGACGCGACTGCACCCCGTCCGGCGTTTGTTCCGTATAAGCGAGCCTATCCCAGGCCGCGCCCAGTTGCGCACGCGCGGCGCTCAGCGACAGACGCCAGGCGAACAGCTCCCCATTTTCGAGCCGCGCGGCTTCATCAGCTGCCGCATGCGGACCAGGCCGTAGAGGGTTGGGCAATTGCGCCAGGTCTGTGCGCGTCCGAAAACAACGATAGGCGAGCCCGGCTTGCTGCAGCGTGTCGACACAGGCGGCATAGGCATCAAAATGCTCCGACTGAACCCGGACCGGCTCCGGCCAATCGAGGCCAAGCCAGTGCAAATCTCGAAAAATCGCTTCAGTATATTCCGGTTGGCACCTTGTCGTATCGATATCCTCAATCCGTAGCCAGACCTCGCCATCCGCCTCAGCGGCCGCCCGCCAGACATGCAGGGCCGACAGAGCATGTCCCAGATGCAAATAGTAAGTCGGCGAGGGGGCAAATCGCGTGCGAAACATCGCCAATTGTGACCTCCCTGCCCGCCGCTGGACCTGATTCGTCCCCTAACAGTCATTTGGCATTGCGAAAATGCCTTTCCGTGAGCTATCTGGGGGATCGAGTTTCGGACCAGGCCAGAATCCCCATGCCCGCGCAAATTTCGACATTGATGGAATGGCTTAATAGCCAGATTGCCGGATCGCTGATCTGGAGCAGTCTGGGCTTTGCAACCGCAATCGCCGCGGGGCTGTTTCTGGTCTATTTTCTGTTTAGGGGCGCAGCATCGCTGATCAACATGGCGACGACCACGCTGGCCAGCCGCAAACGCCGATCGACCCAGGGCTTCGGCATTGCGATCGCACCTATCATGGGCGCCAAGGGTACGAACCAGACCAAAGCGATCATTGCCGCGCTCGAACAGCATCTCGAATTGTTCATTTTCGGCTCGCCTTTTGAAATTGTTCGGGCGCCCCGCATCCGGGCCAAGGGCGCAAAGGGTTTGCGCGCGGCGGCGACCCGCTGGCTTGAAAAATCATCGACGGATCTGGTCCTGTGGGGCCATCGCAAGCGCGGCAAGCAGGAACCGACCCGTGTCGAAGTCCTGTCGCTGGGCGGTTCATTAAAACCGGAAGATGCGATGCATTCTGAAGGCCTGCTGCCGCAGATCGACAAAACCAATGAAAACACGACCTCGCGCGCGGTGGCTTATCTCGTTGCGCGCGCCTTGCAGCCGGGTCTGGCGGATGGCTCTGCCTATCGCGCCGAGAAACTGGACCCTGTCGCCGCCATTCTTCAAAGCTGTCTTGAGGACGCCGCAGCGCTGCCGGACCGCACCCAGCTGACCCTGGAGACCGACTATTGCTCCATGGCGCTGGCCCTGGCGACGCCAGACCATCTCAGCCGGGTTATCGAATATCGCCGCAAGCGTCTGGCGGGCGAAGAGAGTTTACTGCCTGCCTTTGAAGTCCAGGCCCGCATCGATCTTGGCCGCGCGCTGCTGCATCAGGCACAGTCCAATTTTGACCCGATCCGGGTCCGCGAAGCAATGGATCATCTCAAACTGGCAGTCGAGCGACTGAAAACCGACCCGATCCTACAAATGGCGCAGGCGACCAATCAGGCGGTCCAGCAAGGCCAGTCCATGCTGTCCAATCGCAAGCGGTTTTCGGTGACAGGCGGTTCGACGCTTTAGTCGAGCGCGTGCGCGCCGGGCATCAGACAGGTCACGCCGGTGCCGCCAATGCCGCAATACCCCGCCGGATTCTTGGCCAGATATTGCTGGTGATAATCCTCTGCCGGATAGAACGCGTCGAGCGGCTTGATTTCCGTCGTGATCGCGCCGCGCCCAGCAGCAGCAAGCGCCTGATTGTAAGCGGCTTCGCTGGCTCTGGCGGCGGCCAGATCGGCGTCATCATAGGCATAGATGGCCGACCGGTACTGCGTCCCGATATCATTGCCCTGGCGCATGCCCTGGGTCGGATCATGACTTTCCCAGAACAGTTTCAACAGCGCGTCGAGCGACACCTTGGCCGGATCATAGACCACGCGAACGACTTCGGTATGACCGGTCTGGCCGGAACAGGCCTCTTCATAAGTCGGGTTTGGTGTAAAACCGCCCGCATAACCAACTTGCGTGAGATAGACGCCATCCCTCTGCCAGAATACCCTTTCGGCACCCCAGAAACACCCGAGCGCGACGACGATTTCCTTCATCCCGGCCGGTACCGGCGCGCTGAGGTCACGGCCATTGACGAAATGCGTCGAAGCCGTCGGAATCGCCATGGCGCGTCCGGGAAGGGCGGTGTCACGGGTCGGCAGAGCGGCGGGTTTGCGGGAAAAAAGCCTGGTCAGCCTCGGATCTGGTTCTCAGCCAAAATGGCTCTTGTGCAGCCAACTGCAATGTCATGTCTTGCAGTATCGCTCACCTGAAGTATACAGCCCGGCTTACGGTGAGGTGGCCGAGTGGTCGAAGGCGCACGCCTGGAAAGTGTGTAGGCTAGCAATAGTCTCCAGGGTTCGAATCCCTGTCTCACCGCCATATAATCACGCCTGTGCATTGTAATGTTTGCATTTTACTTCTCATAGAGCCTCTCAGCCCCACCACCAACCCCACCATTGCAACAGAATGTCCACTTTGCGAACGAACGGAGCCATGAGATCGAAGCCGATACATGATGATAGTCTTCGTTGACTATTTGAAACGCCGTGTTTGAGACTTGGTTATCTCCAAACGCCAATTCAGAGGACCTTAAAGCCGAGTTCCTCTAATAATACCGGGCGAGTGAAACTCTCATTCCAATGAAAATTGCTCCCTGCTCATAAAACCTTCGAGAACGTAGCTTAATCACGAAAAGTTTTTGACATCGCGTCTTGGGCTGGACGAAGCAAGTATGAGAGGACCGTTCTACTCTCTGTCTTTAGGAGTGCCTCCACTGGCATACCAGGAAGCAAATCCGCAGACGCCGGAAGGTCCGTATCATTTGGCAACGAAACGACCCCCTCATAATAACTCACGCCGGTAGCTGGATCCATTATGACATCAGCGGACACACGGACAATTGTTCCCTTAGCTTCCGGCACTCTATTTTGATTGAATGACGAGAATCGAAGAGTGGCGGCCTGGCCTTGCGCGACTTTATCAATATCGTGCGGGAGAATTCGAACGAGGGCTATGAGTTGTTCTGATTGCGGAACAATGAACATCACCGGCTCGGGCGAGGGTATCACACCTCCAATCGTGTGAGTTTTCACACCAAGAACGCGTCCTGATTCTGGCGCGGTGATGTCCAGGCGGTCTAGTTTCAAAACCAGTGCCGCTCTTTGTTCTAGCAATTCGGCAAGTTGAGTTTTGACCTCAGCGAGCTCTGAGACGACCGTCTCGAGGAAGGTCTCTTCAAGACTTAATATTTCAAGCCGCGCTTCACCAATCTGAACCTCAATTTCCGCAATCTGGGATTCTCGCGAGCTCCACTCTCCTCTTAATCTCTCATCTTCGCGCTCCAACGCCAGCACTCTCGTTTTCGCAACAAGACCCTTTTCCAGAAGCTCGCGAAGGTCAGAGAGTTCCTCTTGGATGATTGCGGACTGTCGTCGTTTGGCTGCTATTTCAGAGAGAAGCCCTTGAACACGTTGTTCAGACTCCACAATTTTTTGCGAAAGAATTGATCGTTTGGTGCGCTTGGTCGTTCGTCTAGCGTTCCAATACTGCTCTTGCGAGAGCATCGCATCGGAATAACCGGAATCTATCGTTATATCTTCCACTATGGTTACGGCGGACATTGTTTGGGCACCATTTAGTTCGGCCGTAAGTCGGGCTACTCTAGCAATAAGGCCATAGAGCTGGACATCGATGCTATTGA